>Ga0101944_10002225_pt1 | contig 32787 bp, 25 predicted proteins | sample DewCreD2012metaG_FD_75245 | JGI IMG/M metagenome (GOLD analysis project Ga0101944, IMG submission 75245) | Hot spring sediment bacterial and archeal communities from British Columbia, Canada, to study Microbial Dark Matter (Phase II) - Dewar... ... | reverse complement strand
CACGCCCGCGCGCGACGGGCGACGATGGTTCTAAACTGCGTCAAGGGGGCTGGGGAAGTTTCAATCCACGCCCGCGCGCGACGGGCGACTACGATGGTTGGGCGCTGGAAGAAGGATAGATGGTTTCAATCCACGCCCGCGCGCGACGGGCGACCTGCAACTGTGCGGCTGGGCGCGCCTGCTGGCCTGTTTCAATCCACGCCCGCGCGCGACGGGCGACGGTTCACCCGTGCGGAGCTGCTGCTGTTGCGCGAGGTTTCAATCCACGCCCGCGCGCGACGGGCGACGTCGGAAATAGCCAAACCGCTGGGCTGGCGCAGTTTCAATCCACGCCCGCGCGCGACGGGCGACCAGCATGCGCGAAGTTTCCGCCGGCCGCCGGCAGTTTCAATCCACGCCCGCGCGCGACGGGCGACGGCGTAGCTGGACCTGGTAGGGGTAGAAGTCGATGTTTCAATCCACGCCCGCGCGCGACGGGCGACCAGAGCATGCGTGGCTGGTAAATGTGTGTTCGTTGAGTTTCAATCCACGCCCGCGCGCGACGGGCGACCAAGGCTCTGTTTGCCGGCGTTGCCGTTGGGGTTGTTTCAATCCACGCCCGCGCGCGACGGGCGACCGCGACGAGGAAACCACGGGACTGAGCCTAATTGTTTCAATCCACGCCCGCGCGCGACGGGCGACGGCAGTTGCCCGCCGCCAGCGAGTCGGCGATGGTGTTTCAATCCACGCCCGCGCGCGACGGGCGACCTTAGCGGCCACCGCAACCGCCGCCCGTGAGAAGTTTCAATCCACGCCCGCGCGCGACGGGCGACAGCGTGCCGGAAATAATACGCTCGTGCCGCCGCCGTTTCAATCCACGCCCGCGCGCGACGGGCGACGGATGCACCCCAGCACAGCTACTGAGGGGATGGGTTTCAATCCACGCCCGCGCGCGACGGGCGACGGAGTTTGTGAGTTCCGTTAGCGCGAGAGCTCAAGTTTCAATCCACGCCCGCGCGCGACGGGCGACCCGGCGGCTCAGGCGTGATTCGTGAACCATACGGCGTTTCAATCCACGCCCGCGCGCGACGGGCGACGAGTCCTCGTCACTACTAAGCCGCACAAGCACCTCGTTTCAATCCACGCCCGCGCGCGACGGGCGACAGAGCTATGGCACAGCGGTTTGCCCGATTCAGGGTTTCAATCCACGCCCGCGCGCGACGGGCGACCGTATTCTCCGCGCATGCCGGTTAGCCTGGCTGCGTTTCAATCCACGCCCGCGCGCGACGGGCGACATCCGAGCCATCGCGTGCTGGCCGGGTGGTCGCGTTTCAATCCACGCCCGCGCGCGACGGGCGACAGGCACGCCGGGTCGCCTTCGCCCAGCGCAATCAAGTTTCAATCCACGCCCGCGCGCGACGGGCGACCCGGCAGTCGGCGAGGCTGCGTCGGCAGTCGAAGTTTCAATCCACGCCCGCGCGCGACGGGCGACCTCCGGCAGTCGGCGAGGCTGCGTCGGCAGTCGAAGTTTCAATCCACGCCCGCGCGCGACGGGCGACTGTCGTGGAGAGCCGAATACGGGGATGGCCAAGCGTTTCAATCCACGCCCGCGCGCGACGGGCGACGGCCGTCCGAGCCGCCCCAAATCAGGCAACGGGTTTCAATCCACGCCCGCGCGCGACGGGCGACTTCGGGGGGTGGGTGGGTGGGGAAGCCGGATAAGTTTCAATCCACGCCCGCGCGCGACGGGCGACGAGGCGGCGGTTTGGCGCTGGGCCCGTGAGTATGTTTCAATCCACGCCCGCGCGCGACGGGCGACCTACCTGCTGGCGCGGCAGTTGCGGCGCTGGCAGTTTCAATCCACGCCCGCGCGCGACGGGCGACTCACTCGTGCCCGTGCAGTCAAGCACGCACACGAGTTTCAATCCACGCCCGCGCGCGACGGGCGACCGGTCGTGTCCATTATTCCTCCTCTGCCGGACGCAAAGTTTCAATCCACGCCCGCGCGCGACGGGCGACCTACCCCAGCACAAGTCTGCAGCCGGACACACTTAGCGCATCTTTTCCGCGACGCCTGGCCCGCGTGCACGCTCGTGCCGAACCGTCAGAACGATGATATCCAGCAAGTCCACCTCTCTCAATGTGGTACGTTCGCCGCGAATGCCATTCTCTCACCCTGCCAGCTTGAGGTTCGCGCATCATCGGCTCAAACAATCAAAGGTCCTTCCGGGTCGTACGCCGGCCTCGCGCCGACATGCTCGACACGCGCCTTCCAGTTGGAGCCCAGGAAGTAGAACCGCAGACTATCCTCGTCGTCTTTGATGATACTAGTCAGCCTGCCCCGCAGATCGGCCCACTGCGCCGGGTCCAAGAGACACTCAAAGACTGATTTCTGGACTCGCTGCCCGAAATCCTCGCAGGCCGCGGCTACCTGCCGAAGTCGCCGCTGACCCTGCTTGCTTAGAGTATTCACGTCATAGGTCACTAGTACAAGCATCACACCTCACTTCCAGACAAACGGTGGATAACCATCAAGGTCCCCGCGCAGGTGCCGCGCGAGAAGAAGCGCCTGCACGAACGGCAACAGCCCGACCGACACGGATTCGCCCAGAAATGGATGTTGCACGTCCTCAGCCTTGCGCTTCTGCCATGCCACCAGCACCTCCTTGCGCGTCCTGTCGTCCATGATTACTGCGCCGGTCTCTGTCTTCGTAAACCCAGCCGGCTTTACCTGCTGCAGGTTTATCAGCGTCAACGCCACCCGGTCGGCCAAGACCGGCCGGAATTCCTCCATCAGGTCGAGTGCAAGGCTCGGACGGCCGGGACGGTCTGCGTGAAGGAAGCCCACTCCCGGGTCCAACCCGACCGACTCAAGCGCTGCCGTGCAGTCGTGCGCCAGCAACGAATAGAGAAACGACAACAGAGCATTGACGTTGTCGAGCGGCGGCCTGCGGCTGCGCTCGCGGAAGCGGAATTCCTGCTTCTGGGCGACTATCAGGTAGTCAAACACCCCAAAGTAGATACGCGCCGCGTCGCCCTCGCGTCCACGCAGGACGTCAAGCGAACTCTCACACTGCAGCAACCCGATGATGGAATTCAGCTCCGAAGCCGCAGCCTGCAAGGCAGCTGTGTCAATGGTATCGGCATGGTCACGGGCGGCCCGGCGCAGGACCGTTCGGCAGTTGGCGACCTTCGCAGCTACGACATTGCGTGCAATGGCTGCAGCTCCAACCGGGTCGTCTGCACGACGGAACTGCGCCCGGCGCAGCAGGACGTTCCCGGATACCGGACCGTGAACTCGGCCAAGGAACACGCCATGTTCGGAGAGAAAGGTGATGAGCACGTCGCGCTCTGCACAAAGCGCCATCAACGGCGGGCTGCAGGAAACCTGACCGAAGCAGACGATACCGCTAAGCGTATGAAGGGGGACTCTCAGCTTCGTCTCCTGCTCGATGCGCACACATACCGTCTCGCCATCGCGACAGAGATACGCGCCCTGGGTTGTCACGAAAAGAGTATTGAGCAGATGCTTCACTCCGGTTACTCCTGGGTCACACGGGTCAACCAGCATCCGACATCACGGCCCCTGCCGACCTGCTCCGGCAGGCAGAGACCGTAGAGCGAACACTGACGGCACTTGTTCTTAACATAGTTCGCCCTTGGGGTCTGGGAAAGACGGAAGAGCTCATGGAGTCTCACCGCCGCCTTTCTGGTATCACGTCGCAGCCGTTCGTCAAAGACGACCTTCTGCCGTCGCATGGTTTTGCCGTAGAAGAGCGCGCCCTCCGGCACCTTGACGCCGAACATCTCCTCAAGGCAGAGAGCCTGCGCGCAGACCTGCACCTCATAACTCCGCTCGTTCCGACGCCGACCGCGCTTGAACTCGACTGGGTATGGCCGCCAGCGGCCGGAGACGCCGGGCAGGACCACGCCCGACGCCTCCGGCTCATCCGCAGACAAGAGATGGAACTCCACCATGTCAGTCTTGCCGGACAAACCCAGCTCCAAAGACCGCAGGAGGAGCCCGCGGGCTACCCGCGCCTCCCCGCGCGAGTCGGTGCCGACGTCGTGTACGCTGTCGTGCAGGCGTGACCCTTCAATGGTCGCCGCGTTCTCGTCCCAGACACCTTCGATGTGAATCAGCGCAGCACGACGCTCGCAGAACACAAGATGCTGCAGCGCCGACAACGGCAGCAGGTCGTCCTCGGCGAACATGTCGCCGCGCTACTTCACCTCCGGCTGCGGGTAGCCCTTTTGCCCGGCGACAAGGAACTCCACCTCGACGCCTTTGGGCAGGCCGTTCGTGTCGAATCGGACGTCGTAGTCTTCGAACCTGCGCGGCGCCTCCACGCCCGGCCTCTTCGAAACCTTCACAAGGTCGAAGAGCCTGTGCGCGGGCGCACAGCCGAGCTTCGCCTGCTGGGCACGCTGCTTCGGGTCGGTGTCGGTGCCGACGTGCTTGAACACAAACACTTCGCGAACAGACATGTGCCCTTTGCTCGCCGAACGGTCGTGTTCGAACATGTTCAACAGCGCCTCCCAGAACAGCGCGAGGTCGTCGTCCGTGAATCCGGTCCCCGCCGCCAGATGTGCGCTGATAAAACCTTTTCCGACATAGAGCCCGTACGGAATCAGCGACTTGCGCCCCATCGTCCGCAGCTTGTCCTCGGGCTGACTTGCCTCCCACTCCTCATAGTCGGAGCTGGCTGAGACCTTGGGCAGCTTGTCGTCGGTCGTCGCCACGCGCGTAAGGCAGGCGTCCAACGGCAGAACCGGGTCGAGCGACCGGGCAAAGGAAAACTGCACCGGCCCGCGAACCTGGCCGGCATTCGCGCCCGTGCTCATCACCGCGCCAAAAGCCCGCACGTCGTAGAAGCGATTGCACATCCAGGCCGCGGCAGCACCGACTTTGTCTTTGTTCGCGCCCTCTTTGCCGGACAAGCCGCCGGGTGTTTCCTCATGTGCTTTGGCTATCCACTTGTTGAGCGCCGTGGCGTGTTGGACGAATATGGCGTCTTTCCCCAGCTTCGCCTGCACGTAGTTTCGCACCCGGCGCTTGAGCGCGACGTCGGAAACAAGGCCCAGCATCGTCTGCGGGTCGACGCGCGGGGCGTTACCCGAGTCCGGGTCGCCATTCGGATTGCCGTTCTCACAGTCGAACAGAACCAGAAACTCGTAGCGATTCTCGATTGCCTTGCTCATGGTCTATGCCTCCAACTTCTCGCCGGACTTCTTTGTCTTCATGTCTACCAACTGCTGGTAGTAGCCGAGTGCGAACAGGCTCTGCTCCTCGAGCGTAAGGGTCTGCGGCACCGAGCTGCCGAGCCGGGACGCAACCTCGCCCAGCTTGTCTTCAAACCAGTGTGCCAGCCCTCCTTCCAGCTTGTTCAGGTGGAACTGCGCCCCGCGCACCAGGCGACCTAGCACGAGCGCCGGTGTCGCCGATGCGGCGGCGTAGTACCGCTGGACGACACTTGCGCCGACGTCGCCGAGCGCGGCCTTCTGCAGCTTCGCCAGCACTGCCATCAATCGGCCGCAGTGGTAAGCGGCCGACGGATGTTCTTCGTTCAGGTGTGGTTTCATGTCGGACTCCTCCTGTCCTCTGATTCTGTCCTGTCGGACGAAGTATGCTTTCAGCAAGCCCATGCGGGCATGATCGAACCTCTCGTGACTGATGATGCCCACCTTGACCCGGACGAACGCCTGCGCCAGCGCGGCCTGCGGTATCGGCTCACCGCGCACCGCCACACGCCACATCTTGGCGACGAAAGGCGGCGGCAGGTCTCTAAGCTCGCGCACTGTCGCACCCAGCACTGCCATGAACTTCGGGTCTTGCGCGATTCGCCCGCCCTTCTGGTGGACGATGGCCAGGTCTTCAAACCAGCAGGTGATGTTAGAAGCCAACTCTTCGAACTGTCCTTCCATCCAGTCGCGAACCATTACCCGGCCACCGGCTCCGGATAGCGTCAGCGCGTAGTAGTAGTTGCCGGCAAGGTCGGTCCGCCTGCCGTCGCGGATACTCTGCAGCAACTCGCTCGCCCGATTCCGGGCGGTCAGCTCTGCCTCGTCCCCGCCGGCCGTGAGCCAAGCGAGCGGGTCGTCCTCCGGAGCGACTGTGTGCTTGAACCAGTGGACGACCAGCGCGCCGGCCAGTTTCTGGCTGTTGTCCCGGATGAGCTCGTTGAGTGCAGCACGGTACCGGTAGGCAGCTTCCAGCGACACGGCAGCGTTGGTCGACCGCTCCAGGAAGTAGGACTGGAATGCATCCTTGTTCATCCCCACCAGCACGCCACCCATCCCTTGCCCGCCGACTCCGGCCAGTCCTTCTATCTCCGGATGCTTATCGAGCGGCTCGACGACGCTTCCGGTAGCGAAGCAAACCATCTTTCGGCCGCCCGCGCCGGCACCGATACTGGCCTGATATGTCTCGCGCCACCAGTCGTGCCAGTCCCCGGACTCAAGCGGGAATCTGCCATCGATAGACAGAGTAACCCTGTCGTTTGGTTTGACTCCTTCCGCCTGCATTCGCTCGCGCACCTGCTTCAGAACGCTGTCGTCGCTCAGCGCCCGGGCGACCGTCGCCAACTCGGGAACAGCTCTGGACGCATCCTGCAGCAGCGCCACGAAATGCTGGTGGCTGGCCTTCAGCTTCTCGTCGTCGAGGTCATCGGAGTGCAGCGTGACTACCTTGGCGGCATCCCACAGGAACTCGCTCTTGCCACCGCGTTGCTTGAACTGGCGGCTGAATTCCGGGCAGAGTGAGAAAGTCTGACCTCTATTGCGGCGCTGGCCCACTTCGCCCAGTTCGGTTACGCCGAGAAAAACGCCCTGCCCACTGAAGGCAATCACCCAGCGTATCTGTTTTGCGGCGAATCCCGGAGTGGCCTCGGCTGCACGTCTTGTCAACAGTTCAAGCATCCGAGCCTCCGTTGCCGACCTTTACCACTTCCGCGCTTTCATAAGGTGGAACAGACATGACGCCTGCGCGCACCGTGGCTCGGAAAAGGCTGATGCTGACGCCCTCGACTCCGGTAATCGCCTGCCCCGGATTCGCAAGGTCAAAGACATCGTAGAGCATCAGGCCGACGTCGAGGTCCAATGGCACGCGCTCCGCGGGCGGCCCTCCGACTTCGACTAGTTCGAAGAACGCAGGGAACTCGCGGCAGCCGAAGTAGGGCTGGTAAATGCACTTGCCGTGCGCCGCCCGCCGCCGGAACTGCTCCTCAAAACCGGCCATTCTGTCTTCAAACCCGGGCCATGGTCTGATCTCGGCGTGCAGCCGGTAGCGCACATCTCGCAATGCCATGGTCTGGCGCTGAGTTCTGCCTTTCATGTCCGTGCCGAGCTCTTCCTTTGTGCCGTCTGCCAGAATCGGCTCGGGCGGCGACTCACCCCTCATCCACTTTCGCACGTTCCCCACGCTGACCTTCTCCTTCACCTCGTTGCGTCGCAAGGCGACAAAAGCTGGCGGGGCTAGTATCTCGACGCCGGTAACCTGCCAGCGGAATTCCTTCGGCTTGCAGTAGATGGCATCATAGATGCCGCGCACCGCCGAAGGCGTCGGAACCGGGTAGCTGAGGCGCTCGACCTTGAGCTCGGGGCGGGTGAAGCATGCGAACTCGCCCCAGACATCAAGCGCCTGGTCTTTAGGTATCATCGGTCCTCCTTTTCTGGCCTCAGACCCGCTCAGCCAATCAGGCATTCCATTGACCCGGGCGGATTCAGGCCGGTCTTGTAGTCATAGTGCTCTCGCTTCAGGTATACGAACCAATCTTCAGTCGGACGCGCGGCGGCAACCGTGACTGGTTCAAGCCAGCGCCTGATCGGCGCATCGTGTTTGGGTCGATATACCCCGATTGTGTGCGGCCGGGCGGCTCGTATCCAATCGAGGCTGATGCCGTCGCGACGGACTCTCTCGCAAAGTTCCTGATATGCTCGGTCATCATACGGCACAAGGATGTTGACGGCGACATCGGGAATCAAGCGATAGAGCTCTGCGACCTTGACGAAGTCCTGCAGCTGGATGGCCTCGCTCAGCGGCTGGTTCCTGTCCTCGGGCCGCGCGAATGCATAGAGCTGCCTGTAGTAGTCTTGAAAGAGAGTCGGGTCGTCCAAGTCCAGCTGGCCGCCACGCGTCACGAACAGCTGACGCGCAACGCTAGCGGCTTGGCGGTAGTCTCCAGAGGGGTATTTGTCGTCCCTAGGAATGAAGACATGAACTGAACCAAGTTGGAATCTGCCGTTCCGATTGCAGCGGCCAGCAACTTGTGCAATGCTTTCCAGCGGTCCCCAAGCGCGGAATGCCATCGGAAAGTCCAAATCCACTCCTGCCTCGACACATTGCGTAGCGACAAGTCGGCAGCACTGGTTACTCGCAAGGCGTTGCCGGACTTCTTCTATGACCTTCCGTCGATGCGCTGGACACATGCTGGTCGAAACGTGAAACAACCCTTCGTCCGTGCTAAGACGCTCTCGGAGTCGCTGGAACAACAGCAAGGCATGTCGCTTCAGATTCACCACGCACAAGACCTGCACACAGTCCTCTCCGGCAAGCCTGTCCGCCAGTTCTTCCCACTCTATAGGAACGTCAAAGTCTGGCCACTCGACTTTCGTCCGCCGCGCGCGAATGGACAGGTCCAGCTCTCTCGGAACGATTTCGCTGGGCTGCCAGCCGCATGAACACCACTTCTTCACATGCTCGCCCAGATGATCGAAAGCAGGCTGTGAGGCCGTCGCAAAGACGACCGTCGCGCCGTAGCGCTCGACTAGCCTTGCGAGAGCTGCAAGAGTAGGCACGGCCAAGTCAGTCCTCAGGGTTTGGACCTCGTCGAATAGAATGACGCTTCGCGCCAGCCGGTGCAGCTTTCTGCAGGCAGACGGACGATTGGCGAACAACGACTCCAGCATCTGGACGCTGGTCGTGACTATTACCGGCGCGTCCCAATTCTCGCTCAGTTCGCGCTGCCTGTCCTCGCTGGCATCCCGGACATCATCCTCGCCCCGCGTTCCCACGAGACTGTGGTGTTCCAAGACGTACTCCGGGCCGAAGACTGGTTGCAGCACATCACGGAAAACCTCCGCTGTCTGGTCGATTATGTTCAGGTAGGGTATCACCATCACAACCCGACGCAATTCATGCTTTGCGGCATGCTCAAGGGCAAAAGCCAGCATGGCGAGCGTCTTGCCTGAGCCAGTTGGAGCCGTCAGCGTGTATTGCCCTTGCGGCCCATCGGCGGCTTCGAGGCAGGCCCGCAGGATGTCGGCGCGGAGCTGGTTGACGACGGCGGCTCCTTTCGACTCACTTGTCAGTCTCGTAATGTACGAAAACAACTGTTCGAGTGCGCGCACTGGGTCAAGCGTCGGGCCGGGATCGCGATACCGTTTCTCCGAGTCGATTGCTTTGAAATGTGCCTCCGTCTCTATGAAGTCTGCGTCGACTAGCGCGGAAAACAACATCCGCACGTCCATCATGGCCGCGACCTTCTTTTCGTCAGGGTTGTAGAGCGAGACATTGGGCGGGACCAAGTCTAGGGCGTCATCACGAAAACGCCGCATCAGGACTCCCGCGTCGGGTTCGGAGAGCTGCCACTGGTCGTGCATTGCGGAGTTCCATCTGGTCGGCTTCAACCCAACGAGGGCAGCCTTGTCGATCCTCTGTAGACCAATGTGATGACCTTGCACAGCCAACGCAGCAGCCAGACCGGCGTGTCGGAACTGCTGCAGCGCCAACCACGCGCCGGCAGACCAGTGGTCTACGTGCTCAGCTTGGCCAAGAAGTCTCATCTGGAAGAGTTCCCCGTATTTACCAATGTCGTGCAATAGTCCCGCAAGCCGCGCTTCACCGTCTGCACCGAAAGCCTTTGCGTACTCTGCGGCTCGCTCCGCCACCGACCTGAGGTGGTCGGCGACCGTATCGGTTCTGCTCCCGTCTCGACTACTGCCGTGTGCTAGGAATCCGGATGGCAAACAGCACCTCCATGCCGCCGGCGTCCCATGTCGCCGGGGGGTGTCAGCATAGGTAACCACCTGCCCTAGTCAACTCAGGCCATTTGACATGACAACCGCCGGTGCTATGCTGGAGTCTAAGAGAGGAGAACATGATGATACTGCTGATTATTGTCCTGGCAGTGGTCGTGCTGGGGCTGTTGTTTCTGGTCGGGACCTACAATGGTCTGGTTCAGGCCCGGAACCGGGTGAAGAACGGCTGGCATCAGATTGATGTCCAGCTCAAGCGCCGCATCGACCTGATTCCGAATCTGGTCGAGACCGTGAAGGGCTATGCCGCCCACGAGAAGGCAATCTTCGAGAAAGTTGCCGAGGCGCGGGCCGCGGCGATGGGCGCGAAGAGTCCGGCCGAGGCCGCAAAGGCGAACAATGTTCTGACCGATACGCTGAAGAGTCTGTTCGCCGTGGTCGAGAATTACCCCGACCTTAAGGCGAATCAGAACTTTCTTGCTCTGCAGGAAGAGCTGACGACGACCGAGAACAAGATTGCCTTCGCCCGCCAGTTCTATAACGACGTGGTCATGGACTACAATAACCGGATTCAGATGTTCCCGTCGAACATCGTTGCCGGCATGTTCGGGTTCAAGGCCGAGGAGTTTTACTCGGTGCCCGAGGCCGAGCGCGAGGCGCCGAAGGTCAAGTTCTAGTCCGTGGCCGGCCGCACGACTCTTTACGGTCTGATTGACCGCAACAAGCGGAACACGGTCTTCTTTGTTGTGCTGTTCGCGCTGATTCTCGCGCTGGCCGGCTTTGTCCTCGGCCAGTCAATGGGCTGGAGCGCCGGTTTCTATGTCCTCTTCGGCTTGTTTATCGTCGTCTACAATCTCGTTCTTTACTACAACTCCGATAAGCTCGCCCTCGCGATTTCCGGGGCGCGGCCGGCCGACCCGGCCGAGTTCCGCCAGTTACACAATGTGGTCGAGGAGGTGGCGATTGCCGCCGGCGTGCCCAAGCCGCAGGTCTATGTCATCGAGACCGACGCGCCCAATGCTTTCGCCACCGGCCGCAATCCGCAGCACGCCTCGATCGCCGTCACCCGCGGCCTGCTGGAGACGATGAATCGCGACGAGCTGCAGGGTGTCGTCGCCCACGAGATGGCCCACATCCGCAACTACGACATTCTATTGATGACGGTTGTCGCTATCATCGGCGGGCTGCTGATTCTTTTCCGGGATATCTTTCTGCGCTGGGGGTTCTGGGGCGGCGGAGGCCGGCGCCGTTCTTCTTCGCGGTCAAGCGGCCAGTTCGGAATAATCGTGCTCGGAGCAGCGCTGGTGCTCGCGATTCTGGCTCCGTTGATTGTCGCCCTGATTCGCGCCGCAGTTTCACGCCAGCGCGAGTATCTGGCCGATGCTTCCGGCGCGTTGATTGTCCGCAACCCGGATGGTCTCGCTTCGGCGCTAACCCGGCTGGGAAACTGGCGCGGGAAGATGGCGGGCGCGTCGCAGGCCACGGCTCATCTCTTCATCGCCAGCCCGTTCGGGAAGGACCGGCGCGAGACCTCGGGCCCGTTCGACTCTCATCCGCCGATTTCCGAGCGTGTGCGCCGGCTGCGCGAGCTGACTATACCTTAGTCCGGTCGGATTTGCGGAATTCGCGTCGCCCGGAGTTGTTTTCCGGCCGTGGCAGCTCGGCAACCAGTCGCAGCCGTTCTTGGCCAAGCAGCGGCCGCAGTTCATCGAGCAGTCGGTTGTTGATGTCGACCCGCATCTGCCGCAACTGCACCCGGCGCGGCTTGTCGCCGGCCCGGTGGAGTTCGAGGAATACCGGCTTCTCGCCGGGATGACGGCCGAGAATCTCTTTGACCCGGAGAAGCATGTCTTTCGTCGCCTCGGCTTCGGGCAGGACGATGAACAGAGTGCTGAACCAGGTGTAGCAGTTGCGCAGGTCGTAGAGCCGGTCGGCCCATATCTGGGGCACACCCTGCGCCTGTCCGCTTTCGCCATCGGCCTGTCTCACCCGCACCGTGCCTTGAACCGCAACCAGCGCGTCCGCGACCAGAAGCGGCCGCGCCCGCTCGAGCTGGTCGGCGAAGACAAGCACCTCAACACCGGCCTCGAAGTCTTCGAGCGTCACAATGACGTATTCGCGGTCGCGCTTGTCTTTGCGCGTCCGGCGGCTGGTAATCACACCACACAGCACGAGCTTCGTGCCGTCTTTGAGCCCTTCGAGCTGGGCAATCGGCGTCGGCTGAAACGCCTCGTATTCGGCCTGGAATTGCTCCAGCGGGTGTGAGGAGAAGTAGAACCCGAACGCCTCCTTCTCGCAGGCAAGAAGCGCCTGCGTGTCGAATTCCGGCGGCGGCTCGGTTCCGGCCGGCTCTGCAAAAAGGTCAACCTGCCGCTCGCGGAAAAGCAGCCGGTCCGAGCTCGCCTTGGCCATCTCTGCGTCGAGCCGGTCCAGAAGCAGGTTCCGGTTGACCGCGAACGTGTCGAATGCCCCGGCCTTGATCAGCGCTTCCACCGCCTTGCGGTTGACCTTGTTGCTCCGGTTCCGCTTCAGGAAATCAAGCAGGTCGCGGTAGGGACCGCGAGCCTCACGCTCGGCGACAATCACTTCGCTCGCGCCCATGCCGACGCCCTTGACTCCGGCCAGCCCGAACCTGACCGCGTCGCCTTCGATCGTGAAGGCCGGAGCCGACCGGTTCACGTCCGGCCCGAGCACTCGTATTCCCATCCGCCGCGCCTCGCCGACAAACCGGGCCAGCTTCTTGGAATCGCCGAGCTCGCTGGTCAGGGTGGCGGCGATAAACTCGCGCGGGAAGTTCGCCTTAAGGCAGGCGGTGAGGAAAGAGAGATAAGCGTAGCCGGCCGCGTGCGACTTGTTGAATCCGTAGCCGGCGAACTTCTCCAGAAGGTCGAATATCTTCTCGGCTCTGTCCCGTGTCATCCCGGCGTTCCGGACGCAGCCGTCGACAAAGTCCTGCCGCTGTGCCGCCATCTCCTGCGGCTTCTTCTTGCCCATGGCCCGGCGCAGCAAGTCGGCCTTGCCCAAGGTGTACCCGGCCAGCGCCTGCGCCGCCTGCATCACTTGCTCCTGATAGATCATGATGCCGTAGGTCTCGCGGCATATCGGCTCAAGCAGCTTGTGGCCGCATTCGACCGGCTCGGTCCCGGCCTTGCGGGCCAGGAACTGGGGTATCAGGTCCATCGGCCCGGGCCGGTAGAGTGCAATCAGGGCGATGATGTGCTCGAGCTTCTCCGGCTGCAGCCGGCGACAGAGGTCGCGCATGCCTGCGCTCTCGAGCTGGAACACCCCGACCGTGTCCGCCCGCCGCAGCAGCTCGAATGTCGGCGCGTCATCCAGCGGCACTTTGTTGATGTCGAATTCGGGCTGGGTCATCCGCACCAGTCTGACTGCCTCTTCGACCACGGTTAGCGTGCGCAGACCGAGAATGTCCATCTTCAGCAGCCCGACGTCGTCGAGCGAGTACATGTCGAACTGGGTGCAGATATCCGCCTCTTTCTCCGGCGGTTTGTACAGCGGCACGAACTCCATCAGCGGCCGCGGGGCAATCACCACCGCCGAGGCGTGGACGGACGCGTGCCGGCTCAAGCCCTCCAGCTTGCGCGCGATTGTCCAGAGTTCCTGGTACTGCGGCCTCGACTCGATGAGCAGTCGCAGCTCGACCACGTCCTTCAGCGCCCGCCCCAGCTCCATGCCGAAGGGAATCAGCTTGGCTATCCGGTCGACTTCGGCAATCGGAATGTCCATCACCCGGCCCACATCGCGCACCGCGGCCCGGGCCTGCATCGTCCCGAACGCGACTATCTGCGCCACCGAGTCCTGGCCGTAGCGCTCACGGATGTGCTTGACTACTTCCGGCCGCCGCGCGTCCGAGAAGTCAATGTCCACGTCGGGCAGCGTCACGCGCTCGGTGGTCAGGAACCGTTCAAACAGCAGGCCGTAGCGCAGCGGGTCAATCTGAGTTATCTCCAGACAGTAGAGCACCAGACTGCCCGCTGCCGAACCCCGACCCGGCCCGACCGGAATCCCGCTTTGCCGGGCGAAATCGACTATTTCCTTAACGACCAGAAAGTAGCCGGCAAAGCCCATGCGTCGGATGACGTCAAGCTCGTGTTCCAGGCGTTCCCGGGCCGCCGGCTCCGACCGTCCGTAGCGCCTTGCCAGACCCTCCTCGGCCAGATGCCGCAGGTATGCAAACTCTTCATCGAAGCCAGCCGGTGGCCTGAATTCGGGCAGGTGGAAATGAATGTGTTCGTAGTCAAGTTCGAGCTGGCAACGCTCCGCCACTTCCCGGGTTCGGCGCACCGCGTCAGGCAGGTCGGCGAACACGCGCTCCATCTCCTCGCCGGAACGGAAGTGAAACTGCCCGTCGGTCATCCGTAGCCGGTCGCGGTCCGAGAGTTTCTTCCCGGTCTGGATGCAGACCAGCGCATCCTGCGCCCGGGCGTCGTCCGGCCGCAGGTAATGACAGTCGTTGGTGGCAACAACCGGTATGTCAAGTATGTTGCTCAGCTCCATTATGCCGGGAATAATCTGCTCCTGCTCGGGAATACCGGAGCGCATCACCTCCAAGTAGAAGTTCTCCGGCCCGAGTGCTTCCTGGTACCGTGACGCCGCCTGCATCGCCCGCTCCGCCTCGCCGCGGCGCAGATAGAACCCGACTTCACCCTTCAGGCATCCGGACAACCCGATAAGACCGGCCGAATGCTCGGCGAGCAGACTGAGGTCGATGCGGGGTTTGTAGTAGAAACCTTCCAGAAACCCGTATGAGACCAACTTCATCAGATTGCGGTAGCCGGTCTCGTCGCGACAGAGCAGCGTCAAGTGGAAGCTCGACTCCGGGATGTCGCCGTGCATCTTCCTCTCACGCCGGTCACCGGGCGCGACGTAGACCTCTGCCCCGATAATCGGCCTCACTCCGGCCTTTTTCGCCGCCTTGTAGAACTGAACCGCGCCGAACATGTTGCCGTGGTCGGTCAGCGCCAGCGCCTCCATTCCGTACTCGGCCGCCAGCACGACCATGTCGTCAATCCGCGAAGCACCGTCGAGCAGGCTGAACTCGGAATGATTGTGCAGGTGCACGAAATCGCCCGTCGCCGCTTTCCTCATCACGCCCCTATATTGCCCCGGCGACGCGAGCTGTCAACAAGAGAATCTGCCGGGCGCTACCGCTCGAATTCGAGGTGTATCTTGAGCCGCGGAGCGGTGAACTCCGGCGGCAGGGGCGGCAGTTTCTCGGTCACCTGCACCGCCCGCAGGCACGAAGCGTCGTAGGTCCGGTCGCCGGAGCCCTTCTCGACCCTGATTTCGCTCAGAGTCCCGTCGCGCTCAATCACGAACATCACCGTCGTCCTGAAGGCGGTCGGCCGCGCCGCGTAGGGGTCTTCCCAGTTCTGGGCAATCTTGTCGAGCATTTGGGCAAGATAGTAGTTGTATCCCAGCGCCTCGGCCCCCTCGACCTTTACTCCCAACCCCTGCCGCCGGATGACGTCTTGGCCCGGTTTCCGCTGCGGGGATGTCGCGGGTCTCGGCTGCGGCTTCGGTGCCGGCTTCGGCTCAGGTCGGGGCTCAGGTTTCGGCTCCGGCTTCGGCACCGGCTCAACGAGTCTGGTGCTTGCCGGCTGCGGCTGTGGCGTTCCTGCCGCTGGCAGTATCTGGACGGTAATCACCTGCGGTCGACGAGAGTCGCGCGGCTTCGTCATGGCCGTGATAAGCGAAATCGCGGCGAGGAGCGCCGCGTGGCCAGCGAAAGATATCAGAAATTCCCGCTTCACGGCTCTCTGGGCAGGGCGGTCAGGCCGATGTTGGTGATGCCGTTCTCGCGCACCGTGCCGAGTATCTCCATGACCAGGCCATAGTCTACGCGCTTGTCCGCGTGCAGGTAGACCCGGTCGAACTCGCCTCGGCCCAGTCGCTCAGCCAGCACCCTGGGAAATGCCTGCCGGGTCGTTGCGCGGGTCCCGACGAATATCTCGCCCGAGGCCTTGACGCTGATGACAAGGCCGGCGCGGGTCTGCGGGTCGGGACTCGAGGTGCGGGGCAGGTCTAGGTCAATACCCTGCTGCCGGGAGAGCGCGGTCGAAACCCCGGCAATCAGGAAGATTATCATCAGGGTAAAGCTGATGTCGGCGAGTGACGTGATGTTCATCTCGGCAAGGAACTTCAGCCGGCGTTCTTTCACGGCTGACTGTTCTTTAGTTGCGTGCCGGCAATCTCACGGCGGAACAGGCCGGTCATCTCCGAGGCGAACCGGTCCATTTCCGCCTGCAGATTGCGCACCCGGCCGACGAAGTAGTTATAGAAGAAGGCCGCGGGAATTGCGACCACCAATCCCATCACCGTCGTAATCAACGCATCCGAGATTCCCGGCGCGATGAGTTGCAGAGTCGGCATCTGTGCCCCGCGCAGAGAAAGAAAAGTGCTGAGCACGCCCTGCACCGTGCCCAGGAGTCCGAGAAACGGCGCGACCATCGTGATGATCGAAAGCGCCGGCAGCGATCTCTCCAGTTTCTCGGTCTCACGCGAAGCCGCCCGCTCCATCGCCTCCGAGATGTTCGGAACGAGCTGCTGCAGCAGCTCCGCTCCCGACTCGGTGCCGTGGAACTGACTGCGCAGAGTCTGCCATTCGGCCAGCGCGGCATTCAGCATGCTCGTCAGTGGCGACTGCCGCAGCCCCTGTGCCATCCGCTCATAGTGGGCCAACCCGCTGCCGCCCGTGTGCGACAGAAACCGGCGCGTCTGGCTGGCAGCCCTGCGCAGGACGCGCAGCTTGCGGATGAAAATCGCCCATGTCGTTACCGACATGATGAACAGCGTCAAGAGGATGATTTGGGCGAAGAAACCGGCATGAACCAACGGCCCGAGGAATCCGCCTGCCACGGCCTACTCCATGTCGGCCAGCCGGTCCTGAGCCAGCTTCGCCTCGGTCGTCCCCGGAAACTTGCGGATTACATCGCCAAGCTGCCGCTTCGCCGCGTCCAGCTCGCCCCGAGCCTGATACACCAGCCCGAGCTTGTAGGCCGCGGCCGGCACCTTGTTGCCATCGGGATACTCACTGCCCACGCGCGCAAACTCGGTCGCGGCCGTGTCGAGAACGCCCAACGAGTAGTAGCATTCGCCAATCCAGTACCGGGCATTGTCGGCGTTGTCGCTCTCCGGGAAAAGCCTTATGAACTCCTCGAAGCCGCCGATTGCCACCCGGTACTTGCCCCGACTGAAGTCGAGATAGGCGGTGTTGTACATCCTGTCCGGGTCGACACCGGCCGGCGGCACGGCGGCCGCCGCAGTCTCGGCTGTTTCGGGCGCAACCGGAGTGATGTCACCGCGGCCAAGGCCGAGCTTCCGGCCGACGCGGTCAAGCCGATCGTAGAGGTCGGTCAGCCGGGCGTCAATCTGGTCGAGCCGGCTGGCAATTCCCTCGAGTTCGGTGAGCTGGTCGGCCCGGAGACGGTTCTGTTGTTCCGCCTGCCAGGCCTGCTCGGCCTCGACGCGTTTCAGCCGGAAATCAAGCGAGTCGAGAACCTGACCTCGGCGCACGTATTCCCGATTCAGCCCGCAGCCGGAAAAGGCGGCAGCCAGCAGACCCCAGCTCACAATCAGCCTGATGCTGCCTGTGCGCCGCAGCCTACCGGCTGCCATCACCAGTCAGTTCTCGATGAAGCCTGATTACTGTGCCTTGAATTCGGCCCGCCGGTTACGGTCGTACTGCGACTCTATCTGGGTCACCAGTCTTTCTTCGCCGTAGCTGACGGTTGAGAGCATGGACGCATCCACGCCCAGTTTCACGAGATATGCCTTGGCCGCCTCGGCGCGCCGCAGACCCAGCGCCATGTTGTATTCCGAGGTGCCGATCGGGCAGGTATGCCCCTCAATCGTCACCCTGCTGCCGGAAGTCTTCTTTATCAGGTTGGCGTTGGACTGCAGCACGGACATTGCGTCAGCGCGGATGTCCGACTTGTCGAAGTCGAAATAGATGGTGGCCAGACTAAGCTCGGCCGGCTTCGGCTCAACCGGCACCGGCTCGGGTTCTTCGACAATCACCGGTTCTTCGACCACCGGCGTGACACACTTCTTCGGACAGCCGGGCAGGGCCAGAATCAACAGGGCCCCGAGTAACAGACTCGCAGTAACGGTTGCGGTTCTCGCCAAGACTCCTCCTTTTGTTATCCCGGTCTTTCGACCGTGTTGTAGTTCCACGTCCACCCGGCAGCACCGGGATTGCAGGCCCGGCCGCACCGGAATCTCGCCAGTAATCTACTCACAGCAACATCTGCTGTCAAGCACAAGCTGCCGGTCTGCCGCACAGCCGGTCTTGACTCCACACGATGCGCCGCTACCATCTAGCCGCAAGTAGACATTCCCGCAGACCATCTCAATGGCGCGCACACCCAGACCAAAGCTGAGCAACCTCAGGGAACTGGGGATTAGACTCAGAAGCCTGCGGACGGAGGCTGGCGTGTCCCAGACAGAGCTGGCCCGGTCCATGGGCTTCAACCCCACGCACGGATACAAGTATGTTCTGCGCCTTGAAAAAGGCCTGGTTCCGAACCCCACATTGAGGACGCTGGCTGCATTTCTGCGTGCCTGTGGAGCCGGCTGGCAGAGCATTGTCGACGTGCTACCCACTCTGGGATTGGACGAAACCGAAGCCGCGCCGGTTGCGCCTGAACGCGAAGCGACGGTGGCCGAGCCGGTGCCGCCACGCAGCGTGCACACCCCGCCGCAGGAATCGCGGCCGATGCGCGAGGTCCTGCGCCGGCAGCGCCAGGAGGAACGCGCGGTCCGGACGCGCGATTTCTGGAGCCGGGTCGGCCGGGCCGAAGAACTTACCCTGCCGCTCCTTCACGGCCCCCGGCTGACTTCGGCGGCCCGCCGTGCTCTGGTCGCGTTCCTGCGCGCCTGCTGCGCCATCATCAACAACGCGGCCGGGCGCCGGGCCGACCCGGCCCCTGAAATCGAAAAACTGATGCAGTCGGCTCAGACATCCGGGCTCGACCTTCGACTGCTGCACCAGATCCGGGACACCTGCATCTCGGTCTTCAAGGACAGCGGCACTGCCTGATGCCTTTGCTCCGTGCAGTCGGGCTTCTGCCGCTGCTCCTGCCGTTGACGGCAGCCGGCCGGCCGACGCCGCCTGTACGCTACGAGCTCGACTGCCGGCTGAACGATTCGACACGTTCGATCGCCGGCCGCGTCCGCGTCCGCTACACCCATGATTCAAGAGACTCGCTGCGCTCAATCTGGTTTCTTCTCTTCCCCAACTCCTTCAGCAGCCGGCATACCGCCTACGCGCGCGCCTTGGAAAGGCTCGGCCGATTCGAACTGGCGCGGACACGGCCGCGAGACCTTGGTCGGACCGACATTCTCGCCGTCCGCTGCGACGGCAAACCGATTCGGTCCGGCCCCGGGACGTCCGGTGTCGGACAATTCAACGACGACTCGACGGCCATGGAACTCATTCTCCCCTCCCCGCTGGCCTCAGGCGAAACCACTGACATCGAAATCGAGTTCTCGACCCGGATTCCGAATCTGCGCGGTCCGCTCGGCTACACCGGTCGCAGCTACGTTCTCACCCGCTGGTTTCCTCAGGTTGCGGCCCGGGACACCGGCTGGCATCTAGGCCGGTTCCATCCCTTCGGCGGCCCGGCGGCCGGATTCGCCGACTACGCTGTAACACTGACACTGGCTCCGGACCTGCAGGTCGCGGCAACCGGTCGCACGCTGGCGCCCGCGACCGCTACCGGACAACAGAAGACCCTCGCGTTATCGGCAACCGGCGTAACCGACTTCGCCATCGTCGCCAGCGCCGACCTGTTGCGGTCCGAAGAATCGTCCGGCCCGGTCTCCGTCATCACGATGTCCCGGCGCCGGCCAGAGAGGTCCTGGCTGAACCTCAGCCGCGAGATTCCGGCCATGATTGAACTGATGGCCGACCGGCTCGGTCCGTTTCCGCTCGCCCAATTGACCGTGGTTCAGGCCTTCGGGCTGGTTGACGCCGATATCGTCGCGCCCGGCCTGATTCTCGTGGCACAGAAGCCGGTGCCGTTCACGCGCCTGCAGGAAAAGACGCTCGCTGCCGCAGTCGCCGCCCAGTGGTTTGCCTCCGCGACCGCGCCGGACCCGGTCTCCGACCCGTGGCTGGTCTACGGGCTGTCCGCGCACGCCGCGACCCGCTATCTCGAATCCCGCTACGGCCCGGACAACCTGCTCGACGTCCCGGGACTGCCCTTCACTCTGGGTGCGACCGACGAGTATCTCCACCGCTACAACTATTATCTGGCCGCTTCCAACCGGCTGACCCGACCTGTCGTATCGCCCCTGTCCGGTCTCCCGGACAATGCTTTCGCTGTCGAGGCCGTGACAAAATCACAGTCAACGCTGCTGCTGCTTGCGTTCGAACGGCGGTTCGGCTCCGCTGTTCTCGACGCGGGCCTGCGTCGCTATCTTGAGTCCGGCAGAGGCCGCCATCCCGGCACGCCGGCATTCCTCGCCTGCCTGACCGCTGCGGCCGGGCCGGAGCAGGAAGGTCTGGTCAGTCGCTGGTTCCTTACCGACGGCGGAGACGATGTTGCGCTCGTCCGTTCTGCTGCCGGTTCGCTCCGGGCACTCGGCTCGGTCCAGTCGCACCAGCCCGTCGAACTCTCCGGGGTGCTCAGCGACGGAACCACCTTCCGCGACACGCTCGACCCCGAGGTCGCCCGGGAAGTGGCAGCGCCACGACAACCCCGCTCTCTCGTCCTCGACCCGGACCGGCTCCTGCTCGAATCGAACCGCTGGAACAACTACTGGCCGCGCACTGTCATGTTCCAGCCACTGTTCGGCCTGCCCAGCTTCGACGGCTACCAGATATTCTACGGCCCGTGGTTCTGGTTCGACACCTACCGCGGATTTCAGCCCGGAGCCTGGCTTCAGGGCCGTGAGTTTGTCGACGCCGGGCCGGTGCGCGGCCGGCACATGTGGACGATTCAAGCCAACTACTGCACCGCGATGAAGAAGGACCCCGGTCACATCGGATTCAGCTACCAGACTCCGCTTGCGTTTATCTCCAATCGCACCCGCGTCTTCCTCGCCGGCGACTGGTCTTTCCGCGACGAAGGCGCCAAGGCTTACCTGTCCCAGGAACTAGGCAGGGTATTCGGCCTGCCGTCCGGCAATCTCGACATCGGCTACCGGTTGTACAATCTGAAGACCGCTCAGGGACGCGACCCGCGTGCCTGGACCGAAGCCCGCACCGCGGTGCTCGAAGCTCGACTCCTCCACCAGTACTCCACTCCGTTCGTCGCCGGCTTCGAACGCTGCCGGCTTGAGCGCGGGCTCAAGCCGCTCGGGTCGGAATACGACTACTGGCGCTTCAGCACGGAACAGATTCACCGCCTGACCATTGACGCCGACCCGATTGCCGTCCTCCGTGTCTTCGCCGGCGCGACCGCCGGAACCACGCCCGACCGGGAGCAGTATTACCTTTCCGGCGGTCTTGTCTACAACTCGGCCGAACCGGCGAGCTTCGGCTATCAGGGCCGGGTCTCAGCCCAGGAACACTGGCACTACGACGCTGACGTCAACTGCCGCGGCTTCTCCGGCCGCTACGCACACGGCCGGTATGCCTGGGGACTGAACCTGTACGCCACGCCGCTCAAATGGGCACAGCCTTTCTTCGACATCGGCAACGTCGGCAACGAACTCAACCGCCACCTCTGGCAGCCGCGGATGAACGCCGGCATTCGCTTCCGACTCGGGCCCTTCTACGCCGACGTCGTGGCCTGGCGCTGGGAACTCGGCCGCAGCCAGTTCCCCGGCAAAGACTGGACCCACTTCTGGATGCTCGGCTTCAAGCTGAGCGAACTGACCTCCGGGTTCTGATGCCCGAGACGCCCGAGGCGGACAGCTCCCGGCCCGAGGTTCAGGTCCCGGCCGCACACCCGGAACGGGCATTCCTGTTTGACGTCCTGCCCCGCACCTTCGCCGCGCTCCGTATCCGCGATTTCCGGCTCTACTGGTTCGGTCAGCTCATCTCCTTCATCGGCACCTGGATGCAGAACATCGCCGCCAACTGGCTCATCCTCGACCTGACCGGCTCCGCCTTCTTCGTCGGGCTCAACTCTACCCTCACCTGGATGCCCTCATGGATTCTGACTCTGCCCGCCGGCCTGCTCGCCGACCGCGTCAACAAACGCAACATCATGATTGTCACCCAATCCGCTCTCGCCTTCCTCGCCCTGCTGCTCGCGGTTCTCACCTGGACCGGCGCCATCACCGTCACCCACATGCTCATAATCGGCTGCATATCCGGATTCGTGGTCGCCGTCAACTCACCGGTGGCCATGGCAATTATCCCCGAACTTGTCCGGGGTCGCAACATCCTCAACGCCGTCGCCCTCAACTCCATCATGTTCAACTCCGCCCGCATCATCGGCCCGTCTGTCGCCGGTGTGGTTCTGGGCACTCTCGGCCCCGGCGCCTGCTTCGGGCTGAACAGCCTGAGCTTTCTCGCCATCATCATCCCCCTTGCCCTGATCCGGCTCTCCCCGCCGCCGCGCCGCTCCGACGGCGAATCGGCCTGGCGCCGCATGACCTCCGGCCTCGGCTTCATCCGGAACAACGCTGACGTGCGCACCCTGATTCTGCTCGTCGCGGTATTCAGCTCGCTTGGAATCACCTACCTTCCCCTGCTGCCGGTCTACGCCCGCGACGTCTTCGACGCCGGGCCCCGCGGCTACGGCCTGATGATGGCCATGGTCGGCATCGGTGCGGTCGCCGGCGGCCTCACCATCGCCACAATCTCCAGAACCCGCCACCGCGGCCGGATTCTCCTCGTCGGCTCGTCCATCTTCGGCGGGTTGCTGGTCTGCCTCTCGTTCACGCGCAGCCTCGGCCTCGGCCTGGTCCTGCTGACCCTTATCGGCTTCTGCCAGGCCAATATCACTTCCCTCTCCAACACCCTGATTCAAACACTCTCACCCGACCACATCCGCGGCCGGGTAATGAGTGTCTTTGTGCTGGCCTTCAACGGCATGTTCCCCTTGGGCAGCCTGCTCGCCGGCTCGCTCGCCCAACGCTGGGGCGCTCCTGCTGCGACTCTTGTCGGCGGTGCCGGCGTGCTGGCCGGAATAGTTGTTGCTGCGCTCCTGCGGCCCCAGCTTCGAACCCTGTAGCCAGCCCTTTCCTGCCTTTACAACCGCCACGGCCGGCTCACTGCCGCCAGGGCAGCAGACGGGGAGACAGACCCCAGGCCGTTCCCGGGGCAGCCCCGGCCGGACCCGACCGCCGGCATCCGGGCCGACTCACCCGATTCCCGCTTACCGCAATTGCCAGCGTCGCGCCGACCGCCGGCGGCTGTCCGGCAACTCCGGTGGAAACAAACACAAAACAGCCGGGGACGGGCGGGCGGGATGCAGGAGAAGCCGGCACCACGGCAGTTGCCACGTCCCCAGCCACAGGACTCTCGCGGACAGACCGATGGAAAATCCTACTCCTGAAGCCGACGGCTGTCCAGCCGGACGAAACGGCGGCGGACCCTACTCCGGCGAGCCGATCACCGAAACCGTCCCCGAGTCGTAGTTGGCCACGTAGACCTTGTTCGACGTCGGGTTGACGCATAAGGCCAGCGGCCGGCCGCCCACGGCGAGCAGCTTGAGCTGACTGTGGCTCGTGCCGTCGAGAATCGTGACGTAGCTGCCACCGTAGCCGCCGACGTAGACCTTGTTCACCCAGCCGGCCCAGACAACGCTCCGCGGCAGCGCCGAGACGCTCCGCGTTGTCGTCACATAGTAGCCGCTGCAGTCAATCACGCTGACCGTCCCGTCGGCCGAGTTGACGCAATAGGCGAAGTCGCCGGTCGAGTTGTGGCTCAACGCCCAGGGCTCCTGGCCCACGCCGATGGTGGCGGTAATCTCATTCGTCGTGCCGCTGATTACCTTAACCTGCTGGGTTATCTGCCGCGGCGCGACGAGCACGTTGTTCCGGTTGTCCACCACCAGCGCGCACGGCGCGTAGACAACCGGCACCGTCCGCAGCACCTGGTCGGACGAACCGTCAATGATTGACACGGTTCCGGCGGTCCAGTTAGCCACGTAGACCTTGTTCACATTCCGGTTCCAGCAGAGCGCGGTCGGCCCGGTGTCCACCGGAACCGTGGTAATCACCTGATTTGTCGCCGCGTTGATTACCGTCACGCTCAGACCGCGGTAGTTGGCGACATAGACCTTGTTGTCGGTCTCGTTGAAGCAGAGCGCGGTCGGATAGGGCCCGGTGCGGATTGTGCCGACAACCTGATTCATAGCCGCATCAATCACCGTTACGCTCGAATCGAGATAGTTGGCGCAGAAAACCTTGTTGGCGCCGGGAACCCAGAGCAGCGCGGTCGGAAACTTGCCGACCCGGATTGTCCTGATTGCCGAATTCGTCACGCCGTCAATCACCGTCACGCTCGAGTCTTCGTAGTTGGCGCAGAACACGCGGTTATCAATCGAGTCCCAGACCAGCGCCTTCGGCCTCGCTCCGACCGTGACCGTAGCGACGACCGTATCCGGATAAGAAATCTCGCCCGTAATGAAGTTGGCGCTGCTGCCGAAGCAGGTGTCGGCCCCCAGAAACATCCGGACCTGCACCCTCGCGTTGCTGCTCGGCGGGCCCGGAGTCTGCCAGTCGTACTGCCCCGCCATAGTCGCCACCCCGTGCCGCAGCCAGTTTGCACCGCCGTTTGTCGAGTAGTAGACCACGACCGTGTCCGGCGTCGGCATGGTCGGACCTCCGCTCCACCTGATGGTCTGGCTCGACCCGACAGTCCAGCGCGCGCCGGCGCCCGGTGCGGTTATCGTAATCGGCGAGCAGGCTCGCAAGCTCCACACCGGCCCGGTAGTAACCGCCCCGTGATTATCCTGAGCGATTATCCGCCAGTAGTAGGTCGAATCGTAGCTCAGCCGCGGCGGCTGGTAGGACGTGGTCCGCTGGCGTGTCGAGACGACCGGCGGGGTCGGATTGGCCCCGAAGCAGACATCGTAGAAAACCGTATCGCCGGGGTTGGGGTCGCTGCACGCCCAATCCAGCCGTGCCCGGAGCCAGACACCGGTAGCACCCGAATCCGGCGACGGGTCGGACGGCAGGTTCGGAGCCGAGTTGGCCAGCGCGGTTCGGAAACTCCACAACCTGCCCGCCGCGCTGTCGCCGAGACTGTCGCGGGCGACAACCCGCCAGTAATAGTTCGTGAGACCGCTCAACCTGCCCGGCCGAAAGAACGTGTCCGCGAGCAGCGAGCACACCTTCGGCGGGCTCAGACTCGGGCCGAAATGAACATCGTAGAAGACGCGTTCCGTATCCGGGTCGCCGCCGCGCCAGCGCAGCGTGACTCCGGTATCAACATCAACCTGACCACTGTCCGGCGCCGGAAGCGACGGCACGTTCGGCGGCCGGTTGTTGATCGGGTCCTTCGGATTGTCCCACTTCCGACACATCACCATCGAAACCACGAGCAGCAGTGCGGCCGGCAGCCTGTATCTCATCGCCTCACCACCTCAAGACGAAATACAGCCCCAGCGTCACACCGCCCGCCGCGGCCGCAATGTTGCGGACGTTGTCCCAGCGCTGCGTTTCCTGCCGGTACTTCTCGGCGTCACCCCTGGCCCGCGCCTGCTGATACTTCCCATAGGCCTGCTCGGCCAACAGTGCCGCGCCGCCGGCTCCGGCCGCAAGCACCGAGCCGGCCACCAGCAACGGCCACTTGCGCGTTGCCAGCTTGTCGAGCGTCACTTTGACGAAGGCAGTTTCGGCCGGCGCGATGTCGGCATACCCGACCCAGTCCTGGAACCCCGGCTTCATCACCTGCAGAGTGTAGCGCTGCGGCGTCAGACCGAGAATCAGATTCGTGATACCAAGCCGCTGGTCGTTTGCCGTCACGGTCGCACCGGTTGGAGTCGAAGTAACGCTGAGGTAACCCATAGCCTTCTCCAGCCGCAACGTCACGGTCACCGTCCCGGTCCCCTGAACTTCCACGGCCTTTGTCGCCTCGCTGTAGCCGGCCAGCTTCGCCCGCAGCGTATGGCTGCCCTCGCCGACTCTCGCAATCGTCAGCCCGGACGCAGTGGTTCGGCCCTTGTACTCGCCGTCCAGCCAGACATCGGCTCCTGCCGGGTCGGTAGTCACGACCAGCGTCGCCCGCGGAGAGCTGACGGTGAAGCTGCCGCTGTAGGAACGGTACCCGGACCGTTCCAGCTCTAGTTCATACCGTCCCGGCGCCAACCCGCGGAGCTCCAGCGGCGTGGTTCCGCGTTCGACTCCGCCGACCAGAACCCGCGCGCCGGTCGGCTCCGAGTTTATCGTCACGACGTTGCCGTCTACCGAAACCTCCGCCCGCACCCGCGGCGCTGGAGGAACGTAACGCTCGGCCTCCGGCAGCTTGGCGCCGCACGACTTGCAGAACCGTGCGTCGTCGCGGTTCACGGTCCCGCATTGCGGGCAGGTCTTCTCGGCAAACGCCACGCCGACCAGTAGACAGACCAGGGCAATAATCGCCAAGACCAGCCCGCAACGCTGCCCCGCACTGCGCTGCCGGCTGCTGATGCTCACTGATTCGCGTCTGTTCATTGTGTCTAGAAGCGGTATCCGCATCTGGTGCAAAACATGTCGCCCCTCTCCCGACGCTTTCCGCAGCTCGGACACGTAGCCTTTCCCGCGGCGATGCTTAAAGTCACGGTGGAACCGGTCTTGATTCGGGTCCCCGACCTCGGCGTCGTCTGGATAACCTGCCCGCTGGCAATCACGTCGCTGTACTGCTGTTCCACCGCTCCGACCGCTAGCCCATTCTGCCGCAGCTTCACCCTCGCCTCCGCCTCCCCGACACCGGCCACCTCGGGAACCGCGACCAGACCGGTACTCGGCTGCACCGCGACGGCTTTGCCCTTGGCCAGCCTTTCGCCCGGCGCCGGTGACTGGCGGGCAACCATGCCCTGAGGCAGCGGGTCATCCACTTCTTCCCCACGCGCGACGTCAAGCCCCCGGCCGCGCAATGCCGCCTCGGCATCAGCCATAGTCAACCCGACAACCTCCGGCACCGCCGCGGTTGTGGCGCTCCGAACCGCAAAAACCGCCAGTCCGATAAGCAACAAGGCAACCAGTGGCAGAAGCCAGACCATGACGTTAACTCTGGCCCGGGCCGGCGTGACTGCAACCGGCTCAATCCGGCGTGCTGCCGGAACCGGATTCGACGGCGCCGGCGCCCGGACAACCTCGGCTGACGCCGGCCTCGCGACCTTCTGCTCCCGAACCGGGGCCGGCACCTGCTCGGGAGCGCCTTTCGTGACCCGGGGCATCGTCTTGACCAGCGCAGCCGCAAACTCGCGCGCGGTCTGAAACCTGTCCTCGCGTCGCTTGGCCAGCGCCTTCAGAATCACCTGGTCAACCTCGGCGGGAAGCCCGGGCCGGATTGAGCTCGGCCGCGGCGGCGCAGAGGCGACGTGAGCCTGCATTATCTCCTGGTTCACTTCTCCGGTGAAGACCGGCCTGCCGGTCAGCGCCTCAAAGATGACCGCCCCCATCGAGTAGATGTCCGAGCGGGCGTCGGGTTGCTCGCCGCGCACCCTCTCCGGCGACATGTAGCGGGGCGTGCCCAGCCTGCCCGCTCCGTAGGCTGCCAGCCGGTAACTGCCGTCCGGTTGTCGTTCAATCCGGGCAGGCTTAACATCACCATGCACCCGGCCCTCGCGATGCGCCTTCTCCATCTCTTCGAGAACCGGAACAAAAACCTCCACGAGGTCATCGTGGGTGAGCAACCTGCGTTCCCGAAGCAGGTCTGCCAAAGTAGCGACTGTCGCCATCAGCTCTTATCTAGGTTATCCACCGAGCGCCAAATGTCAATTGCCGGGCCGGCTAGCGCACCTTGCCACCTCTGTCCGGTGAGGCCGACTCGGCCAGAAGATTACGTGCCAGCGGTGCGTAAGGGGAGCCCGGCAGTCTTTCCAGCAGCTCCTCCAGCGCTAGCCGGAACCGGCCGTCATCACGCATCTCGTCGCGAAGAACGAACGCGCGCTCCAGCATCATTCTTCCTCTGAGTTCCCTTGTTTCCGGCCGTGACAGCGCCGAGTCAAGCACCGCCAGCGCCTCGCGCGGACGACCGGCCCGGCGCAGAAACGCCGCCCGCAGCAGCAACGCCTGCTCCGCAACGATGTCATCCCCCCTACTCAGTTCTCCTGCCCGGCGCAGCCCGGCCTCGTCGGCTCCGGTCTCGTAGTCCAACATCGCCTCGGCCAGCCCCGCGACCCGCTCGCCGCCCCGGCAGAGCAGAGCCAGCTCCAGCCCGTCGTTCACCAGCGGGCTCAGCGGAAACCTCCGGCCAAGACTCAGGGCCCTTTCCCGGGCTGAGTCCAGCTCTCCCTTGTAGAACATGACCCGCGCCCCATGTAGCACCGAGCGGTCGCTCTCGGTTTCCATCCGTTCGAGCACCCGCAGCGCCGAATCGAGCCGTCCCAGTCCGAGCTCACTGGCGGCCAGTCCTTCAAGCGCCTGAACGTTGCGCGGCTGCAGCGCCAGCAGCCGCCGATACACTCCTACTGCCGCGCGGAAGTCGCGCTCTTCGCGCAGAAGCTCGCCCAGCTCAAACAGCGCTGCCGGCGCTGTTTCTCCGGCCAACACCTCTCGGGCTTCCGCACTTCGCCCCATCCGACGCAGCACCCGGGCAACATCGATGCCGGCGCCCATGCTCCGATACACTGCCAGCGCCGCAGCGTCAAACCCGTCCCGCTCGCAATCCCGGCCGAATTGGTACAAGTCGCGGGCCGAATGCGCCCGCTTCATCAGCTCAACTGCCCGAACCTGATTGCCAGCACCAAGCTGCACCTGTGCTTCTGCCCTGTCACGCAGGAGAGTGTCCTGAAGTGCGGCCAGTTCGAGAATCACCTGCCTTCCCGCTCCGCGGCTACCATACAGGCGCAGCCGGACGAACTGTCCTGACGCCGCCCGCGCATCGCGATTGGCTAGGTCGACCAGCACCCGAACCGCGGAAGCATACTGCTGATTCAGCTCATACAGCTCGACCAGTCTGAGCGCAAAGTCGGGCCGGAATCCGGTCTGTGCCATACTCCGGCTCAGCAGCTCCGCCGCTGCTGCATATTCCTTCCCCTCCCTGAGCACATCTACCACACTGCCGACCCGCCCGGGCCAGCGTTGCGCTGCGGTCCGAGCCTCGGCCAGCGCTTCCGCCCGGTGCCGGACTCCAAGCAGCCCCTCGATCAGCCCGAGCGCATACTGGACGTTGCTCGTATCCGCAGCCTGCAGCCGCCGGCTCAGAGTAACCAGTGAATCCGCCCGGCCAAGCTGCAGGCAGAGCCGGGCATACCCTCGAAACGCCGCCGGATCCTGAGGAGCAAGCTCGACCGCCCTCCGATACTCCGCCCACGCTGCTTCCAGTTGCCCGGCACGCTCCAAGCGCGATGCGGTCTCGACCGACTGGCCACTCGCGGCCATCCAGCAAGCGAGCAGCACGAGTGCCAGCCGACCGGCTCCGACTCGCGGCAGCGAGTTGACGCACAGCATCGTGTCCTCGCTCACGGCCTCGTCATCAGGCGTTCGAAGTAGTCGCGAATAAGCATCTCTTCTTCGCGGGAATAACCCTGTTTCAGCGCCCGCATCAGCTCCTCGCGCAGCACCCGGTTCCGTTCGCCCCTGTCCGCAGGCAGACTTGCCGGCCGCGACGGCACGAATGCCTTGCCCGTCTCGCTCTCGCGCTCTTCCTTGTGCCCCTGCTGCCGCAGCGACCGTTGTGCATCCAGCAGACGCGACAGGATTCCCTCCTGCCGTTCCACGAGCTGACGGTCAATGTCGAGCTCGGCCAGACTCCTTTCCACGGCCTTCATCTCCTCGAGCACTCCCTCCATACTCGAAGTCAGGCCGGGCCGCTCTCCGCCCATGCTGCTGAGCAACTGCTCGAGCTGCTGACGTAGAGCCTGCTGCTGGCTGAGCAGCCGCGCCAGCTGTGACATCTGCTGTGCGGTCAGTCCGCCCGGCATCGGAATGGGTATGGGAATTCCTCCCATCGCGGCGTTGAGCTGCATCTGCCCTGACGCCAGCCGCGCCAACTGCTCCAGCAACCCCTCCATCCCCCCGGAAAAACTGCCGCCCTGCTCTGGGCCGGCCAGTGCCGACAGCAGGTCGGCCGCGGCCCGGTTCAGCGCTCTGCGGGCGTCGGCCATCGCCGCGCGCGTCAGAGTGACGTTGTTGTCAACCATCGCCTGCCCGGCCGCCACCATCCGCCCCATCGCCTCGGCCAGGGTCCGGCCAAGCCCGGGCGGAACCGCCAGCGTCTGTGCCGCTGCCGCCGCCAGACTCTCGGCCACAATCCGCGTTGCCTCGTGTAGACCCATCTGCTGTCTCGCCAGCGGCGTCAGGTCGGTTGCGACCGCGGCCCGGGCTTCGAGCCGTTCCTCCTCTTCCGAAACCATCAGCAGGTCGCGGGCTCCGGCGGCCAGCTTCCGCGCGATTTCTCCTGTCCGCTGCTGTCCGAGTCGGCTGCTCAGCTCCTGAAGCGACCGGGCCATCTCCGTCATCTGCCCGGCCAGCTTCCGGCTCTGCTGCTCCAGCCCGGTCCGGCTCCCCTGCTGCAGCTGACTCTGCAGCGCCTGTCCGGCCTCCAGCAGCCGGTCTTTTCTGGCCTGTTCTCCCAGCGCCTGCAGAGATTCGGGAATACCCTGCCATTCCCGCCAGCCGGCTGAATCAGCCGTCCGGGCGAGAGAGGCCATCTCCTGCAGCACGCTGTCGAGTGCAGTATTTACTGCCTGCTGCCGCTCTCCCAGCTCCGCCGCGGTCGCGGTCTCCAGCTCGTCTGTCAGCCGCTGCTGACTTGCGGCCAGCTCTTCGGTCTTGCGGGCCAGCGCCTCCAGCCGCTGTTCTTCGAGAATCCGCCTGAGGAACTCAAGCGCCCGGTCAATTCCCGCCTTGAGTTGCTGCTGCTCCAGCTCCACCCGCTCCAGTGACCGCGACAGGTCCGGCGACTGCTGCGCCAGTTCCTGATGCAACCGGGCCAGCGCCTGTTGCAGTTCGTCGGGGATGAGTCGCGCCAGTACTTCCTGAAGCTCGCCCAGCCGCTTCATCGTCTCCTCATCGAGCATCATCCCCTGAGCCATCTCCGCCATGGTATTGGCAATCTGCTGCTTCAGGTTTTCGACCTGCTCCATCAACCCGGCCTGCTCACCCAGGACCTGCTCCAGCGCCCGGCGTTCGTCCCATGAGAGCTCGCGGTTGCGCTTGAGTTCCTCTCCCACCCGTGCCAGTTCTTCGGCAATCCGGCCCTGCTTCGACTGCAGCGGGGCCAGTTCGGCCGCGGTCTGCTCTGTCCGGTTCACTGCGGCGTTGAATATCTCGTGAATCGTCGGAAACCTCACTACGAAAGTTTCGGAACGGCCCGGTTTCGGCCCGGAGACCGCGTCGTTGTCGCTGGCGCTGACATAGTAGCGCATCTCCTCACCCGGCAGCAGCCCCGAGTTCGCAAGGTCCCAGACGTAGACCGTCGTGTCCTCGCGCCGGCCTGCCAGCGCCTTCAGCCGCACGCGCTGATTCACACTCTCCTTTCCGTAGTGGAGCCAGATTCCGGTCAGCCCGTAATCGTCCAGACTGTTGATACCAAGTGCCACCTGCATACTCACCGGCAGGTCGACATCCCGGCCCGGCGCGAACAGCTTGACGAACGGCGGCTCGTCCGGCACCGCCCGCACCTGCAGCGTCGCCGCGACCTGTCCGGCCTCCCCGGACTCGGCGGCGACGACTCTTGCCGCTGCGTCGCCGCGCACCACGAACGCCGCCGCGAAACCGCCGCGGTCGGCAGCGAGCATCGCAACCGTCTCCGGCCCGACGCACAGCCGGACACTGCTGACCGGGCGGTTGAACGCGGCCTCGACCTGCACCCGCGTGCCCCTGAGCGCGACAATCTCCAGTCCGCTCGTTTTCGTCGCCGGCAGGCCGGTGTACTTTGGCGGCTCCAGCGTACACGTCAGCCGCTCCACCAACAGCGGCGCCATCACCCTCACCCGGTGCTCTCCCGACCTGCGGCCGAGAACCCTGAACCAGTAGGCGAACCCGGTTCCCGCCCCGACAATCAGGCGGCAGGAATCGCCCTGCAGGCGCAACCGCTTCGCTCCGATTCCCGCCTCGCGGCTGTGCTCAAACACAACCGCACCGAACACGCCGGACGGCTCCACCCGACAGCGCAGCACCACGCTCGCGCCGGATGCGACAACCGTATCGCCCGGCTCGACCATCAGCCGGACGTCAAGCCGGTCGGTCATGAATGCGTTCGCCAGCCCGACGCCGGCCCGGGTCGGAAACAGCAGCGCAAAGCCGACCAGCAACCCGGCAGCAATTACCGCCGCCGTGCCGGCGAACAGTGGTCGTCGCGACTCCACCACCCGCTCCAGCTCCAGTCCCGTCACCTCGGCTTCCACCGCCCCGACCGCCGCATCCCTCAACTCCAGCGAGTAGCCTTCAGGCCCGGACTTGTAGCCGGCCAGCTCCAGCGCAACCACCAGCCTGCCCCGGAGTTCTGCGAACCTCTTCTCGACCAGCCGGGCGGTTCCGGTGATACCGGCACTCCGCAGCCAGCGCCAACCCAGAAACACTGCCGGCAGTGTTCCGAGCAGAACCAGCCACCCGCTCCAGAAGGCGACCGCAGCCACGAGCACCATCAGTCCGGCGCCCGCAGCCCCGGCAAGCAACACGGCCGCCAGGTCGTTGACAAGCCGCCGCCGCGCGACCGCGCGGAGTCGCGCTCTAAGCCGCAGACCGGGAGACTCGCTCATCGCTTCTGCTGTTTCGACGTCAGCCACCACTGAATGGTAACCTGTGCGCCTCCGGGTTCAA
>Ga0101944_10002224_pt1 | contig 32795 bp, 32 predicted proteins | sample DewCreD2012metaG_FD_75245 | JGI IMG/M metagenome (GOLD analysis project Ga0101944, IMG submission 75245) | Hot spring sediment bacterial and archeal communities from British Columbia, Canada, to study Microbial Dark Matter (Phase II) - Dewar... ... | reverse complement strand
TGCTGTGGTGCGTGCCATGCTCTGGAACGCCGATGGCGTCCTGTCCGCGCTCTATGAGCTGCGCAACCTGGGGCTGGTCGCCAAAGTCTCGGAGATCGACGATGCCCGCCAATTCACTCTGCGCTACACTCTGGACGAGGTTGTAGACCAACTCTGCAAGTAGGGAAGCCATGAAGGAAGCCGCACCCTTGCTTCGTTATATGACCTGATAAAAGCCGAAAATAAACAACCGAATCCCATAGGCGAATGGAACCAGGCAGAGATTATCAGCAAAGGCAATCATGTGGAACACTGGCTCAATGGCCGCAAAGTACTGGAATACGAAAGAGGATCTGAAACATTCCGTCAACTTGTTGCCGGAAGCAAATACAAAGACATCAAAAACTTTGGCGAACACAACCAGGGGTATATTCTTCTGCAGGATCATGGAGATACTGTATGTTACCGGAATATTTACATTAAGAAACTGTAAAAGAAAATATTCAGTTCAACAAATAAAAAAATCAGCGATGAAAAGAATTCTTTTTTTATTGTGCTTTCCGGGATGGATGCTGGCACAACAGCCGCAGGGAAATAACAGCCTTTCGCCCAAATGGGAAGAGTTAACAGCACCTGATTTTGTCAGGGCAGTGGAAAAATCAGGGAAGGTATGCATTGTACCTCTGGGAATCATTGAGAAGCATGGTCCTCACATGCCGCTGGGAACAGATTTGATTATTGTAAGAGCCACAGTACTTGCGGCAGTCAGGCAGGAATATGCTGTGGTATTTCCTGAATTTTATACAGGACAGATTAATGAAGCACGTCATCAGCCGGGAACGGTTGCTTACAGCCCCGAGCTGGTATGGAAAATGCTGCAGGAGACGTGCGATGAGATTGCCAGAAACGGGTTCGAAAAAATTATTCTTGTCAATGGGCATGGGGGCAACAATAGTCTTCTTCCTTATTTCTGCATGTCGCTGTTGTCACAAAAAAGAAATTATGCGGTGTACCTTTTTCAACCCCGGACTGACTCAGCTGCGCATGCAAGGGTAGAAAAACTGATGAAAAAACTTCCGCCGGATGCAGGAGGTCATGCAGGGACCACCGAGGCATCGGTCATGAAAGTGGTGCGTCCCGATTTGCTGAAGATGGATCAGGTGTCTTCGGAATCAGGCGAAAATCTTAACCGTCTTTCTGCCCTGCCCGATGCTTATACCGGAATCTGGTGGTATGCCCGTTATCCCAATCATTACGAGGGGAATGCGAAATATGCATCTGAAGAACTCGGGAAAGCCCTGTTCGACGAAGACGTTGTCCAGCTGGTCCGCATGATAAGGGAGGTAAAAGCCGATACCAGAGTGAAAGAATTACAGGAACAGTTTTACCGTGAAGCTGAAAATCCTTTAAATACAAAACAATGAATACCCTATCGTCTGGTTCTTCCCGTCTTGTTTCGCTGGATGCCCTGCGTGGATTTGACATGTTCTGGATCATGGGCGGAGGATTGTTCATTGCAGGACTGGCACAGCTTACCGGATGGGCACCGCTTGAATGGTTTGCTGCCCAGCAGGAACATGCGGAATGGCATGGTTTTCATTTTGAAGATCTTATTTTCCCTTTGTTTCTGTTTATGGCAGGTGTTTCCATGCCTTTTTCCATTCTCAAACGGCAGGCCAGAGGCGACAGCATGAAGGATATTTATTACCATCTTGTCCGGCGAACGGTTGTGTTGATCCTTCTGGGCATGCTGTACAACAGGGTTCAGATCTTTGAACCCGGACATTACCGCCTGTCAAGTGTTCTTTCAAGAATTGCCCTCGGATCCTTTTTTGCATCCCTGATTGTGCTCAACAGCAAAAAGGTGTGGCATTATGTGTGGTTTGCAGGAATTTTGCTGGGCTACTGGGCTGTTTCGGCTCTTATTCCGGCACCGGGACATGCGGCAGGTGATTTTTCACGGGAAGGATGCCTGGCCGGATACATCGACCGCCTCCTGATTCCGTGGAGCATGCCTCTTGAAAACGGACTCATCGAACCGGAAGGGATCCTGAGCACCATTCCCTCTGTTGCCACGGCCTTGCTGGGTGTGCTTACAGGACATTTTCTGAAAACCGATTTTCAGCAATGGAGCAAACTGAAGAAAGGAATTGTGATGACCATGGCAGGAGTTGTCTTTCTTTTACTGGGAATCCTGTGGAATGAAGTTTTCCCTATCAACAAGAAACTATGGACAAGTTCCTTTGTTCTCTTTGCCGGCGGATGGAGCCTGATCCTTTTTTCTGTTTTTTACCTTGTCATTGACGTATGGGAATACCGCTCGTGGGCTTTCTTTTTTGTGGTCATCGGGATGAATTCTATCCTGAGTTATCTCATGCAACCTGCTTTGTGCATGTGGTGTGTGCGTGACTTTTTTTTCCGTGGAATCATCAATCACACACCCGAAAATCTTAAAACCCTTGTAGATGCCATTACTTACATTGCTACCTGCTGGAGTTTTCTTTATTTCTGTTACCGTAAAAAAATATTTTTAAAGGTGTAGAATATACCGGCAGCTATACGATTGGTATGCTTACAAAAAGAGCCGGCTGTGGCCGGCTTTTTTTATGCTGTTGGTTTCCTTATGGTTTTGCCCGCATGGAGCAAAAGGGAAGATCAGCAGGTAAAGTGCAGGATTAACGACAGGATTGCTGCGGCAAAACAATAAATTCCAAACCACAGGAGTTTGCCTTTTTTTACCAGTGAGATCATCCACCGGCAGGCGAGCAATCCTGTTACAAATGCTGTCACGAAGCCTGCAAGCAGGGGAAGGAAATCAGAGGAGGTATTTGTTGTTGTGCCGGAATGGCTGCTGATAAAATCCAGCAGGTTAGCCCCCAGAATGGGAATCAGGGCCATCAGAAAGGAAAAGCGTGCGAGTTCTTCTTTCCGGTTGCCCAGCAGTAGTCCTGTGGAAATGGTTGAACCCGAACGTGAGAGGCCGGGAAGCACAGCCAGTGCCTGGGCAATGCCTATGACGAAAGAATGAAGATAAGAAATGTCTTTATTCCCCTGACGCACCACTGAAGCAGCGGTAAGGAAAATGCCGCTCATCAGAAACCCAAAGGAAGTAAGCAACATGTTCCCGGTAAAAAACTGTTCAATGGCATCTTTGAAAAACAATCCTGCAATTAACACAGGAATCATAGACACCCCGATTTTGAGGGCATATTGCATCTCTTCATTCCAGCGAAACTGAAAAAAGCCTTTTAAAAGCCTGGCAATGTCATGAAAAAAAACCACGCAGACACTTAAAACTGTGGCTCCATGGACAGCAACAATAAAAGAGAGATTTTCAGTGTCTTTTAGTTTCAGCAGTACTTTGGCAAGTTCCAGATGTCCGTCACTGCTGATGGGAAGAAATTCCGTAATTCCCTGTACCAGTCCCATCAGCACGGCTTCAGTTACCGTCATACAATTGCGTTAAGGGGGGTTTTTATGCTTTTGGTTTTTTCATGATGGCATAAATTTCAAAAAGAAATCCTGCCAGAACTACCACCGGGGCCAGGGTAATCCGCCTAAAACTGAAAAGTTCCTTTTCATTGAATACATTGGGATCGGGGGATTTTCCTCCTGTCATCAGAACAAAGCCAATGACAATAATGAAAAAACCCACGGCCAGCAGAATGTAATTTTCTTTTCCCAGCGCCATGCCGGTGTTTTCGTTTATTTCCTCTTTTTTCTTTTTCATACCCTTATGTTTTTAATACAGCCTGTCCGGCGGCATTCGTAAATATTTGTTTACTGCAAAATAAGAAAAGATAAGATTCAGCACAAGTCCTGCCACCACAATGACAGCAAAAAGCATCATCACAATCACAGGATCAATAAGGACAAGGATGTCTTCTGTTTGCGACTGGATAAAAAATCCCAGTCCGGTAATCATGCCAATGCTGATCAGGGCTGCCAGGATACTTTGCAGGATGCTTTTTATTAAAAAAGGTTTCCGGATAAAACCATCAGTGGCTCCTACCAGTTGCATGGTACGGATGATAAAACGTTTGGAATAAACCGACAGACGGATGGTGTTGTTGATGAGGGCAACTGCAATCAGCAACAACAATCCTCCGAAACCTAAAATCACAAAGCTGATTTTCCTGATGTTGTCATTGACCTGTTCAATGAGGGATTTCTGGTAAACAAATTCTTTTACCAGCGGATGATGGGCATATTTTTTTTCCATCACAGCAATGCTGTCGTTGTTGGCATACAGGGCATGCAGGCGTACTTCGATGGAAGGAGGCAGAGGATTTTCGTCAAGGTACTGCATGAAATCCGGCCCCATTTCTTTCTTAAAAATTTCCAGTGCTTTTTCGGCAGTAATGTATTCGGTTTGTTTGACCCACGGATGTACGTCCAGTTCTTTCTGGAGACTGATGATGTCTATTTCTTTGGCCTCGGGTTTAAGCATGATGGAGAAACTGATATTCTCCTTTACATGGTCAGAGATTTTTTTTGCATTCAGTATCAACAGACCGATGAGACCCAGCATAAATAAGACAAGCGCTATGCTTATGGTAGAGGTGATGTAAGAACCTGCCACCTTACGTTTTTCGGCATTATGCTGTTTACCTGAGGTCATAAAGAAAGCGCTAAATTAATACAAAAATAATTATTGTCCGTAAGAAAATCCTGCAAAGGCAAAAATTGAAATGTTTTATTTTCTGCAAGGGAAGGCTTTTTCACAGCGGGTCTGTTAGTAAAGTGCCGTAAAAAATCTTTTTTCTTAATAGGGATATATCATTTCAAGCCATTTCCATTTTATTCTGTGAAATATTTTTTGGAAAATATTGCGTTCATGCGAAACCGGGATTTCTTTAAATTCTTTTTCTCGGGCAACAATCATGAACTGATAGTCGTCCCTGACCCACACTGAATAGGTTTCAAAGTGCCGGAGGGTGAGTTTATTCTTTTTCAATATGGCCGACAGCTGGTCGAAGTGAATGGGCTGATCGATGATTTGCAGTCGCTGAGGGTGGTATTTCATGTCGTATTCCAGATAATACGGATTAGGGATGTTGATGAGCAACAGCGAATGTTCGCCCATGAGTCCCCCGATGGTGTTGAAAAGTTTATCGTGCCGTTCAACAGGGATATGTTCAATGACATCAAACAAGGTAATAAAATCGAAATTGGTATTGTGGGGTTTTATCTCAACAATGTCGGCATCGTAGCAGGTAAGATTTTTTGCTTTAATTTTACTTTTAAGGTAATGAATTGATTCCGGACTTATGTCAACTGCTTCGATGATTCCTTTTTTAATTGTTCTTGTTAAAAGAAAAGTAAGTATCCCGATGCCACATCCAAGTTCAAGAACACGCGATGAAGATTGCAGTCCGAGAGCTTTCATCTTCCGGTAAAGATGATAATTCCGTTCGCTCAGACCGGCCTTTTGTTTTTTTGCAAAAAAGTTGTTATAAAAACGGATGATGTCCTGCTGGTTCATACAATATGAGTGTTTCAGTTGGTACAAAAGTATGAAAAAGAAGAAGATAAAATTTTAAAGAAAAACTTTTTCAGGCTATCTTTGTAGTATCCTTGGAATGAAATTCTTCTAAAAAAGAGAATATGAAAAAAATTATTTCATCAGTCGTATTAATGACGGGAATTGTTTTGGGCATTTCAGCGCAAACCCGTACTCCACAGGTAACAAATCGTCAGGTTGCCCAGCAGGCCAGAATCCGGCAGGGAGTGGAAAATGGAGAATTGACCCGCCGGGAAGCTGTCAAGTTGGAACAGCAACAGAGAAAAATTCAGCATGATAAAAAGGAAGCAAAGGCCGATGGAGTAGTAACGCCGGAAGAAAGGGCAAAATTACATCGCGAACAGAGAAAAGCCGGCGCTGATATTTACAGGCAAAAGCACGACGTTCAGAAACGTTAAAAAAATAAAATAAAACTAAAAAGAGAGGACTATGTACAGCCTCTCTTTTTTTATAAAGGCATCCCTGAAAATTTAATAAGGAAGGATAATTTCTTTTTTTCAGGGCAATTTAAAAATATTGCAATGTCCCGTATAGCCATTCTCTCCTGTGACTCTGATCAGATAAAAATTTTCCGGCAAATGATTCACATTCAACTGTACCTTGCCCTCTGTACCGCTGATTTCACAATGATACACTTTTTGCCCTTCGGGCGAAAAGATTTCTACATGCTTCAGAGTACACGGATTCTCTATGATCAGCATTTCCTTTACAGGATTGGGGAAGCAAGAGGGAGAAGAGGGTAAAAGGTTCATAGCTCCGGGATTTTCAGCCGGTTTGGCTTCCTGGATGATTTTAATGGAATCACGGAATCCTTCATTGCTGGAGAGTTTCACCCATGCCAGACGGCGAAGGGTATCGGGATTTGGGGTGAGTGTAACGGAAACAGTAACACTTGATGATCCGCTGGAAGGAGTAAAAGAAAACCATTGGGCATCACTGCTGGCCTGCCAGCTGACATTGGTACTTACATAAAAAGAAGTTTTTGTGGCATCCCATTTTACTTTCACCGAGTCGTAGGTAATGTTCAGAAATTTGGTGGAAGCAGCTTGTTTGAACACTACAATTTTTGTTCCCAGCCCTCGCAGGGAGACAAGAACTGCTCCATACCTTTCTTTCATGATCATGTTTCTGGCAACATTGATGGTTAAAGTTCCGTTTCCGTTCAGGCTTGTTTTGTCGGGGGCGAGCCATGACGCAGTGGTTTCAATTTCTGCTCCCTGACTGGCCGTAATGGAGATTTGTTGTGACGAAGGGGTTTCCGGCACGGAAATAAATTTTTTATCAACACCAATTGCAGGAAAGGGATAAATCTGTTTGTTTTCCTGCCATGCCCCCCGGATTAACGAGGCATTGTATTTAATGATCACATTGCCTTTCCACGGATGGGCATCAAAACGGAAAGGGGTGCCGAATTTAGTAGTTCCTTTCAGGGTAAGAGGTTCATCATAAAGCTCATTGCTTACCATGGGTGAAGGATTGATTTTTTTTGCATCCGTAATGAAACGGACTTCCATCATGGTGTCGTTTTCTGTTACGATTTGCAGGGAAAAGTTTTCCCTCTCACCAATGTATTTGACAATGTGTTGCATTCCGTCGAACCATAAATCGCCTGCTTTTACTTTTTGCCAGCAATACTGCATGTGTTTGACAAAAGTATCGGCCGGCATGGGGCCCCATCCGCCTGCTGCTCCAAGCTGATGCGAGGCAGCCATGCTCCAGTTGCCTGTGGCAATGGCATTATCCACCATGTCATTAAGCCATTTCACGGTATTTTCGTAATAATAATTCATGCTCATGGAGAAAAGGTCACTGATGTTATAAGGAGCAGGATTCACCCCTCCACCGTTGGAACCAATGTACCGGCGTGTACGGATATAATTGTTCATGGTGTTTTTATCGTAAGACCCTCCACCGGGAAAAACAAAAAACAAACACTTTTGCCATGGGATGTTTTTTTCGATGACCGATTGTCCGCTGTCTACTTCAAGATAAAGATATCCCGGCTGGGTGGCTTGCGGTTCATGATCGTAAGAATGGTTCACAAAATCATGTCCCAGCAAAGTATTGTTGGCATGGTCCCAGAAGAGCGAGGTGGCAACCCCTCCGTTCGTGGCAAAGGTAAGCCGTACCCCCGGCATGGTATCCGTTACCGAAGCAATAAAAGAAATGTCCCCATACCATGAACGGCCGAAATCATCTGAATCGAAAGAATACGCCCCTTTGGCGTCATTTTTCCAGCGGGCAAACTGAATAGTTCCCTGGGCAAATGTCAGGGTTCCGGCCATGCTCAGGAATAAAAAAACAATAAAATTTTTCATATACGACTGGTTTTATTTTTTTCGTTGAAAAGCATAGTTAAAGATAGGCACAAAGCGTGGAAAAACGGTTTTTTATTTTTGCCGGAAATTCTACTTTTTTGCCAAATTAAATTTTATTATTTAATTGATTTACAATATTTTGTAAATAAAAAATTATTTGCTGGTATTTTTTTGACAATAAGGATAAAAGAAGAGAAAGTGAAGGAGGGGCTATTTTGGAAATCCGCAAAAATCGTATATTTTTGCATTCCCTTTTGGGCCCATAGCTCAGTTGGTTAGAGCACCTGACTCATAATCAGGGGGTCCCAGGATCATGCCCTGGTGGGCCCACATTTTCTGATATCCGGCAGCATTCTTTTCCGGTGAGGTTTCAATCAATCGTAAATCAAACAAGGTAATAAATTCTGTTTCGGCAGGAAGAAGTGCTGTTTCATTTTTTTAATACATACTTAATAATTCCGCAACATCATCAATATTACTTTTGTTCCAAAATCATTGCACAGGTAGCATAATGGAAAATGCACCGCTGGGTTTAAATAAATTCAGGGGAGATGATGCAGGTTCGAATCCTGCCTTGTGCACATAAAGTGATGGAAAATATTGTTGTTGCTTTTGCAAGTATCTCTTCTACGGAGGAACATCCCGGCAAATCCGTTGCATAATATTTCCATAACTTCTTCTTAAACTTTTCTTAACATACACTATGTTCCTTTGCAAAAAAAAGTGGATGAGGAATTTCTTTTTAACCCTTTCAATGCTTTTACCTGTTGTTATTTTCGGGCAGAGGGGTACAATCAAAGGAGTCATTACCGATGAAAAAACTCAGGAGCCGGTTGTCGGAGCTACAGTTTTAATTCAGGGTTCATCTGTTGGAACCATGACTGACCTTGATGGCCGTTATGTTTTATCCAATGTATTGCCGGGGAGTTATAACATAGTGGTGAAACTTATTTCTTATGAAAGCAAGATTGTAAGGGTTTCAGTGGCAGCCGGGCAAACACAGGAGATCAATATTAAGCTGGCGGCACAGAACATTGAGTTGCAAACGGTCAATGTGGTTGGAATGAAACGTGTAGATACGGAAACTTCCATGCTTAAATCCATTCAGGCAAGTCCGCTTGTTACCACAGGTATTTCAAGCCAGCAAATATCGCGTTCGCTCGACAGGGATGCTGCTGAAGTGGTAAGAAGAATTCCCGGAATTACCATCAACGACGGTCGTTTTGTGATTGTGCGGGGACTTACAGAGCGTTATAACAGCGTGTGGATGAATGGTTCGTTGGCTCCCAGTATGGAAAGTGATGTGCGTGCATTCTCGTTTGATATTCTTCCTTCATCACTCATTGAAAAAATAGATGTAATTAAATCTCCGGCACCCGAACTTCCGGCCGATTTCTCAGGTGCTTTTATTCATATCACCACCAAAAATAATGCTTACGAAAATAAAGTCACTGTAGGATATACTGCAGGGTATAATCAGTTTACCACAGGAAAGGATTTTGTTACTTATAAGGGAAGTCGTACCGATTGGCTTGGTTTTGATCGTACAGAAAGGGTATTGCCTGCCGGTTTCCCTTCTTCCGAAGAATTTAGTCGTCTGAGGGATTTTGGCGGGAAAACTTCGGAGCAGATTATTTCCGACCTTAATACCATTACCACGTTGGGACGGTCTTTTAATAAAAACTGGAATTATTATACTATTCAGGCAAAACCCGACCAGGCTTTTTCCGTTTCATCTTCAAAAAAATTTCTGATTAAAAATGTTTCTATCGGAAATATTTCTTCTTTGAACTACAGCAATTCCTATACGCACATCAATAAATTTCTTGCCGGATATCAGGACTGGGATGTTTCGCGTGATACAGCGTCGGCTTTTTATAACTATAATGATATGATTTATTCAAATCAGGTTCGTGTAAGTGGTTTGTGTAACTGGAATATCATTTATGGAAACAATCAGCGTATTGAATTCAGAAATCTTTTTAATCAGATAGGAAAGACACAAACCATTCTTCGCGATGGGTTTTATTATGATCCAAGCATTAACAGGCCTGCCTATGAATTGTCTTATCAAAGCCGTTCTGTATATAGCGGACAACTCAGTGGCTATAACACATTTAATAAAGACAATAGTACTTTGAACTGGACCATGGGGTATGCCTATGCCAATAAAAAAATGCCCGACTTACGAAGGGTTGAATATCTGAAAACACCGGAATCAAAAATTATTCAGATACCTACCAGCAGCGCCAGTCCGGAATCATTGTGCCGTCTTTTTTCCAATAATGTAGAGAAGGTAATTAGCGGGGCAGTGAATTATGAACAGAAATTTTCAGTGGGAGAATTAAATCCCTCTGTTAAAACCGGCATGTATGCTGAATCAAAGAACCGGTATTTCTACATCCGCAACATTGGTTTTGCTGCCGGATGGGGAAATACCACTCCGTTAACCCGCCTTTCAATTGATAAGCTGATGCAGGACACTAATATTTACTATCTCAATGGGATTAAGATTGATGAAGCAACAAATAAATCTGATTCCTATGATGCAGCCAATCATCTGATTGCTGGATACATAGGACTGAATGTTCCTTTTTTGAAAAGGTTCAATGTGTATGCAGGGATACGGGCCGAGAACAATAAAAGAATACTTCATGGAGCCGATATTACCAAACCCATTACAGTAGTCCGTGATACACTCAATTTCTTTCCTTCGATAAACTTTACCTGTAACATTACTAAAGAAGTATTGTTCCGTCTTGCTTATGGCGTGACAATTAATCGTCCGGAATTCAGAGAAATATCTCCCTTTACTTTTTACAATTTTGAAGAAAGATGGACCATTTATGGCACACCTGATTTGAAAGATGCTCACATTCAAAACTTTGACGGACGTATTGAATGGTATCCTTCTTCAGGCGAAATGGTTTCGGTAGGAGGATTTTACAAGAAATTTGAAAATCCGATAGAAGCAACTCTTGTAAATGCCGGTACTGGCTGGAATTTTAAATATCAGAATGCCATTGGGGCACGGAATTACGGAATCGAAACAGACATTAGAAAGTCTTTTGCTGCCTTTGGTGACATGGATAATTTTTTGAGAATTTTCAGGGATTTTTCGCTTATTCTTAATGCCTCTTTTATCCAGAGTAAGATTGAGCTTGATACCGCAGTAAATGTTAATATACGTGATGCAAAACGTCCCTTGCAGGGGCAGTCTCCTTATGTTGTTAATGCAATGTTGGTCTATAATAATGATTCCTCGGGTACAATGATTACTGTAACTTACAATATTATCGGGAAACGAATTGCTTTTGTAGGAGATAAGGAAAATCCGAATGCTTATGAGATGCCTCGAAATGTCCTTGATGTGGTTTTAAATCAACGTTTAAACAAATATCTTTCAATCCGGATGGGAGTGAGAGATATTCTTCAACAGCCTTACAGATTTATTGAAGAGGAAACAGTAAAAATCAATAATGAATATGTACAGAGAAACCAGATAAGTCGTTTCTGGATTCCAAGCAGGGTGTTTTACCTGGCACTGTCAGTAAATTTTTAAAATATTGATTAATAACTGAAAGCAATAAGTTCTTTGTTTAATGGCCAATAAGAGGGTGGGTGTACCTGTATGCCATATTTAACATTAATTTAAAGTTAAATTAATATAAAGATTGCATAACCAGGGTAATTTTGTATCAAATTATATTATTATGAAAAGCATTTTAACCTCCATTCTTTTTTTATCCATCACATTGATGGTTTTCCCATCCGATGGGAATAAGAATCTTTCGTCGGCAGCAGGCATGACAATTGACGTTAAAGGTTCAGTACAGGACAGCTTTACGGGAGAATCACTGGCAGGGGTACTTGTAAGGTTGGAAAATACTGGTTATACTGTTTATACTGATCTGAACGGTAATTTTGAGTTCAAAAAAGTTACTCCCGGGGTTTATAAAATAACTGTGGAATACATCTCTTATAAATCTTTTTCAAAGGAATATGAATTAAACAATGAAAAAACCCGGTTGTGCATAAACCTTGAAAATAAAAATTAACAAGAAAGGGGATTTATTTTTATTATACAACAACAGGATTAGAAGCAAACCCATCATTGTTATGATGGGTTTTTTATTAATATAAACAGAAATATGAAGAAGTTTTTGCTATTTTTTTTATTTCTTGCTGCGGGAAGATCAATCATCTCGCAAACAAGAATATTTAACATTGATGGGGTCTATTATGATGTCAAGGGGAATGTTTTTTCCGGGCATTATAAAGAGTATGACGGAAAAGGCACACTGGTGCTTGAAATACCGGTAAAAGACGGATTGCTTGAAGGGCAGGTTATTTACTATTACCCGAACGGAAAAATGAAGGAATTGAGAACGTACTCTCAGGGCATCCTCAATGGTGTGTGGATGGAATGGGATGAGGAAGGAAATAAGATTGCAGAGGCCAGTTATTCAATGGGTCTTAAGGATGGGAAATGGTATATATGGGACAAAAAAGGAAATCTGAGAATCGACATGACTTACAAAAAAGGTAAGCGAATTGGCATCTGGAGATATTTTGATGAAAACGGCAAAGAAATTGATTCTAAAGTATATAGTGAAGAGTAGGTGAAGTAAAAGAAGGTGTCTGTTAATATTAAAGAAACATAAAATACATAATAATGTAATTTTCTCATAACACACTGTTAATGCCGGCAAGGTAACATTGCAAGGTAAAAACATAAAAAAGATTAATTATGAAAAAGAAAATTACATTATTTGCAGGAAGCTTGATTTTTTCAGCTTCTTTGTTGGTGGCTCAGCCCACAATTGATGATCCCTTTTTTACTAAAGTATCTTACATTGGAGCCATGCAGGATTATGACTGGACTGAAGGATGGTGCAACTGGAATTGTCAGTACACGAATTATCCTGCTGCTACTGTCGAAGTAAAAGACACAATTGTCGGATCAGTTACCTGGACCAATGACAAGGTTTATCTTCTTAAAGGTTTTGTTTATGTAGTTGATGGTGCTACCCTCACCATCCAGGAAGGGACAATAATCAGAGGAGATAAAACAACCATGGGAAGTCTTATTGTAGAAAGAGGAGGTAAGGTATTTGCCCGTGGAACCAAAGAAAAACCTATAGTGATGACATCAAATCAGCCGGCAGGATTACGTGCCTGGTCCGATTGGGGAGGGCTTGTTATTTGTGGTAAAGCAAAAATTAACAAAGGTGAAGAACAGATTGAAGGAGGTCCCCGTTCGAAGTATGGAGGAAATGATGATGATGACAACTCGGGGGTTTATCAGTACATACGTATCGAATTTCCCGGCTATCCCTTTCAGCCCGACAAAGAAATCAATGGATTAACACTTGGTGCTGTTGGCAGAGGAACAACCATCGATCATATTTTCGTTGCCTATAGTGGAGATGATTCATTTGAGTTTTTTGGCGGGACGGTGAATTGTAAATATCTTGTTTCCTACCGTGGACAGGACGATGATTTTGATACCGATTATGGATATTCAGGAATGGTACAGTTTGGTATTGCTCTTCGCGACCCACAGAAAGCTGATAAGAGCGGCTCAAACGGTTTTGAATCAGACAATGACGGTAGTGGTACTACCACCGAGCCAATTACAAAAGCAATTTTTAGTAATATAAGCGTTTACGGTCCAAGATATAATGATACTGTCATGACTTCTTTTGATGCGAATTTTGGACGTGGGCATCATATCCGTCGTAATTCTTCCCTCAGCAGCATGAATAATATTATTTGTGGATGGCCAACAGGTTTGTTTGTGGATGGTTTCCGTTCACGCCGCAATTGGGATACAACAAAGACATTGCATATTCAATACGATATTCTTGCCGGTATGATAAAGAATTTTGAAGTTAACAACGATTCGACTACTTCGGGATTCAACTGGGCAAAATATGTATCGGTTTGGAATGACGCTTCAAATCATAATCTTCCTTTGGCATCAAGTGTCAACTATCCTGCTTTGGTTGACCCGTTTAATATTGCGCAACCCGATTTCCGTTTAAAACCGAGTTCTCCTGCACGTAATAAATCGTATTGGGCAGTCAAAGGAGATACTGTGGCCGAACCTAAACCGGTTGTTGTCGGATTAAAGAAATATATAGGCAATGAACTTTCATTGTCAGCTTATCCAAATCCGGCTCAGGGCGAATGTAACATTCACATTAGTGTTAGCACGGCAGGCGTTCTTTCAGTGAAGGTTTATGATATAACAGGCATGGAAGTAGCTGATTTATTCAATCAGAAAGTAGTTGCCGGAGATTATAAAGTTCTTTTTGTTGCCCCGAAATCAGGAATGTTTTTTGTTAAGGCTTATTTAAATGGATCAATGCAGGTGATTAAAGTGATTGCACAATAAGTTCTTTTTTCATAGCGATGTAAAAACCCGTCCCTCCTCCCGGACGGGTTTTTTATTTATTGCACAGGAAAATGTCTTTTTTCCTGACAGTTTAAAAAATAATTAACAATGCTGTAATCAATTGGAAATATTGTTGGGGGAACTTTGTAACAGGAATAAAAGTTGCTTGATATGAGATGGATTTTACTTTCATTTTCCTTTTTTGTTTTTAATTTTTTCTACAAAGACAACGTAAGTCACGGAACGCTCTTAACGGAAACTTATCAGATGCCCATTCGAAAAAGAAATTTTTCTGTTAAAGGGATGAACATTTATTATGGTAATCTCCATTCACACACAAAATATTCTGACGGAAAGGAATCTCCTGTTGATATGTTGAGATGGGCAAGAGACTATGTGCATTACGATTTTTATTGCATCAGCGATCATGCCGAAATGCTTTCGGAAACAGAGTGGGCGGATATTGGAAACCAGGTAGAAAAATTCAATCAGACAGGCAAATTTATTGCGCTGAGGGGATTTGAATGGTCGGGTTTTGAAGGACATGTAAATGTTTTTAATACAAACAATTTTACACATTCGGGCAAAACCAAGGATCTTCGTTCCCTTTATGCATGGCTTTGTCGTCAGAAAAAAGCCATTGCCCAGTTTAATCATACCGGCTGGATGGGAGCCACGCATAATGAATTGCAGTTTGATTCTGCGGCATCCGGTTACATGTTGCTGTTTGAAACCGGTAACGAAAATTACGGGAATAACTCAGGGATCTACACTGGATGGTATGATTCCTGTCTGAATAAGGGATGGAAAGTTGCTCCTGTCAACAACATGGACAATCATTTTGCGGGGGCAAATTCACATGTCACCGCTGTTGTTGCTCCTGAATTGTCTCGTCATGAACTTTTCAGCGCATTGGCATCCCGCCGGGTATATTCCACTGATGATCCCGATATCAAAATCGCCTTTACCTGTATGAATGAATGGATGGGATCAGAAATTCATGCCACAGGATCCATCTCTTTAGAAGTTCAGATTGAGGATGATGAGGAAATTTTTAAAGCAGAATTAATAAGCAATAACGGCAAAATACTTGCAGAGACGTATCCGCAAACAAATCAGGTAAAGTGGAATCCTGTGATTAAGATTGACGGGAAGGCTTTTGTTTATCTTAAAGTAACTTCTTTGAACACAAACGATAACGATATTCAACAACAAGTAGCCATCACCGCTCCTTTCTTTTTTAACTATTAAAGTTACCCACAGAATATTTATTGTTTATACTTTTAATATGGTTGGTTTCTGAGGGGCATCAAGAACGGCATGATTTGCCCCCATGTATTTTTCTTCCCGTTTGTAAGGAATGCCTAATTTGTCCAGCAAAGGTTCAACGGCAACCTGATGGAGTTGCAATCCTATGTCCCAGGGATTGTATCCGAGTAACAATCCTGCCAGTTCTTCGTAAGTTAAAACAGGAATGCCATAGCCATTTTGACCATACGTGATACCTTCCATTTCAGCAATCACATATTGCCAGCGGTCGAGGAAAAAAGTACAGCCGGGACAGTTGGCAATGATGAGATCGGGCTGGTAGGGCTTCATGGAGTCAAATTTCAGTTTTGAATTGCTTACCGAATAACTCCGGTTCGATTTTAACAGGTATTGTCTGAATCCAAAGCCACAGCAGTGACGGCGTTCGGGATAATCGACCTGTGCTCCGCCCCATTCGTCAATCAGTCCTGCCAGTACATAAGGGAATTCAGCTCCTCCGATGCCTTTTTCAGGAAAAATTTTGGCATAATGACAGCCAATGTGATCCACTACTTTCAGGGGTTCACCGGTTTGCTGGTTCACCAGCCTGAATTTTGCCTTACCGGCAATTTCTTTTCTGAATTTATAAATCAGGTCGGAAGCATGGACAAGATTTTTTGGAACTTCGAATGATAAACCCGTGGCCCGTTTAAGTGCCTCACGGGTTTTTTGTTCTGTTTCGGGAAAATGTTTCCATGTTTCAAGCACTTCAGTATAAATTCCGAAAGAGGTAACGCAGGAACAAACAAAATTTTCATATCCGGCCTGGTTCATCAGAGCAAACTGCCTCGCCACCACTGTCATTGTGGTTTCGAAGGGGACAATGCCTGAATGGTAGGCAATACCGGTACAGGTTGTCTGGCGTGCATCGTCGTAAATGTCTTTTCCTGCAACGTCCCTGATAATTTTCAAAAAAAGATCTTCTGCGGCAGGAAAAAAATTCTGGCGGATACAGCTGCGGGCAAAATAATAATGATCATCAGCAATTTCTTTCTGATATTTTTCCCATTGTTGATTTCTACTTTTGTTCATTATCTTCCGGATTTGTGTTGTATAAATAATTGAAGTATGATTGATCGTCCATGTTCATTTCACGGGCTTTCAAAGCGCCGAGTTTTTCCATTTGGTCAAACTGTGCCGTGGCGCCTGTCTCGTCAAAGATACGGCGAAGGTGGTTAAGGCCTTCTTCATCAATCTGCCGCAAGGTACCGCTTTGTCTTTTCCGGTAGCTCAGGTGAAGGCGTTCAGCAATGGTCTGAAGATTCTTTTTCAACCAATCCCATACAGGTCCTTGCTCAGGATACATGCCGGTATTTACTTCATCAATGTAAACACAGTATCCGTAAGTGAGAATGTGTTCCCCGATGGTGCGTTTAAGAGCCAGTTGTTTTCTTCCCTGTTCGCTTTCCATAAAAAGACCTGTTTTAATGGAAAGGGCACGGAGGGCCTGGATGAGATACCCGGGGGTATTACCCTGTGGGCAACGTGTTTTGCAGGAAAGACATTCACCGCAATACCAGATGGTATTGCTTTTCAGCAAATTTTCGATTTCCCCTTCATGATTGCTTTGAACAGCATCAGCAATGAGTCTCGGGTCATAAGGATAAAATTGTGCTGCCGGGCAAATGGCAGTGCAGGTGCCACAATTGATGCATGAATTCAATCCTTCAATAAAACGAATGTCTTTTTTCAGTTCTTCAATAAGTGTCGGCATTTTTATTTTTTATTTTTTTGTCGGTGCATTCTGTGTAATTGACATGATCCCTTCGACAGGGTTGTGTTTATTCACCCGGTCTTTTACCACAAGTGTTGTGACAGGAGCGGCCGATTTCTGATTAAAGATCATGTCATGTCCTACACACAATCCCACCACAATATTCATTTGGGTATCACAGGCTTTTAAATAATCTGCCTGTCCGGCAGGATTGCACATGATGGCATTGCTTTCAATTCCCAGCATTTCATTTTTGGGAATATGACCATTTTTACAATCTATGCTGAATACTTCAAATTCATCTGAAAGAAATTGTTTTACTATTTCTGCCTCTTTCTGAAGGGCAATGCAATGAGCAATGCCAATTCGTTTTATGCCTGCTTTCCGGGCAAAATTTTTAATTTCCTGTAACCGGTTGGCCCCCTTCACAAAAGCTTCTTCTGCGGTAAGCATGATTTTAAGAGAAAGAGGATCGTACAGTTTATTTGTATTTTCTTGTACCATACAACCTGTAAAAATTTTTTATGCCTGATGATGACAGGAATGTTTTTCTCCGTGCCTGTGCTGGTGGCAGCCTGTTCCGGAATCAGTCACATTGCCTTCCAGAAAAGTTTCCACCGCTTTTCTCACATCGCCGCTGTGGCCGCGGTATACTTTAATTCCATGATTGGTTAAGGCAGCAAAAGCCCCGTCGCCCATGTTGCCTGCAATGACCACTCTTATTCCTTTTTCTTTCAGCATGCCGGCAAGATTGCTTTTACATCCGCAACCCGCAGGAGGAACAAACTCTTCAGTGGATTCTATTCGTTTATCTTCACCAATGGAGAAGATAACAAATAATTCACAATGACCAAAATGATCATTCACGTAATGGTCTGTTGTAGAAGGAACAGCAATTTTCATATTTTTTATTTTATAAGGTTAATGATTTCTTTGATTTTTATTTTTCTTTGAGGTACAATCATCTGAATGTTTTTATTTCGGAAAGCATGCATTACTTTGACTCCAAAACGGCCGGCAATCACCATTTTTATCCTTTTTTTTATTAACATGTCAACAGCCTTGTATCCTGCCTTTTCCGGATGGTTTTTGAAAGCATTCTCTATAAATTCATGTTTTTTTGTTTTTGTATCAAAAATGCAATACCATCTGGACCGTCCAAAGTGATCATCAATGGATGATGTGAGTTCATTGCTGCCGGCAGCGATTGCGATTTTCATTCCGGTACAGTTTTTAATTATTTTGGATTACTGGCCGTTGTTTACAAAAAGGACAGATTTCCGGTGCATGGCGTGGTAAAGTAAAGTTAATGGAACAGCGGGAACAATAGTACCATGGAATGATGTAAACGTTTCCTTTGTCAAACCGGATTGGAGTGCATTCAACAAATGCTTTTGCCACTTTCCGTCTTGCACTTTCATAAATTCTTGTAAAAGTAGGCCGTGAAACATTCATCATCCGGGCGGCTTCAGCCTGGGTGAGCAATTCATAATCGCAGAGATTCAATGCTTCATATTCTTCAAAGGTAATGAAGATTTTTTCCTTGTTTTGCCGTTGTGTCCCGGCAGGATTAAATCCCCCGAAACAAGGAGCCATTTGAACCCATCGCTTTTTTTTCGTCCGGCCCATCTTTTTGGGGACAAAAATAATGAACAAATGTTCAAAAAACAAATTTAATTTTTCATGCTTTTTTTAAGGGTAGAAAATTCTTTTTCAGGAAAAATTTTGTTGAATATCCGGACAAATCAAAACAAGGAATGGTCACATGTCATACAGCGAAGAAAATCCCCTGCCGGTACTCCGGAATTTTTTAATAAGGGTTTTTCATTTTTTGCCGGAACACATTTTTATAGTGGCAGGTGATGACCAGTTCATGGGTCCCGAAAGAGTATTTGTTGATAGACGAAAACCCCCACTCATAAGCATACAGGATGAGATAATTGCCCACAAACCCGCCCAGTTTAAAAATCACAGAACTGCTGGTACGGAGAGAGGCTCCCAAAATCATGGAAATTCGTGTATGGTAGTTCATTCCAATATCGAGTTGGGTATTTTGTCCTGCCGACTTTAACAGAAAAGAGGGTTCAATCATGGCGGTGGAATTGGGAAGGTCAATAAAATATCCCCCCGTCACATAATAACACCTGGGAGCCTGATAATAGCTCAGGTTTTCGTTTCCGAATTTTATTTTTGCATTAAACAATTGGCTTACCGATAATCCTGCATAGTAATGAATTCCTGAAAGTAAAATGCCTGTGTTGGCGTCAGGAACATAAATGACCCGGGCAATGCCGTTCATCACAGGGTCGCCGGGATCGCGCAACGTCATGTCTTTGTCGTTAATTCTCATTTGAAATGCCGAAGCCGACAAGCCGAAGGAAAGCTGGTTGTAGTTTTGCAGCGTGATGTGATAGGCATAGGAAAACTGGAGTCCTGTGCGGTCGAAGTGGCCGTTGCGGTCGTCATACAACGTAATCCCCAATCCCACTTTTCCTTTTTCGGAATTGAAAAGGCCTTCGTCGGAACCTGCTCCTCCGCCTGATTTCTTTTTGAAACGTGTTTCTGCACAAAAAAGAACATAACGGGGCGATTTTTCTATGCCTGTCCACTGGTTGCGGGCAGCAGCCGAAAATGAAGTATTGCCGGTGCTGCCTGCCGAAGCAGGATTGATCAGATAAGACAACGCATTGTAATGTCCCAGTGTTGGCGGAAGCTGGGCCTGCATTCCGTAAAATAATAAACATGTTCCTATCGTCAGCAATGTCTTTTTCATCGTAAAATGGTAATCAGTCCTGCCACAGGTTTTTTCATGTTGTCGAGAGTAATTACATAGTAGTAGGAATCGGCAGGCAGTTCCCTGCCGGTATTCATGAAACGGCCATTCCATTCCACAGGATAACCCTTCTCGGATTTAAATACAAGTGTTCCCCACCGGTCGAACACTTCCACAACAGCTTGCGGATAAACAACAGAGAGATTCTGAAGCTGATCTGTTTTTCCGGCCATGATATTCCAGGTATCGTTTTTCCCGTCAGCGTTGGGCGTAAATACCGAAGGGATGTCAAGACAATACTCATTTTGCGCCAGGATAGCTACCTCCTGCAATACCTGGCATCCTGCCGAGTCTTTGATGATGGCATACAGGGGCCCACTTGCAAGGTTTTCAATAACCGGCCCGCTGCCCACAGGCGTGCCTCCTTTGGCCGATTCAAACCATTCCACATGATAGGGTGGCTGTCCTCCCTGAATAGTGAGGGTGGCAGAGCCATCTGTCGTTTCAGGGCACAACGGAAAACTGGTGAGTACCGATATTTTGATTTGTGCCGGAGGCACCACTGAACCGGTTGCTTTAATGGAACAGTTGTTGACATCTTTTACAGTGACTGTATAGGTCCCTTCTTTAATATGAACCACAGAAGGAGATTTTGCTCCACTGGACCATTCGTAAAAATAGGGCGAAGTGCCTCCTGTCACTTCAGCGGTGATACTTCCATCGGAGGTGTTATAACAGGTTGGTTTTTTTGTTTGCAGTTTCACCGTCAGCGAATCGGGTTGAGGTACCGTGAGGGTATCCGTAGCATAACAACCTGCAGAGTCGGTTGCTTCCACCATGTAAACTCCTGCTCCTGTTCCCTGAAGAAGAGTTGTGGTATGCCCCGTATTCCAATGGCAGAAATAAGGAGCGCGGCCATTGATAAAAGTGATTTCCAGCCGGGCATCTTTTTCTCCATAACAGGAAATAGCCCGTCCGTGGTAGTCACTGGTTATTTTTATCCTTGCCTTGAATGAGTCGGGTTCTGTAAGCACAATGCTGTCATGAAAGTAACAATAAGCATAGCTGCTTACATTGTATTGCACTGAATCTTTGATGGTGAGATAATATTTTCCGGCTTTCAGTTCGTTAAGGGCGTAAGGATTGGAAGGCGTGATGAATTGTTTGCCATCGTTCCATTCAAGGGAATAGTGGCCATGTCCTCCGGTGACATGCTGAATGGTGATGCTGCCATCGTTGCCTCCGCCACAGCGGATATTGAAAGCACCGTTATAAAAAAGGGAAAGATTTGCCTGATATTGAAGAGGATCTGGCTCCTTCAGGGTGATTTCTTTATAAGCATAACAGTTTTGCTGGTCGATGACTTTGAGACTGTACTTGCCTGTCGGAAGATTGCTGACCGACAGAGAAGTGCCTTGCGGAATATTGCTGGCGTATTGCAATGTGTCGCCTTTTTCGTTCATCCAGAGGATGCGGTAGGGAGGTATTCCGCCCAGAATGCTGTTGGTTTCTATTTTCCCATCATTGTTTCCATGGCAGGAAACATGATAGGCACCGTATTCGAGGGGGATTAAGTCGTAACTGGTAAAATAGGGGGCAATCAGGATGGTGTCTCTGGCATAGCGGCAATTATTGGTGTCGGTGATGGTTGCCCTGTATTGTCCTTCGTGCAGGTTAACTGCCACAGATCCCTGCTGGGGAATGAAATCAGAAGGTCCTGTCCAGGTAATTCTGTAACCGGGCGTGCCTCCTCCTGTATTGACACGGAGGCTTCCGTCACTTTTTCCCATGCAACTCAATGCATTTAAAAGGGTAAAGCTGGCATACAGAGGGGGAGGTTGTTGTGAAAGCACAATGGTGTCGCGGGCCTGACAACCTTTTTTGTCAGTCACCAGCACATGGTAAGTCCCCAGTCCCACCTGTTGTGGATTGCGAACAGTACTGCCATGGCTCCATGCAAATGAACAGCTGTCCTGCGTGTATCCGTGAAAACCTATGTAACCGCCCGAAACGGTGAGTTGCAGTTTTCCGGTGGCCGAATCGTAACAATTCACATCCCAGCCACCGGTGTATTTTTGATTGGTGAGGGTGGTTTTTAAATCAGGCAAAACATGGAGAACCACTTGTTTTGATATTCCTCCGCGGCAATAAAAAGAAGGCTGGTTTCCTTTTGGATTGCGAATCAGAGGTTCATAATGGCACAAGAGGGTTTGAGGCAGTGCTGTTTGGTTATGAATGGTTTCCGTATAAGATCCCGTAGGAAAATCTCCTTCGGGGGCGATGCCTGTAAGAGCAGAAGCATTGTAGGTTTTGGTAACATGATAATATTTTTCTCCTACCACAGGGCCATTCATGGAAGACACGGTGATAGCAGCTGTTCCATGGTTGCAGATAAACGTGTCGGGTAAAGAAACGCTGAGCGAAGGGGAGGGATTGATTTTATACACAACCCGGAATGCACTGTCGTTGCATCCATAGGTACTGGGCTGAATGAAATATGTGACGGTGTTTACAGAATCGCTGTGGTTGTATGGGATCTGTTTAATTTCAACACCCACGTTGCCACTGTCGCCGGAGACGCCCGTAAGAGAAGCATCTGAGCGGTTTACTGTCCATGTGTAGTGGGTAAGAGGATTGGTACCGGTTAACGTAAACAAAACGGTATCGCCATTACATAAAGTGTCGGAGGTGACGGTAGAGGAAGATACCGGTGGAAGGGCATAGTCAATGGTGATGGTGGCATTGCAGGTGGCAGTGTTGCCGCAGGCGTCGGTTGCAGTAAGGGTCACAGGATTGTCTCCCAGATGGGTGCAGTTGAAAACGGACTGGCTGATAGACAGAGAAAAAAACGAACAGTTGTCGGTAGTGCCGGCGTCAATTTCTGCGTGCATTACAGACACTGTGCCTGTGGCTGCATCCAGCAAACGGGTAATGTTTTTGCAAGCCATGGAAGGCCGTGAGGTATCTGCCACGGAGATGGTTTGCTGTTTTGAGGACAGGTTGTTGCAAAGGTCTCTGACGTTCCATGTTCTGATGATGATACCGGTGTTGTTGCAACCTGTAAGGCCGGAGGTATTGTCGGAGTAAGAGATGGAGAAAGAGGAGCTGCAGTTGTCGGAGAGACCGGAGATGTTTCCTGTTGCAACTACGGAGGTATCGATAGAGCAGGCGTTGTTTCTGTAAACGGTGATATTAGGTGGCAGGGAGAAGGAAGGGGGAGTGGTATCAATGACAGTAATGACCTGTGAGCTGTCTTTTACATTGGAACAACCGTCGGACAGTCTCCATGTTCTGATTATTTTATAGTTGCCGGGGCAGGAACTGTCCGAGGTGATTTGTCCGAGGTAAGTGATGTTATCGGGCGGGCAACTGTTATTGCTGGTTACTTCGGTGCCAATTACGGCAACAGGAGGAATGTTATCGCAGGAGACAATGAGAGAAGCCGGGAACAACACAAAATCACTGGACTGGGGAAGAGCTGATAAAGGAATGAAAACAAAGAGGGAAAATCCGCATTTGAGAAAATTTTTTAAGGAGATATTTGATAAAATTTTCATCCGTGAAAAAGCATGGCTATTTTCTTTATACGTATAAATAGTTATAAAGGTTTAGAAATGATACACTTCTTTTAATATTTTCAGGGATAATATTTTTTGAGGAAAGTCAAAGTGAAAGTCGTAATAATCAAGCAGTTTATTTAAGATTGTTACCCGCATTTCCGCATTAAGGGGATAATTCATGCAATGGGTGTAGGGGGAAGAGAGGAAAAAGTGGAGGTGGCAGGAAATGTTTTTTTCAAGATAATGCTGATGAAGAGGAGGGTGTTCTGTAAAATGTCCTGTATGATAATCAAAATAACTGCACGTAGGGGAATAATTGTCGGTGGGGGCAAAACCAAGATAACGGGTTAAGCGGAGGATAAAATAAATGTGAAAATTTGATACAGGTTCCTGTTCGGCGTCGAGTGTTATCAGGGAGTGCCACAGAAAATCAAAAAGTTCCTGATGGGGTTCTTCTGCAGGCAGGGAACGGGAAAGCACTTCGGCAATAAACAGCGCCATGGAGGTTTTGTGGATGTCGAAAGGAATGGATGTATACACAGGAAAATTTCTTGCTTCTTTAATTTTTTTCAGTTCCCGTGGCACATTCATCACTTCCATTTCCAGAAGGAACAAAGGTTGAAAAAGAGAAGATTTCCGTAATGAGCGGGTTGATTTAGCGCCGCTTATCCAGAAAGATTGCCGGCCGCTTTTTTCGGTGTAAATGCTGGCAATGACTGCATTGTCGTTGTAAGGAATCTGATTCAGGACGATTCCCCGTGTTTTAAGCAGCATAAGATTAATGAATAAAAAGCAATTTGGTTACGTAGGTTTGCGATCCGTCGGCAGAGGTACAAAACACAAGATACACTCCCGTATATACTCTTTGGCCCGAGAATGTTTTTCCATTCCATGAAGCCTGGCCGCCGTTTGAGGTGGTTTCGTACACCAGGTTGCCTGCAATGTCGGTAATCTTCACGTTGGTATTTTCCACCAGTCCGGTGATGATAATTTCTCCTTCGTAATTTTCACGGACAGGGTTGGGGAAAACGTAAATTTTTCCGAAGGTGTTTTCTCCTTCCGTGGCGTTGCCCCGGTACACTGCAGTTCCCTGGGAGGTTCCCAGAAATACCTCACCGGTTTTGTTGTCTACAGCCACACTCAGAATGTTGTTTGAAAACACAGGACTGTTTTCTTCCCGGAAATTAAAAAGTTGTTTTTTTCCGTCCGGCGAGACAAGAAATGCGCCTGAATTGGCCGTGGCAAACCATTTTCTGTTGCCTCCGTCTACGGCAATGTCATTGATGGTTTCATTTTCCAGTAAAATCAACGCCCCGTATTTCCCGTCGTATTTAGGTACTTTAATTCTTGCAGCACTGATGTCTTTTGAAAGAATTTCGTAAGGATTATAATACACAACAGGACCGTTTGCTGTTCCCAGCCAGATGTAGCCGTCGTGATCCTCGGCAATGGAACGGATGTCGTTGTATGGAGTGGGATTTTCCACTTCACTTACTTTCACGCTTATCAGCCGGTAACTATCGTCCGATTCGTTGTCGATGGTATGATTATCATCAAAGACAAACAATCCTTTTCCTTTGCCAAGGACGATCCATTTTGTGCCGGAAGAGGTGGCAAGCACGGCCCCCCGTTCCTGGTAGTTGTTAAGCATGCCGTTAAAGGTAAATGATTTGAAGGTGCCGTTGCTTTTCATAACCACCAGCGGTGTAGGAGAAAACTGAAGAGTGAACCATAAATTATTTTGCTGATCGAAGGAAAGTCCTCCGATACGGTATCTTGGCAATCCGTTCTGGTAGTCATTGGTTTGAATGGCCTGCCGGGTATTTTCTGCGGTATAGATGGTAATTTTTTTCCCGTATTCATCAAATTCATACAGGCCTTCACCATAAAGAGATGCACCGTAAGCTTTGGCCGGATTGGAGGGGTGAATGGCCATGTCGATGAAGTCGAATGCTTTTTCCAGCGCGGGGTAATAAGCTTTATTTATGAGCATCCATCCGTCGGGCGAAGATACTGAAATGCCTCCACTCAGGTACATGGGAAGAAAATTGAATTTAAGGCATCCTCCGTGAGCAATCCATGTGGTTCCATTGCGTGAAGCGATGGCAAACGATTCGGCCGACCAGGGACCTCCCACATAAATAAGTTTTTCGGTTTGATTGTTTTTAATGGTTTTGATTCCCCCAAAGTTTGACACCCAGAAATTTCCTTTGTTGTCAAGGGTTCCGTAATACAACCCGTTTTCTTCATCACTGTATTGAAGGTTGTCGTCGGTTCCGTAAAGATACACCCCCTGCTGGCCGGCAAGCATAAGCCATCCGTTGGTTACATCAATGTTGGTAATGCCTGCGGCACCGGTTAACGAAGAAACCATCCATCCGTTTCCGTTGTTTACATAAAGGGTTTTTGTTGTTCCCTGCCGGAGCGCATATAGCTTTCCGTGATACGCAACAATGCGGCTGTAACTGCTGTCGGGGTAAGGCAATGAATTGTCGCGTGTCCAGTTGGCATAATTTCCGAGGTTGGGATTACTGGCAGCAGCACGGTAAATTCCTTGCCGGGTGGCACTATATAAATTGTCATTGTAAAGGCAGATGTCGTATACCGCAAGGGTTGAAAGTCCATCGCCGGGATAATAGGTGTCTTTTATTTCAAGTTTTTCAAGGTCAATAACAACGATTCCGAAGCTGCAACAAACATAGGCCAGTGAACCAATCACCCGGATTCCGTAAATGCTTTTACCGGTCAGGCTGCTTTTGTTTTTAATGTCGGGCATGTTGATAATTTCCTTGTTACGGATAATGTCGATGTTGGAAGAAAGATAGCCGACAAGCAGGCAATTTCCTGCAGGATAATAAGCAATGTCTGCGATGTCTGTTTCGGAAAGGCCGTTAATCTTTGAAAGCCGGGAATAAGATTCTTCAAGACAGTCGTACACCATGATCCCGTAGCGGGCCGGGCAGTATAACAGATGCCCTGCAGGAACAATTTTTGTAAATTCATAATAGGGCAGGATTTCCCGCCATTGGCCCGGAGCAATTTGTGAAAAAAGTGTGTTATACAATAAACTTCCCGCCAGAATGATTCCCTGTATCCGCCGCATAAAGTAATGTTAAGAAAAGATAAAGATAAACAAAATTGCCTGTCTTTTGATGATTTGTGTGTTTGGCATTTTCTTTAACGCAAAGGGGGAAAAGATATTGCGGTGAAAAATGTTTTGTGGGGATCATGGAAGGAGTATCTTGTCGTACAGGTAGGATAAAAATTGCTGAAAAGCCTTTGCACGGTGACTGATGGAATTTTTTTCTTCCTCTGTCATTTCCGCAAAGGTCTTTGTATATCCTTCAGGCACAAACACAGGATCGTACCCAAAACCATTGTTTCCTCTCGGTGTCTCAATAATGTGTCCGTTCACAATGCCTTCAAATAATTTTTCCTCTTCTTTGCTGATGTAGGCAATCACGGTCCGGAAGCGGGCTTTGCGGTTTCGGGTGTCTTTCATTTCCTGCAATAATTTCCTTACATTGGACGCTGAGCGTTCCTGTTCAGAGGGGAAATGATCTCCGCTGTACCGGGCAGAAAAAACACCGGGGGCCCCATGCAATGCTTCCACCTCCAGTCCCGTGTCATCGGCAAAAATACCGGTGATCAGATGCTGAACGGAATGATTCAGGATCATCCGGTGGTAGAGATAACGGGCTTTCCCCATGGCATTTCCTTCAAGGGTAAGTTCTTTTTCAGGAATTTCCCCGGTAAAATGAACATCCTTAAGTCCCCATACAACAAAACGGCTTCCCGCCATGCTGCGGATTTCGTTCAGTTTATGCAGGTTGTTTGTGGCAAAAAGAAAAGTATTCATACACTTTCCTTCGGTTCAGGATTTTTTTTGTATGTGATGTGTAAAAAACAAGAGGGGAAAGAAAAAGCCGTGTTATCCTCCTGTACTGCTGAAGCTTCCGGTAAGTTTGCCCGGATTGGGGTTAATGCACATCACAGGAATGCCGAGAGGATTGGCAATCATGTATTGTTCTTCAGGCCCCATCACATACCCTGTCCAACTAAGATGACGTCTTACCACAATGATGAGCATTTCTGCATTGGTTTCCCGTGCCAGATTCAGAGAATAATTATAAAGATCACTCTTTTTCAGGATGGTATGAATCTCATAATTTACTTTTACGCCGTCAAAGAAATTTCTGGCAAAACGCAGGTTTCCTGCCATGCTTTTACGCAACCATGCATCTTTGAAGGTGGGGTGTACCAGGTAAATTTTTGAACGGAAATATTTATGAAACTGATAAGCCCATTTGATTTTTTCTTTTTCTTCTCTTTTAAATGAATAAGGCACAACGATGCAGTTTATTTTATCTGTTCTCGGGGGTCCCTGCACCACAATAAAAGGCACCTGTGAACCGATAATGACTTTCAACGCCCAGCTTCCTGTAATTTTCTGCATTCCCTTGATGCCATGGGTTCCCATAATCACCATTTCGGCTTCAAGTTCTGAAGCCACGGTGTTGATTGTATGGAAAATATCCCCTTCACGGATGTCGTAAAGAGCCTCTATGCCATATTTCCCCTTTAATCTGGCAATCTCTTCTTTCATGGATTTTTCCATGATCACATATTCGCTTTGTTCCTTAATGATGTGGATGAGCATGATGGCGTGTTCACTGATTTTAGCAATCTGAACAGCATGGGCAAAAGCATTTTCAGCTTTTTCGGTGAAATCCCATGGGATGAGAATCTTTTTTCTTTTGTCCATAAATTATTTTTTGTGGCGGTTAAATTCTTAACAACTATTCAAAAGTATAAAAATTTTTTAAAAAAATGTTTATGAATATATTGTTTTATAAGAAAACTGAAAAAATTCTTTTTCTGGCTGCAGTTTCTTATCTTTGTTAAGAATATGCTGTTTTGCACCTACATATTAACACAAATCCCCTCTTTTGCTTACTGGATCACAATCTTTGTGATACTTTTTCTGATCATTGTGCTTGCTTATTTTTATCTCGAGTGGAAAACCTGGAGCTTGCAGAAGATGGAAGAATACCTTGAAAAGATAATCCGCCACCGCACCAGTGTGCTTGTGAAAGAAAAAACACAAATAGAAGGACTGCTGATCAACTTGCTGCCCCGGGAAACGGCTGAAGAGCTGAAAACCACCAACAGGGTAGTTCCCCGCCTTTATCAGGTGGTAACAATCTTATTTGCTGATATACAGGGGTTTACAAAAATATCCAAGGAAATTTCTCCGGAAGAGTTAATCCGCATTCTGGATGAAATATTTTTTCATTTTGACAAAATTGTGGAAAAATACAACATCGAAAAGATAAAGACCATTGGCGACAGTTATATGTGTGCCGGGGGAGTGCCCCGTAAAAATACCACAAATCCCGTTGAGGTAACAGCAGCTGCCCTTGAGATGCAATATGTAATGAACGAGCTTAATGTGAGGCGCAATATTCAATGGAAATTACGTATAGGAATTCATACGGGTCCGGTGATTGCCGGTGTCATCGGTTCAAAGAAGCTTACCTACGACATCTGGGGCGATTCAGTAAATACAGCAAGCCGGATGGAAACATACGGAGAAGCCGGCAAGGTAAATGTTTCGGGAACAACCTGCAGGGTGATTGAGGATTTCTTTGATTGTGAATACAGGGAAAAAATTCCTGTCAAAAACATAGGTCCCGTAGAAATGTATTTTGTCAATGGCTTTAAAAAAGAATTTGCCGGCAGGCACAATCATGAACCCAATGAAAGATTTCTGATAAAACTTCAGCTGCTCCGTTTGAACGACATGCAGGAAGAGGTGTATTCCAAATTGCAGAATGAACTGCCTGCTTACATTACTTACAGCAACTGGCAACATACCATTGATGTGCAGAACTATTGCGAGGCCCTGGGCAAATATGAAAAACTTTCTGACGAGCAGATGCTGGTACTTAAAACAGCGGCTCTTCTTCACGATACCGGTTATATATGGGATGGCGAGGCTCATACGCGGCGGAGTGCCGAGTTTGCCTCCCAGTTGATGAACAAGTACCATTATTCCCAGAAACACATCCAGCAGGTGTGTGACCTGATCAATGCCACAGAAAATCCTTACAAACCATCGGGTTTACTGGAACAGATTATTTGCGATGCCGACCAGAGCTATCTCCTGAAAAAGAATGTGGAGGAATACATTCTGAATAAATACAAACAACTGAAAGCATTGAAAAAAATCAAATCCGAAAAGAAATGGTACCGCGAAGAAGCCGAAAAGGTCCTTTCTCCGAAGTTTTTTACTATCTACATTTATAATTTTGATGAGCTTTCCAAAGAGGAGCGTCGTGGGATCTATGAAAAAATTATCCAGCAATGTAAGTGAAATACTTAAAATGAATTAAAAGATAAAATCGGATTGAAAAAATCATTTATTTTTGTAAGAAATCGGATTTAATAAAATGGAAAAATTTGATTGGAAAAACCTGCCTTTTGGTTATTATAAAACAAATTATAATGTCAGAAGTTGCTGGAAAGACGGCAAGTGGAGCAAACTTGAAGTCACGGACTCCGAATACATCAATCTTCACATGGCGGCTACCTGCCTGCATTACGGACAGGAATGTTTCGAAGGGTTAAAAGCCTATAGAGGAAAGGATGGCAAAGTAAGACTTTTCCGCTGGCAGGAGAACTATAAACGGATGGCACGTACAGCCGACTACATTCTTATGCAATGTCCTCCCGAAGAACTTTTCAGGGAAGCCATTTTTACTGCCGTAAAGCAGAATGCAGCATACATTCCTCCTTATGGCACAGGGGCAACCCTTTACATTCGTCCTTTGCTAATTGGCAGTGGACCTCAGGTGGGTGTCAAACCGTCACAGGAATATCTTTTTATTGTGTTTGTTACCCCTGTGGGGCCTTATTTTAAAGAAGGCTTCAAGCCTCAGGATGTGATGATCACCCGTAAATACGACCGGGCTGCTCCGCTGGGAACAGGACATGTGAAGGTGGGGGGCAATTACGCTGCCAGCCTGCGGTCACTCAAGGAAGCTTACGAAAATGGTTATTCTACTACCATGTATCTTGATGCCAGGGAAAAGAAATACATTGACGAGTGTGGTCCTGCCAATTTCTTTGGCATTAAAAACAATACTTACATTACTCCTCTTTCTACCTCCATTCTGCCTTCCATTACTAACATGAGCATAATGGATCTTGCCCGGGATGAGGGTATGCAGGTGGAACGCCGCAAAGTGCCGGTGGAAGAACTGGAAACTTTCGAAGAGGCAGGAGAATGTGGAACGGCAGCTGTCATTACCCCCATTGGAAAAATCGTGGATCCGGAAATGAATAAAGTGTATGAATTCTGCAAAGACGGAAAACCCGGACCCGTGTGCACAAAGCTGTATAACCGTCTTACCGCTATCCAGTTTGGAGAAGCGGAAGACAAATTCGGCTGGACTACCTGCCTCGATTAACTTATATCAATCGTTCCACCGTTGAGGAAGGCGTGAGTTGCAGTTTTTCATAGTGAATATTCCGGATGAGGTTTATCCCCGGTTTCTTTCCTTTTTCAAAACTGCCCATCGTTTCATCAAGGTTCAATGCCTTTGCGCCGTTAAGTGTTGCCCACGTGATTAGTTCCGTAAGGGACAGCGAGGGGAGTAAGGCCTGCAGTGTTTTTAGCTCTTCCAGCACCGACAGGTCATGATTCGATGCAAGGGAATCGGTCCCTATGGCAATGGGAATGCCATGACCCATCAGTTCCTGTACGGGGGGGAGGGTATTCTCAATGTAAAGGTTGGAACGGGGACAAAGAACAAGAAAAGGATGTCTGATCTGCTGCCGGATTTTTTTTATATCACTGGCTTGGGCAAAAGTATTATGAACAAATAAGCAATGGGAGTGCTGCAAAGGCATGCCGGCAAACACATCCAGCGGATGTTTTTCTTTTTTATGGGGATTGCCGGTGGCACTTAATGCCTCGTAAAGCAATCCTTCTTTGCCGGTAAAAAGAATTTTTTCTTCTTCCGATTCAAGGAAATGAATTGAAACGGGAGATTGCTGCTCCTTCATCATGCTGGCCAATTGTTTCAGCAAATCATACGAAAGGGCATAGGCTGAATGGGGAGTAATGGAAAAACGGAGCTGGTATTTTTTTGCTTCGGTGAACAGGTGGTTGAGATGCTGAATGACCACGGCAGTATGATTTTCAGCCAGGCCGAATATTTCAAGAAATGTATGGTATACAACAGGACTGTTGGCTTTTACGGGAAATGAATGGGGGGTATTCGAAATGTCACCTGCAGCGACAATTCCTTTTTTATACATCTCACGGTCGGCAGCCACAATGGCTTCCCGGATCACGTCCTCAGGCGTTTCTCTCATGTTTTTTATGGCCTGAATAAACGCAGGCAATCCTTTTCCTTCAGGGATTTTATTTTTCAAATGGGAAAGTTCAAGATGGCAATGAGCATTGATGAATCCGGGAACAATGATGCCGTCGTAAAATTCCAGCTGGCTTTCTTCTTTAATTTTCCCTCCGGTATCAATGACACTGGTAATGCGGCCTTCATCATCTACATACAGAATGCCGTTTTTTAAAGGGCCGGAGACAACAGGGAAAATGTAATGCGCACAGATTTTCCGCATGTTACCGTTGTTGTGATTTCTGTTTGTTTTCAGCTTCTCTCCGTCCCAGTTCGTTCATCACTTTTTCGTAAATGTACAAATAGTAATCAAGGTCGTTTACATAGGTCTTGATGGTAGAATCAAACTGTCCCACAGAAAACCCATGAAAAACAACAACAGAATCGATCCAGTGGATTGAATCTGTTTGTCTTATTCCCATGAGTTGTTTGATGTCTTTTACATTGTTTAAACATTCCGTCAGATGATAATCGGCCAGAATGGCAATCATCTTTTCTTCAGGGATAAGATGGGGTACATGGTCATACTTTTTTGCAGGGACATTTTTCCCGGTACAGGCTCCCAGCAACATAAAAAAAAACAATAATTTTTTCCCCGTATTCATGAGTATGTTTTTTATCCAGTTGTAAAAATAACACAATGCCTTGCCCTTTGCAGGGAAAAATTAAAAATGAAGGATAAAGGGAAATATAGCAGGGTGCTTTTTTTATTTAGTCAAACCTTAAAAAGTCATTTTTAATCTTTTTGTAAAGAGAGGGGAGGAAAGAAAATGAAAAAATAGTGTTTGAAATTGAA
>Ga0101944_10002222_pt1 | contig 32806 bp, 25 predicted proteins | sample DewCreD2012metaG_FD_75245 | JGI IMG/M metagenome (GOLD analysis project Ga0101944, IMG submission 75245) | Hot spring sediment bacterial and archeal communities from British Columbia, Canada, to study Microbial Dark Matter (Phase II) - Dewar... ... | reverse complement strand
GCTTCTGGGATATTTTATTTTGCATGTCTGGATAGCCGGCCTTCAGTCCACCGCCTGCGCCGCAACAACGCGAAAACTCTCGGGAACGTTCCATTTCAACAAACTGTAGGCCAGGAATGCTCTTCAATACTTGACGCGGTGCCTCAAACACACCGCCATGTCTGCCCAAATGACACGGATCATGGTAGGTAACCTTCATCTTAACTTCATGTTTCAATTCAAGTTTGCCGGCTTTGATGAGATCTACCAGATATTCAGCCGTATGCTTAATGTCAAAGTTCATGCCGCCAATCTTGGCATAGTCTTCCTTAATGGTTTTGAAGCAGCCAGCGCACGAGGTAACCAGCACGTTAATGCCCAGCTCATTAAACTGCTTGATGTTTTCTTTAGCGATTGTTTCAAACGACCCATAATCTCCCATGCGCAAAAGCACACTTCCACAGCAGCGCTCCTTATTGCCCAGAATGCCAAAGTCAGTGCCGGAATATTCAAATATGTTGACGGTATTTATAGCAACTTCCTCAACATTCACATCATAAGAACCGGTACAGCCTACAAAATAGAGCACCTCAGCCTTGTCCTTGCTTAAATCTTTCGGTTCTTCCTTAATTCTCTTCTTCTTTTTGGCGACCCTCGTCCACCGCGCCCGCGAGCTGCGCGGCTGCCGCCACGGATTGTCGTACGACTTTACGCTCGTAACAAGATCTTTTTGTGATTCAAGAGGCCCATAGCCTGCTTCAACAAAAGAGCGCCGGATAGCTTCCCAGAGTTCAACGGTATCAATGCCAACCGGACATACAAAATGACATTGTTTACAGGTGCTGCACTCATACAGATCTGCAACTATCCGTTTAATCTCTTCTTCCTTCAGCGGTTTCCTGCCTAATAATTTACCTAAAAAACCATCCGGCCTCAGCAATCCATATTGTCGTTTCACAATACTCCTGAAATCATATGCTCTGCCGCGCGGGTTAATAGGTTCTCGCTTATCTTGCTCATATGCCGGACACCAGTTTGCACATTCTCCGCAGCGTGTGCAGGCATCAAGTTCCAGCAATTGCCTCATGCTGAGATTTTCCACCTTAATTTCTCGTGCAGTTGACTGCTTATCTATTTTTTCCTCGTTCTCCATGAGCCTTCTCCTTTTCGTTTGTCAGAATTACTTTAACTGCGGGATAATGAATACTGAGCAGAAGCGTCGGATTCGTGCCTTCCCTGTTTCTCAGAGGCATCAAGCAGTATTTCAATCGGACTTGCGAATGCATGCCACATCTTTCCGAACGGAATGATGGCAATCAAAAACAGCGCCACCAGACCATGAATCCAGACAAACAGCCTGTAATTCAGAGCCGGTATTCCCAGCGCCGCAAAAAGTTTGGCAAAAAGGAGGCCGGTAAAAGAATATATTGCATCAGGCGAACCAGAAGAAGCCATAAGACGAAACGCCTCGGCGATAAATCCGCTTAAAGAAATAATCAACAGCAAGGTTAGAGAGACTGTGTCTTTTAAAATAGTATCAAGCTGTGCTGATTTAACAACATATCTGCGTATGAATGCTATTATCAGTCCAATAAGAAGCATAGTGCCAAATACTTCGCCCCAGACATCTAAAATCAACTTGCCGCCGTTGTTAAAAAATATCCGCACCAATTCAGAGTCAGCAGGCATAATATCGGCGAGAAAAGCCTCCCAGGCAGTCAACGCAAAAAGCCCCATAAAACCAATAAAAATGCAGAAATGCATTACCCACCGAATGAAGCTGAATTTAATAATCTGCAATTGCAGGATAACATTAACTATGAATGCCTTCACCAATGCCACAACGCTCACTTTGTGGTACAGGCTTTTGGCTTTACCTTTGCGCCAGAGCGAAAGCGTTACAAAAACGCCGCCAAAGAAGAAAATAAAGGTGATAACTGTCAGCATATACAATGTAAATGTCGCTTCAAAATATAAATAATGTTTCATGCGACCTCCCCTTTTTAAATTCTTATTATTATTTTTTTATTCACGATCTATGAGACATTTAATCTGTTAGCTTTAATTCTAAAGTAAATTGATAAGTAGTCAGCTGTTAACTTTTTTAGATAGGTAAATAACTCTTCTGCTTCTGCTGTTGCGTCTTCGTTCATATAGGAGATTTTCTTTACATTTCGCAACAGCGTGGTGACCCTTTGTGCTGAATTTATTAAATCTTCTGCTTCCCATGAGGAAACAGAGCTGACGTATTGTTCAAACTCCGACGTGCGAATACGCGACCAGATTGCTTCTAAAAAAACTCTTATTTTCCCCGGATCGTAAACCTTTCGGCCAATAGGCCAGTGACACGGTAGGCGCTCAAGTGCAAGAGCAACAATTCGAGCATTGCTAATTTCGCCACGCAATTTCTCAATCTGCCTTATATTACACCACGCATCAGGACATGAGTCTTGCATTAACCGGGTTGGCTGTTGCTTGTAGCTGCCAGAGCACAGTGCTTCAAATACTATCCTATTCGCTGCAGCGTAATGCGGATGTTCAAAATGCGGACCAAAGAGATATAATACTCCCTTTCCCATACGCTTTCGCGCTATTGCCACATTGCCGATAAGGGTCTTGTCTGCAAGCGTTTTGTCAACCAGAAACTCAGTCTCTCGAGTAAAGCTGCTATAGACACCAAGCACCTCGATATCATCTGAAGCAGTCATTGCCGGGCCGCCATAAAGAGGCGCTGCTATTTCATCCCCTGTACAGGAAAAACCGTCAACTACCCTCACCATCACTGCTTCTCTCACCGGATGAAATATATACTGGCAGCCGTATTGAGTACAATATTTTTCTGCCATTTTCCGGGGAGCAGGCACGTTATTGGTGAGATTTGTTATTCGCGATGTGACAAAATTGAAAAGGTTCAAGGGCGCGCGTGATGACTTGAGTGGTAAATAGGCTCCCGCACATGAACCTATATAGACACCGCCTGATGCTATAAAATTTCTAAGATGCTGCGCTCCCTCTTGTCCAAGTCCTTCAGCTATGGCAAATGTATCGCCACCTGATACCAACAGGGCATCAACTTGATCCAGACCTTTTTGGGCTATATATGAAGTATCAACAAATTTGACAGAATAAATGCTGTTACGTTCAAATATATCAGCAAACCAGGTCCAGGAATGTGAAGCACCGGAACCAACATACACACCTATTTCAGGCCATACCATACAACCGTGAAATTCATAGATAATTTATGAGTATACTCATTATAATTATTGATAGCATATTCACTAGTTAGGCTCAAGCAAAAAATCCGGCGCTGTAATGTTACCTGTGATTATTTTGCGTGCAGCACAGCGTTACCCTTTTTCTTTTAAGGTCTTTGCCAGAATCTCTGAGGGAAAGGCAAAGAGCCTCGGAATTAACTCCTGCACAATGTCCGGCCGTTCTGCCATTACTTGGGGCATAATTTTTTGCATGGCAGCACCGATAAGCCGGACGGCGGTATAGGGATTGAAAGTGGGCGGGAATGGATCTTTGAGAAGCCCGAAAATATAATCTATAATGTCCTGACGCGGAAACATATACGCAACGCCAAAAACTTCCAGATACCCTTGATAATCATATTGTTTAATGTAGGTGTTTAGCCACCAGTCGCAATATTCATCTATCGCGCGCTGAGCAACGCCAAGCTGATACTCTTTAAGAGCTGCTGCGACTGCAAGACCGCCCTTCCACCCGGTAATCATCGCACCCAGGCATTCCAGTTCTTGACAGGAAGCGGCATCACCCAGCACCAGAACATTGTTTTTAAACGGCTTTATTATGGGCGAATAAATATGCTCAATTGCGGCAAACTCCCGTGTCTTCTTCGCGTTCTTAAAACTGATGGCAAACCGGGAATCAGTCATCAACTTCTCTGCGGCGGCATTTAAATCAAGGGAGCTTTCAAAAGTCAAAAACAACGCATTCCATTCATCTCCTTCTGGCCGGGGCAGACAGAATATGTACACCGGCATCTCATCAACGAAGCCGACTCCGGTCAAGATCACATCATCCCGCGTTTTTCGCGGATCAAATCCCTTTACAAAAAAGGATTTTACATAAATATTTGCAATGTGCTTTCGGTCGTGGTTAAAACCAAGCTTCTGAACAACACGCGAGTTGGTCCCATCAGCCGCGATCGCAAATGAACTGCGAATCTGTTTTCCTCCGGCAATGGTAATTACTTCCGGACCAGCCCAGGTGATGTCAGTGAATTCAGTATTTTCACATATATCAACGCCATATTTCTGGGCCTCTTTGAGCAAATCTGCCAGTAACATTTCCTTATCATACACCAGTGCTATCGGCGCTTTAACCATGCCAGGTAGAGGTGGCGCATATCCTTCAGGGTAGCCAAAATGAATATTATTCATGAGCGGTGACACAAGATACCAGTCATAAAGATTTTTTATAGGACCGCTGTAGGGGAAGCTGAGCCCTACATTGGGAAAGCAAAATCTTCTGTCGCGTTCATTATAATGGAAAAGATTTCCAAAAAAATACTCATTGGGCGGCAATAACGATTGACCGCATGTTCGCCCTATGCCCGACACTTTTTCCTTCCTTTCCAGCACCGCAACACTGAATCCATTTTCTGCAACAGCCCGTGCAGCTAACAATCCTGCAGGTCCGGCACCTACCACCACTACATCATAACGTTCTTTCATAATTGAATCTCCTTCCTCTGTCCTCAATATTGGCGGTAATAATTAGCAACTGAGATTACATGCGATTCCTCTGTGAAACGCTTGGTCTCCATATTCCTTTACGTTTTTTTATAAAACATTTTTACCGCACCCTTTGTTCTTTTTTGCATAGGTTACTCATCAGGCTTTTGATTCCGTATCGTTATCCATATTGCATTCTCAATGGCGCTATTGTATGCTGATTAACAAGGTTTTGACAAGACATTTGATAGCAACAAGGGTCAAGAATTTTTTTCCAATATGACAACATGGGGAAATATATGCAAAGCACACTCAGGACCTTCCTTAAAGAAATCAATGAACATATTCTTCACATCACAAAACCGGTTGATCCTCTGACTCAAGTAGGCGATTTGTGATTTGTTAGTATGCGACCGGCATAGACAGGCTATTGCCTTAAAAACAACCCCAGGAAATGTTGTCGCCCATCTTGCAAAGATGATAAACAAGGGTCCGGGAAAAACCAGATTAGTTAAAACAGGGCCGGTTAAAGCAAAAAAGCTGAGCGGTAAACAGGCTCTTTTCACAAAAATTCCCATTTGCATCCACAGCCCGCATGATGGCGGTCCTTATATCGGCTCTGGTATGTGTGTGGTAAGAGATCCGGACACCGGCCACCAGAATGTAGCAATACATAGAATTCATATTAAAGGGCCATCGCACGCTGCGGTATCATTATTCTCGCCGCATAGTAAGGCAATACTGCAGAAGTACGCTGAAAGAAAGCAATCGGCCCCAATGGCAGTGGTGATCGGGCATCATCCATGTTTTGAAATTGCCACGAACTATTTTGGTCCGCATGACACCTGGCATGAACACGAGCTTGCCGCAACACTGCTTGATGAGACGATTGAAATGGTGCGCTGCGAACATTCTGATATTGTCGTTCCAGCACATGCAGAAATAATACTTGAGTGTGAAATTAAGCCTGGTGCTACTGAAATGGAAGGTCCATTTGCTGAGTTTCACAACTATTATGCATCAGAGCCGTCCCCAAAGCCGCGGCTTGACCTTAAATCAATTACCATGCGCAAAGATGCCATTTACCGCCATCTCAACGCAACACCTTACACCGACCACCAACCACTGGCAGTCCTGCCCAGCGAGGCACGCCTGTTTGATCAGCTCACGCGCAGAGGTTATCAAATTAACGACGTGTTTATTCCTCCCTGGGGCGGTCTTTTTGTAACAATCATTCAAATGAAGGCACTTGTTGAGGAGCAGGTTCGCGAAGCCCTCTTGACGACCCTGTTTAGCTCGGCACTGTTATTCACCAAAATTGCTATAGCAGTTGATGATGATATTGATATTTATGATGCGCAAGACATTATCTATGCACTGGGAACCAGGGTAAATCCAGTGAAAGATATAATGCAGATACATGGTACTCAGGGCATCCCGTATGATCTATCGCTTCCATTGATACCGGAAGCGCCACCATGGCGCACAGGGGGGAAACTTGCCATAGATGCCACCAAGCCGCCATTAGCTAAAAAGGCATTACGCGAAAAATTTACGAGAGTCAATAAACAGGGTTGGGGAAAAGTTCTATTAGAGGATTATATCTAAACGAATTTTTCTTATCGTGACATTTATAGCTTTAAAAGTTTAATATCTATTTTTTTCTTTGGTCAACGAAGGGGATACTCTCTGCAAACTTAGTCTGTAAATCAATTACAAATTTTGCCATTTCTTTTTGATTTGGGCAACCTATTTTAAAATTATATTCAGCCCCTGGCAACAAATTTACCACATATGCATCAGAAGTAACTACTCGTAAGAATTTCCCCTGGGCGTCATACCACTCAAGATTAACATAAACATATTCAATGGGTTGTTGCGTTATATTTTTAATTTTACCTTCAACATAACGTTTATCGTTTTCTAAATAATCTCTTGTATATTCTAACGCAAGCTGCGGAAGGTCGCCTATTTTTTTTATTTCTTTGGGAGCTATTTCTTTCAGAAAGGTTTCTTTCTCCTTCTGTCCGCTTTTGTATGTGACGTAAATAATAATTGAAAATACTAAAAACCCCACCATTATGAGTGTAAAAGATAAAACATCCTTAAACCAAATGGTTCTCTTTTTTGGGCTTTCAGTTACCTTCATTTTGTACTCTAATGACCAAGCTTTATCAAATAATCTGTGGTAAACGTTTCTGGGGGGATATTTTCACCAATGAACTGTGGATATCCTATTGCCGGTGTCGCATGTACTCTCTGCATATCAATTGTATTAGAGCTAAATACAGTTGTCACCATCCCGCCCTTTGCATTGACCGGTGCCGCAGTAAATTCTGTTGTTTTCCAAAGTCTTCCCTGCTGATCATATTGATCTTCATAAGGCATTCTCCACGTCTCTGAGTCAATCCAGCATATTCTTTTGCTATATACATAATCAGGATCCTTACTGATAAATTCAACAACATAGCAATTTACTCTTTCACGTTGCGTTCCGCTGTGATCAATATTGCCTTTTGTAGGCTGAAGTTTTTTATCAGAATGCCTTCCCATCAGCACTTCTTGCATTTTCAGAAACCGATACTTATTTCTGCGGATGTGCCCATCCCATCCCCATGTATCGTCCCATGTATTATCTCCACCGCCAACTGAGTCACCGCGCTGTGCAGTTGACATGCGTCTTACTCTTCTCATAGCAGGCACATATGCCCATGAATCGTCCTCCTTGGTAGTGTCTTTATAGCGTATACTTAGGTTGCGGATGCCTCTCATATCGTATGGCTCAACAAAGAAATAGACAAGTCCCCTTCGATACCCCTTTGTATTGTCGGGGAATTCAGGTATGGGTTGAACATCGGTTCTGCCACTAAAATACATACGCCATATTTTTACTCTTCCGAGAAATCTTTCTGTTTTTCTTTTTCCGTCTATAAGCCAAGCCCTATTTGTTATATGTTCAGTGTCTCCATGAGTGATACAGTCAAAATTCCAAGCAATCTCTGCTCCTGTTTTGGGCTCAGGAAAGGGAATGCCATTGACCCAATTATGCAATACTTCATTATTATCAACCGAAGCTTTTCCTGCCCCGTCATTGGTTGCATTGATCAATCCATCGGTAGGTTTAATATACTGATACGGAACAATAGTAAAAGAAATTGTTCCCCATTTTTCGGGGTTTTTTACCCTTTCATAGTAGGTATCAGGCAAAAACTCCTTGACCTGATCTACATTGGTGGAATCAATAGTTTTCCCAACCCACTGTTTTTCCCAGGTTCTAACCTCTTCAAGCTTCTGCCCCTGATAACAGGGATTTGGCCATTTTAATTCTGCACTCCAGCAATAGGAAATAATAAAATTTGAAATGAATAATATAATCAAAATAAATCTTAGCTTAAAATTTTTGTATCTCATTGTTTTCTCCTCTTATTTTTTTAAACTTTACTAAAATTCATAACGCACTTTTAAATATATTTCATCATTATTTCTAAAAATGCCAGTGCCTTCAGTTTTACTTGGTCCCCACAGGATAGAACCACCAAGAATAAATCGCCAGTTATGACCAATTTTGTATTTAACTGATGGAAGGAAAAACCCCCATCCACTGGTTGAATAGGCAACCAACATGGTGGGGATAATGGAGTCATTTCTAAAGCCAGACTCAAGAATTAATGTGAAAGCAGTAAGAGTAGTATCATGTGCACCCATGTCTGGTGGTCTGATCATGCCAGGTGGAGGCCGCAAAATATATCTTTGGAACATTTGCATACTAATAAAGACCGTGCGATAATTGTTCCAAGCTGAAAGATAAGGAACCATTGTAGGACGGTCAAAACCAATCATATAAGCGAATACATCTGAAGACCTGATACCAAAAGGGGGTGTCCCAGTCAATGTGGTATTAAACTTTTGCCCCATATTCAGTCCCCACTCTGCGCGTAACACTGCTTTAGACCATTCATTATATCCGGTTATAGTTCCGCCAACCACATTGTAACGCATATATTTGAATAATTTCTCCCCTCCGAATAAAACACCTTTTATTAGTTTTTGCGCATTATCTGTAAATACAGGGTCGTCGCTTCTTGTATAAAAGTCATGCAAATATATATCCCATCCTTTGAATTTTGCACCAACACGCAACCCTATTTCTCCATTATTCAAATCGTCATCGGGTCTTGATTGCTTAAAATTAAGCCAGAACTGCCGGTTAATTGAAGGGACCCCCCAGTTCATACCAGGTGGCGCGAGCCTTGTCGGCTCGAAATCATATGGTATATAAACCATCTCAAATGTTATGTCTCCGGGCAGTTTTGTTTGATACCACATTCTTATCATCCAGATAGGGATAACTAAATCTTCCCATGCTTCAAATGTCCAATGCCATGACTGGTCAAGCGGGTTAATTATATCGGCCATGCGAAAGCCATCAGCCTCACCCCAAGTTGCAACCTGCTTTCCAATGCGAATCTGGAACGGCCCACTAGCTATATCAGCATAAAATTCGCGCAGTCGTTCATTGCCATTTTCATGTCTTAAACGGCTATGGTCCTTTCTATTCGATGCCCTGCTGTAATCGCGATCAATATCAAACGCACTTTCATAAAAGTTACGCAACGTGCCATAGAGACTTATATTGTATCGAGGGTTTTCCAAAAGTTTATATCCTGCTTCGAGATAAAAGGTGCTCCTACAATTCGAGAAGTACCCCCTGTCCTCCTGCCTTGACTTTTCCGGACGATAGGCTGTAAAATTTTCTAAATAGCCGGATATATCAAGTTTGCCATTTAAATATTCCTTGGCAAAAACATCAAACTTCATAATGAAGAGCATATTAAGTAATACCAAACAAATTAATGGATGATGATATTTAAGTATTTTTTTCATAAACCCTCCAATGCCTAAAAAGTTTATCAAAAAAATTTTTGTGATTATCAAAAAATGTTACCTGACAATTATTTTACCTTTGAATTCTTCCGTTCGAGAATAGAGAGTCGGTGAAGGCCGCTTCACAATATAATCAAATGTCCCTTTTTCTATAAAACAAAGACTTGCTACAGCTCCTAAAGGAATTTTATCGGAAATAAAAGAACCGTGTTCACCCACGCTGAAATTAACGGGCGTATCACACGCCATAGTTACTTGCTTACCCGTAAATTGTATTTCCACCATTGCTTTTGAATAATTGAGCCAAATAACTGTTGTTCCAGCATCAATGGCAATTGTCTCAGGATTTATTCCTGAAACTGCGTGTAAAGCAATTACCTGATGCCCATGCAATTTTTTTTCAGGAATGATTTTTTCTGCCTGAGCAAAGGCATTTTGATAAAGCAATAATAAAAAACTGCCTACTAATATTGAAAGTTTGTCCTCTGGGCTGATAATTTTAATTTTTAACATCGTTTTTTCCCTCCTCTAATGTATCCTTTTTATAAACTCATCGCTTCTCCTCTTGCATTATAAATTGAGGTTTAAATATCGCAATGAAACTTGGTACCAGCAATAGTGCACCTAATGCATTAAAAAAAAGAAGAATTGCTAGCAGCAAGCCCATCTCTGCTTGGAAACGCAGGTCTGAAAAATACCATGGCACAAGACCCAAAATAAGAGTCGAGGCAATTACAAATATCGCCCTTCCATTATTTTTTAAAGCATTGGTAATGATTACTTTTAGATTATCGCTCTTCTCACGTTCTTCTAAAATTCTGCTTACAAGATAGATTCCGTAATCAACACCGAGCCCGATACCTACCGAAGATACAGGATATGTACTCACCGTAAGTCCAATCTTAAATAACCCCATATACGCAAAAGCGAATAAATTTGATATAGCTAGAGGTACTACCAGGATGAGTCCGGCAACTATTGAACGATAGTTAATAGAACAAAAGACCAACACACCAAGCAACGCAATGCTAAGATTTAAGATTTCAGAACGTTCAATCACTTCATTGCTGGCTGCCTCAACACCAACAACACCTCCTCCTAGTTTGTAATTACCATCTTTTAGCTGTGTAAGTTTTTCAATGTAAATTCTCGCCCTTTGAATTATCTGTCTTATAGTATCACCCTGTCTATTTCGACAATAAAAAATAATGTTACCTTCCTGGTTGTTGGAAGTAATGTATTTATCAAAATCTCCTGCATCAGATGCGGTAAGAAGCATATAAAAATAATTTCCTATATCGCTAAACTCATCAGGAAGAACCTCCCATTTAGGATGGTTTTCACGCAATTGCATTTGGATTTTTTTAATCAGGTCAGCAAGAGAAACACTATTAATTACATGTGGTGATTCAGTCATGTATCGTTGAAATGATTCTATATCACGCAGAATGTGAGGCTGTTTCATTGCTTCAGGTTGACTGCCTTCCATAACAATGTAAAGAGGTGTTTGGAATCCGGGAAATTTACGGTCAATTCTATCCACATCCTGGTTGTATCGTGAGTTAGGCCACAGCAATGATGATCCTGGATATACATCGCCTACTGTCATCTTCGTAGCAAAACTAAACGAAACCATAATCAACACAAAATAGAATCCCAATACTAACCAGCAGCCTCTGTTTAAAATCCAACCCCCCAAACCTGAAAGAACCCGATCAAATTTTGTTTCCCTTTCAATGTCTTGACTCATTTTAGCAATGCTTTTCTTAAAATTTTCTGACTCTGGCATATATGATAAAAGTATCGGTGTGAAAATGAGGGCTAAAACTAATGTAGCTAACGACCAGAAAGCACATGTAATAGAAATTTTTTGTAAAATCGGTATTGGTGCTAATGCTACTAAACCTATACCAAATGCGTCAGTAATAATACCTGTAACACCTGCCATAAACATTGCTTCCACAACTTTCCGTGCAGCTTCCTTGTTATTTTTGACGCTAACATACTCTTCAATATATCTATTAACTTTTTGCATAGCATGGCGTGCTGTCATTAAAGCAATTAAAAAAGGCAACACGACAACGAGCGGATCTAAATTGAATTTCATGAAAGACATAAAACCCAATCCCCATATCCCGCTTACGCCCGCTGCTATTATAGGAACAAGCATGCCTCGTTTTGATTTATAGGTGATATACATGTAAGCAAGTATTACGATTGTAGTAATTATCAGTATCAAAACTACTTCTCCGACCATGCTGCGCACAACACCTAGATGCATCGGATTGCCCACTATAGCAATAATTGTATTATCATCCTCGTGTGTTTTTCGAATTTCTTTTAGTTTTTCGTATAAATCGTTATATGATACGTCTTCCTCAAAAAAATCAGAAAGTATTAGTGCAGCCTTGCTATCAATTGATACAAGAGTCCCGTAAATTAAGTCATTAGAATATATCGCCTTCTGCAGTTTTTCCATTTCTTCGTCATTCTTTGGCAAAGAAGGATACATTATAGGTACATTCTCAATACCCCATTCAGTTATTCTAACATCTTTAATTTTTCTTTGTGCTAAGGAAAGAATTTTGTAACGATCAACACCTTTTATTTTTACCAATTCCTCAGAAATATCTTTCACCTTCTGTAATGTTTTTTTATTGAAAATTGTGCCCTGTTTTACTTCCACTGAAATTAACAACAAATTTGCGCCACCGAACACTTCTCGAAATTTATTGTGAATTTTGACATATGGATGACTCTGAGGAAGGAGGTCACTAAAATCTGTAAAGACCTGTAGCTTCGTGATTTGGAAACAAAAATAAACTGTCACTAAAATAATAATTATGAGAATGAGCCTACGGTAACCGATTACGAAATCTGCGATCTTTTGCCCACGAGCTTTTCTCTGCATAAATTCCATCATTTTTGGAACTCTTATTTCATATTACCTAATTAAATATTATTACACGTATGGGGCTCACAATGAATCCTTTCTGGTAATAAGGTTCCATGTTTCGCCACCGTCTTTTGTATGCGCAACCATTCCATGAGCTCCAACAATCCAGCCGTTCTTTTCATCTTCAAAAGACAAATCCATAAACCAGTATTTTGATCCTATTGCGCTTTCATTCTCCTTCCAAGTGAGTCCACCATCATTTGAAACACAGTAAGCCCCGCGACTACCTATTGCCCACCCCTTGTTATTTTTAATTAAAATATTATAAAGATGTTTATCAGTAGCGGCTTTTTTCTTTTTCCAAATAGTGCCGCCATTTTCAGTAAATACCAATGTTCCATCCATGCCAACAGCCCAACCTTTCATGCGATCATAAAAAAATACGCTATACAGCGATATATTTCCAACTCCACTTTCCTGTTTTTCCCAAATCCTTCCGCCATCTTTCGTATGTAGAATTACGCCATACTCACCGACAACCCAACCACATTCCGAATCAATAAAAAACAACCCGTTATAAATCTTGTCTTCATCGTTTTTTTGAATAACCCATGTACTGCCACCATCTTCAGTATAAAGAATTATGCCCGTAGAACCATAACCAACAATCCATCCCTTTTGTTCGTTAATGATGGTAATGTCGAACAAGGAGGCATCAGTTGGGCTTTGTTGTCTAACCCATGTCTTTCCACCATTAACTGTATGCAAAATGGTTCCATGTTGGCCGACAACCCAACCTCTTCCAGATTCCTTGAATTCAACACTAAATAAAGCCTCTGTTACTGTGCTATCTTGTAGCACCCAAGTGCTACCCCTATCGCTGCTGTGAAAAATACGCCCATAATACCCCACAGCCCATATCATACCGTTTTGTAATGAAGATACGCTATAAAGATTATCCTGATAACTAATTGGGAAAGAGGCAAAAGGTTTGTTTGAGTGGGTAAAACTTGATGTGCCTTGATTTGAACAAGAGTTTAAAGAAAATTCTACGACAAAACAAATAATCGCCACAATGGCGTAATTAAAGGTTTTTAATGCAAAAGGCATGTCTTTCTATCCTTTTTAATTCAAAGAGGATGGAATACAACATTCATGCAACAATTTATCCTTTTGCTTCCTTTTTATTATGTGACTATATTTATTTTTTTAGTCATTAATATCTAACCCAAAATAACATGTCAAGAATTTTTGTCATTATCTAAAATTAACTGCGAATTTTTATTAAATTTTAAAGAACATTGGCATCATGAAGAAAGACAACATAGATGCAATTTTATGAGGCCCTATCTTATTGGTGCCATACCACACATCTGCCGTAATCCATTAATCGCATCTGCAATTGGCTGAGCCATGTTTTCAAGTTCTTCTTGGGTAAAAACCGAACGCCCAGGCGCACAGACGCCATTCGGGTCAAGCACCTTTCTAAATTTTCTCAGCAGAAGATGAACGTTGGGACCCATTTCTGGGAAAAATGAGGTAAGCGGTTCCAGCGAGGCGCCAAAACCGGTAACTCCCGGACCAATCTTTTGGGCGAAGGTCTGCCCATGGCTGAACATCATGAGTTGCTGGGCCTTCTGCAATAATTGAGGATTCATGCCGTCAGGATACACATCGGCTTCGGTAAAGAAATTTCTCCCAACCGGGTCAGAAGCATACATAAAGGGCGTATTGTCAACACCCCCACGATCAGTTACATAGGTTTCCCCAATAGCATTTATTGCTGCAGTCCAGATATTCTGTGCGTCTTTACCGATCTCGGCTACCCCGCTGCAAAACCACGTATCAAGATAAAAATGCCGCGACATCCGATAACCGCATACATGTCTGATGCAATCAAGATTCCAGGGGCTGAGCGCTTCCAGTACTTCTGATTTATAATCAGCGCAGAGCAGCGTGCCTCCATATTGTTGGGCAATGTGGCGTATGACTTTCTCCTCGTAGTCCGGTTGTTTGTCAGAAGTAATACCCATACTGATTATATAAAGATTGTATGGCGGGAAAAATTTATCGGCAACCCATTTGAGCGTCTGTTCTTGTGTTGCAGAACAATAATACACATTGTAAATACCGGTAGCATTTAACCCAATGCCAATTCCGGCATGGGCGACTTCGCGCAACGCAGCTATTTGACGATCAATGTCAGGAAATTCGACCCAATGGAGGCGGTGGTTTTTAGGCGGTGGTGCATGGTCAAACCGATCATCGCGGTAATTGCGAATGCACGGCCTTCCTGCTTCAGGTTCTGGAAGGGACGCCCCGCCAGGCCAAGGATACAGCTTAATGGAAATTTCGGCCAGAATACCATTACTGCCGGCACTGCCGCGAAAAAGGCTGAAAAGGTCTGGACCCGGCGCATATTCCCAGAAATCATCCATACCTTCAATCGCATGAGAGCCGGTTTTTAGTATCTCGCCGTCAGGAAGTACCACGGTAAAACCAACTATGTTTTTATCTAAAGTCCCATATTTTTTGCTGGTCTGCCAGATACCCGCAAGAACCGCCTGGGAGGCTATTTTACACAGAGAGGTCGCCAGTGGCGTCCCCCCATTCCATAATCCTCGCTTCATGGCTTCAGCTTGCACCTGGCCGTAATCTGTATATGGCTGCACCCGCATGGTCATTGCCTCTTCGTCTATGGCAAGAATTTTGTCCATCCGACTGAAATGAATGCAGATCGTTGGATCCGGCGTCGTGGGCATATTTGCAATGCCGAGCTGGCCATTTGTCATGGGAATGAAAGGTATCTTGTAGGTATTGGCAACCTTCACGATACGTTGTATTTCTTCTGTTGTTGCAGGCAATACGATACAGGCAGGTATGTTTGAAGGATCTTTTGCATGCTTCTTTAAAAATCCAGTAATGTCTATACCGAAGCGGCTATATGTTTCAATAATAGCGCGATCAGCCGATATATTTTCCCTTCCGACAATGGCTTCAAGACTCTGATATACGTCCTGAGGAATTTTATTGGGAACAACACGCTGGTTCTGCATCATGATTATTACCCAAAAAAGGCATTAGTACTATGGTGAGTACCGATGGCGATCAGCTTCAGGGTTTTATTAAAAACACAACTTTCCCGGATTCATAATGCCGTTAGGGTCTATTTCATTTTTTATCTGCTTAAGTTTCTGCGCATACTGCGGCATACGGGCATACACTAATTCTGCCCACTGCCCGTAGGGCCGGTCAAAAAGGACATTATTTTCTATGAGAATTTTGCTTGCGGCATGCCAGGCGTTATTCACCCGTTCTCTATCAACGGAACCATTACTTTCACTGTGCAAATCAAATTCACAATGAACGGCCCTCCCCCGTTCTAAAACAACAAAATAGCCCCCGACGTCTCGATATGGGTAATTGTATTCCTGCGTCGTTGCATGTATTATATCCTCAATGTCCGGAAGTTTTTTTAACGGCGCCTTAAATGAAAGGTCATGCACGCTGCCTTTAAAATTGAACTTTTTTAACACGCTCCATGGTCTCAGGCATTCTCTGGTAAATATATCATTAAGATCATAATGTTGCGGCATATGTGAATCAATGGTTATATCCATTTCTCGGCATATGTTTTTCAGTGCTTCTTCCTCATACGCGATTCTCTCTTCCGGATAATACGGAGATCCGTTGATACCAATAATAACTACCCACGCTGGTAAAGATTCTTGCAGCGTCGTAAATTTGGGGGACTCTTTTTTGGGGGCAGGAAATTTTTCCGGCACCTGCCATTCTTCATTAAGAATCACCGCCAGATTAAAACGATTAAGGCCAAAGCACTCCCAGCCAATTTCTTTTCTCTGAATTTTTTTAATAAACGCCGGAATTCTTTTGCTGTTTTCAAAAGAGATGAAAAAGCATTTGCGTTTACTTGAAAGATATTGAACGCTGATAATCATTTTAGTAAAAATACCAAGAGTTCCCTGAGCACCAGTCCATAAACGATACAGTGTATTAAACCCGGGGCCGTAAAAACCGCCTGGCCTGCCGCCAAGATTCCAGCAGCCGGTTCGAAAAAGTTCGCCATCAGGCAATACCATTTCAGTATCAAGAATGAGGGCATTGCCGTACTCAATATGCGCTCCGGCAAGCATCGTATCTCGTTCTAAATAACTGGTCAGAACTGATCGCTGCGGCGGCACGCCAAATGGCACCATAAGGCGCAAACCTTGGGCATTAAGGGCGTTCTGCAATTCTTCATAGGTAACACCCGGCTCGACAATGACAAACCAGTCGTCCCTATTTATTTCGAAGTGTTTCATCCGAGTCATATCGATAACAATACCCCCCCGGGATGGCAACGCAGCGCCGTGTAGGTTGAGACCTGAACTGTAGGGGGTAATGGGTATCTTGAGGTGATTGGCACGGATGAGCAGCTCCTGGATTTCTGCTGCGGTTTTTGGTTTGACAATAAAATCAGGTTTTATACCCTTTACAAAACTCTGGTCCTGGGCATAGCTGTCACAAATTAACGGATCGTCAATAACATATGAAGGACCCACTATTTGTTCAAGCTGCGCTTTAAGGCTCATTTCACGAATTCTAATTTAGGATTTTAATGGAATGGAGAACTTAGGATTCAATTATTGTCCTGCTAAGTTCTGCGGCTTCCTGTTTAAGTCCCAGTTCCTCAAGTTTTTGACTGGTCGGAATTCCCGTTTTGGTATTCCAGCCACGGGCGTGATAATAATCATCCAGCAGCACATCGTTTTCAAAAATCTGACCCTGGCTTGGGCCATTGGTTACCGGCTCCTTGATAAAGCGTTCGGGCGCATAATCGTCTTTCCGACCAAACCCCTCGCGGGTGTTAAACGCGCGCTCAATATTATAAATCCGCTCTCCCGCCTGAATGAGATACCCAACATCTGAAAATTCCGATATGCCGGTTGCTGCACTCAGCAGGAGGGCATATGTTGGCGGCACCATCCAGCCAAATGTAGCGGGAAATCCACACACAATAAGTGAATCATAGGTCGCAGTAATATCCTGTATTGATTTAATAAGAGCCCCCTTGCCCGTCACGCTGAAACGATCAACCGGCTCGGGTAGGCCGAAAAGCTCGTGGGGACAGTAGCCGGTCATATGGCTGGCGCCGATATTTGACGTGACAATGTTTAAGCCATGCGCCTTTGCGCCTCTGAGCTCATAAGCTGGAATTTCCAGTCCTTTTATCTGCATGGCATATTTTTCAGCTCCTTTGCCTATTTTTTCAGCAGCGCGTCGTGTTCCCAGCGCGAGTATGTTGCCAATACCTTCGCGCGTAACAATTTTCAACAATAGCCGGTATGCCGCCTGATGATTGCCCCACGTAAGATCAATGCCATCAAGGTCCTTCTGGGAAAGTATGCCCCGCTCATAGAGTTCCATAGCAAATGCGATTACACTTCCCGCTGATATGGTATCCACGCCGTAATCATCACATATTTTATTTGCTGCGACAATAAACCCCAGATCTGTATTACCTATATGCACACCTAAAGACCACATGGTCTCATATTCAGGCGCTACTACCGGGGCTCCCTTATATAAACCATCCTTTACCTGAAAAAAGCTGCCGCAGTGAATAAAACAACGAAAGCACCCCTCATCTTTTAAAAATATCTCCTGCAGTTTATCAGGCGTGAGACCGGAGAAATCACTCACCTGACCCAACTGGAAATTCTTAGCTGGATGCATTCCCATTTCATGCAACAAAGCAGTAACGCCCGGCGTTCCAAGGTGGCTGAAATTCTCATACATATGTGTTTTAGTGGCGTCAGAGACAATCTGTTTTGTCACGTCGTTAAGCTTATCCTTGTCGGCCACTTCCACTCTCCCCGTGCCCCTTACTGCGATGGCCTTGAGATTCTTGGAACCCATAACAGCCCCGACACCGCCTCTGCTGGCGCTGCGACGCGCATTAAGAATAGAAGCAAACAGCGTTCCGATTTCTCCACTCGTTCCTATGCAGGCAACCTGGACTTTGGCATCGCCCAGCTCCGCGCGGATGATTTCCTGCACGCGTTCCGTGTCAATATCCTTTCCCCAGAGATGCGAGGCATCCCTGAATTCAACGGCACTATCTTTTATGCAAAGGGTTAACGGCTTTTCGGCTTTACCCTCAATAATAACCATATCATAGCCGGCTGATTTCATTTCATGGCCAAAATCAGCGCCGCCGGTTGAGCGAACAATGGTACCGGTAAGCGGCGATTTAGTAACCACCATCCAGCGCGAACTTGCCTGGGAAAGTGTGCTGCATAACGGACCAGTAAGAAATAACAATTTATTGTGTTCACCCAGCGGGTCAATGCCTGCAGGCACTTCATCAATAAGATATTTGGCTCCTAACCCCCTTCCGCCAATAAATGATTTTGCGGCGTCTTCTCGCAACGGTTCTATAGATACACGTTTATTTGATAAATTAACTCGAAGAATATTCCCGGTATATCCCTTTAACAAAGCCATATTCACCTCTTGCTGTAATGTTGCCCACTATTCACATTTAACCTGCGGATATTGTAGGTATCCCCCTGAGGAATGAGGGGATGATTGACCACCATCCCCTTTTTCCTCATTACCCGCTCCCCTGGGTCAATATTCTCATGTCTGCATTTATTGACAGGACTCCGCTAATGCGGTAAAGCCCCATACCCTATCATTTTACCAAACGGTCAGGCCCATATCTGCGGCGACCGAATTACCGGTCATGCACCCGCTGTCATCAGTAATTAGAAACAGCATAGGTCCTACCAAATCCTCGGGCATTTCACGCCGCTTGATGATCTGCCCGCCAATAACCGCTTCCTCGGCCCCCGGAACATTCCCCAGAATGCCAATTGTCGCTTCATCCCAGGTTCCCCCGGGCATCAAACAATTTACCCGGATGTTATTTTCAATGCACAGAGGATCGGCAGCCAGACAACGGGTAAAACCCACAAGCGCAGCCTTGCCGGTTATATAAGGGAGCAGCGGTAATTTGGGATAAAGCCAGATTGTTGAACCAATATTAAGAACAACTCCCTTTTTTTGCTTGGCCATTTCAGGTATAATCGCGCGGCACATTAAAAAATTACCGGTAATGTTCACATCCATAATGCGGCGCCAGGTTTCTACCGGTATATCCATAAACGGCATGAGCTTTAAATCGCCAAATATCGCGGCACAATTAATAAGCACATCTATTTTGCCAAATTTTTCCATTGTTTTTGCGGCAATATTTTTGGTATCCGCTTCGCTTGAAATATCACCTTTAATTGCAATAAAATCTGCGCCTTTTGCGGTAAGCTCGGAAATTGTTTTGTCGCACGATTTATCAAAATAATTAATGGCGAGCTGTGCTCCCTCATCGGCAAGCGCATTGGCAAAACATTTCCCAATGCCGGTTGCCGCGCCTGTTAAGACGACAACCTTATTTTTAACTCTGTTGGCCATAATAAATCCTCCTCCTTGTGGGGTTTAAATGTACATTATCTATTGGGGAAACCAGCCGACGCTGCATCGCGCAAAATATCCGCCGGGCTTTCCTGCTGCATGCGCCCCAGGCCGGCAAGCACCTGCGGCATTTCTTTTTGAATTTCGGGCACAACACCGCCCAATGCCTGTCCCAATTCGCCGAATAACGTATAGGGGTGAATGCTTGCCTTCAATACCATGTTGAGCTTGCTGAAAAGATAGCCTATTTCCTGATTATTAAGAATAGCGCCCAGCATGTAATTGCCCATGATCTGATCCCGCTTATAGTGAGGGCTATTAAAGAAATGTTTGTCCCAAAATTCAAGATAGCTGCTAATGCCAGCCTCGTTCGGTTTTCCCTCATCCAGGGCATAGGCAACCGCCATTGCTGCTTTGCCTCCTGAAAGAAGCGCACCGAAATTTTCCGATTCCTGGCACCAGATGGTATCCCCGACGAGCAGCACATTGTCTTTAAACGGCTTTTCTATTGTTGACCACATATTGCCGCACGATGAATTGACCAGTTTTGCCTCTGCGTTTTTAAACCAGGGCAGATTAGTTTCACGGGTGAAGTATTCATAAAATTTAAATAGGTCAACGCGGCAATCGAGGCAAATAAATACTACCGCATGCTCGTTTTCATAAGGCCGCGGCACCAGCGCAGTAATAACACCTGTTTTTTCATACTGCGCTATTACGTAATAGACCGTGTCGGGATCGGGAACCTGAAGATTTCGCATATAGTAGCCCAGAACATTCATGCTTGAATAATAGCCCCGGTTCTTATTAAAACCCAATACCTGGGCGATACGCGAATTTGCTCCGTCAGCGGCAATACAAAAAGTGCCGATGAATGTCTTGTCGTGTGCGATGACGTTTACTGCGCCATTGCTTTTTTTGACATCTTTTACCGTGGTGCCAGCAAACACGTCAACGCCAGCAGCCTGTGCCTGATTTAACAGAGAGGCGAATGCTTTTGATTTATCCAGCGCAATGGCAATGCGCCCTCTGTCTCCCCGTTTTTTTTGCTCGGCAGCAATACCAAATCGCAGACAATTGCCGTCCACAGAATAAAGATGAAACGCATAAATATTGCGATGCGGGCCTTCATATTTAAAAGAAAGTCCATTATGGGCAAAACTCATGAGGCCGGTGGCGCTGTTAAAAAGTATGCGGTCATCAAGATAATCTTCCCCCATGGGAAGAATCATCTGGGTATCCGCCCGCCGCTGTGCAGTAATGTCATGCTTCATTTCAATCAGCGCGGTTTTTAGTCCAACTTCTCCGGCTGTCTTCGCAGCCATAAGGCCGGCAAACCCTGCGCCGACTACTACCACATCATAATGTTGTGCCATGGAAACCTCCTGTACTGATTTGAATCAATTAACTGATTAATTACAGGGAAAGGGCATTTACTGGACACGCGCGAACGCAGATTTTGCAGTCATTGCAATTCTGGTTAACCTGCGCCTTGTCCTGCGCACCCAAAACAAGCGCACACACCGGACAAATATTGATACATCCGCCACATCCAGTACAGAGCTCAGTATTGATGTTTACCATGCACATCCCTCCTTTCTCATGCGGCATTCTCAGAGAAATCAGCGAAATGGTGATGGTTCTATTGTTTTAAAATAGCATGAGCGGCCTGTGCCAAGTCGTGAAATAACACATTGAGCGGAGCCATATTAAAAGCCAGTATTTTTGGTATAATGGTAGGCCGTTCAACCGCCATTTTGGGCAAAATGTGGGGAAGTTCGGCGCCCAGCATATCAAAGGTAGTATATGCATTCAGTTTGCCGGGAAAGGGTTTATCAAAATGGCTGAGAAAATAGTTAATATCCTCAGTAGTCATAATGTAGCTTAAAATAAAATTTTTTATGTAGGCTGCATAATTGTATGAATCGCAATAGGAAGACTTCCACCAGTCAAGATAGGTTTTCACACCATCACGATTTATTTTTCCGTCAATAAGCGCTTCGGTTACTGAGTGCGCAGCTCTCCAACCGGCCATGAGGCAGCCGGTGTTTTCCGCTTCCTGAGTCCAACTGGTATCGCCAATAAGAAGCACATTATCCTTATACGGATCACGAATGGGGGAATACAACTGTTCCACGGCAGCATGCTGCCCAATGACAGTTGCCTCGTTAAACCGTGATGCAAAAGTGCTGTTATGCATAAACCGCTGCATGGTGTCTTCCAGATTGATGTGCGGATCAAGGCAGATGGCCACCACGTGAAATGCCTGGTCACGACCGGCAAGCGGGGAAATACCAATAAATGCCGGATCAGGCATGCCGTAAAGAATTTGACTGAAGGCGTTAGTATCGAAACCGGATACATTTGCAACTGTTTTGCCGTACACTAAAAAAAGCCCCAGATATTCACGGCTTTTATTGAAACCAAGCGTTTCGGCGATACGCGAATTGACGCCATCGGCGGCTATAACAAAGGATGCGTTGAAGGTACCCTTATCGGTAATGACTGATGCACCGTTTTTTTTCTTCGTTATACCCATTGCATTAGTACCGGCGAACACGTCAACACCGGCACGCACAGCCTCTTCTACCAAACCAGTTATCAATGCTCCCTTGTCATGCACCAGCGCAATCCGGCGGGGCGTTTGTTTTGTCCTCTCGTTATCAGCATCACCGAGGGCAATGCGGTGCCCATTGGGGGCATAGATGTGATAGGCATAAAGGTCCTTATAGCCGCCATACAGTTTAACGCTGAACCCGTTCACCGGGAAATTAAGCCGCCCGTCTCGTTGATTAATACCCATCCGGTCGCCAAAATAATATTCATTCAAAACCAGCAGCATCATGCAACAGGAACGACCAATAGTGCCGATATTTTGTTTACGCTCAATAAGCGCAACGTTCAAACCATTTTCACCCGCAGTCTTTGCTGCCATTGCACCCGCCGGACCTGCACCAACGACTATCACATCATAGTGTTTTGCCATGTGTTAACCCTTTTTGCTGTGGAACTGGCATTTCTTCCTGTTCAGTTTTTTATGACAACTCTTATCACATTAATTGCTAATACATTAGCAATTCGGAAAACCAGTGCGCTTGAATGGATTCATAATCACGTCAATTGGGAGGGCGCTCATCTGCATCATCTTGGCCAAAACATCAGGCCGTTCTTTCTGGATTCTATCAACCTTTTGTGCAATGGCGCCATTTATATATTTATAAAGATTAAAAGGGTTGAGGGTGCAGGGCAGCGTTTCTGTGACCAGTCTGAAGAGATAGTTTGACTCTTCTTCTCCGATCAGTGGACTGACCATGATTTGCAAAAATTCGCTATAATTCTGTGCCTGGGGAAAATGACGATACCACCAGTCAATGTAGTGTTGCACCCCTTCCTGATTCAGTTTTTTTTCTTTAAACGCTTCTGCAAGGGCGTAACCGGCTTTTAGGCCAGCCATCATGGAACCGGTGCACTCCGCCTCAATCGTCCACCCGGCATCGCCCACAATTAACACATTATCTTTATAGGGCGTTGGGACTGGCGACCAAATATTATGCACATGCGCCAATTCTTTGCGCACTTTTGGCGCCACAAACCATGATTTAAAAGGGCTTTCGTAGATAAAATAATCAAGTCGTTCCTTGTAATCAATTTCAGGATGAGCAGCACCGCCGACATAAACCCAGTATTCATCTTGTACAAATGGACTTGGTTTAAGAAAATAGGAAATTGGATAACCTGATTTTTTTTCATACAGAGTGGGCATGATTAGCACATACGGATGCGGCAGCTTCAGACCGGTCATATAATAGTTTATGCCCTTCATGGTGCCAAAAAAGCTGCGCTGTTTATTCAGGCTAAGTATTTTTACCAGGCGTGAATTAACCCCATCTGCGGCAACAGTAAATAAACCGGTAAAAACTCTGCCGCTGGCAGTATATATTTCATTCACAGCACCCTTTCTTCTGTGGTCAACAACATTCTCGCCATTAAAAATCTCTGCGCCCGCAGCTTGTGCATCCCGCAAGAGACTGGCAAGGAGATGGGTTTTGCTGTAAGCCATGGAAAGACGGCCCTGGTCTCCTTTTGCTACATTCGCATCGTAATCTCCCAGCCGTATGTAATGGCTTGCATCTGAGGTATAAATGTGCCAGCCGTAAAAATTTTGATAAGGACCGTCATATTTTAAAGAAAAGCCGGTAACCGGAAATATGAAACGGCTCTGCCGTTCGTTAAAGAACATTCGTTCGCCAAAATAATAATCGCTCTCTACCGCAAACATTGTGGCACAACAGCGTTGCACCTCTGTAATCTGTTCTTTGCGCTCTATCAGCGCAACCTTTAGTCCGCTCTCCGCAGCAACTTTTGCGGTCATGAGACCGCCGGGACCAGCTCCTACTACAACAACATCATACGTCTTCGCCATCATCAATTCCTCCTGTCCAATGTCTGATTCGCGCCAACCCCCTCAAATATGAGGTGTATAACCTCCCGAATTCTGCTGATACATTCTTTTTTTGTTTTAATAAACCCGTTTAACCAGTAAATGACATACATAGTATATATGGCAAATATCATATCTGCCATACACCGGGAATCAACACAATGCTTAATTTCATTCCTCTGTTTCGCCTCATCAATAAGGCGGGAGAGTGATTGAATGAGGAGTAATTCGTTTTTATTGTTGCGTGTGCCGATGGTATCAAAGCGCTCTTTGGCAAGAACACGCGAAAACTCCTTATTGCGAAAAATGTATTTCAGGTAGGTAAATATAACCAATTCCAGTTGATCAAACAGTGTTTTTTGTAATGCGATTTTTTCTTGAATCTCTCTTCTGCTGTTAGCTATCTCCTGATCAACAAAATACAGAAGCACATCTCCCTTTTTTTCAAAAAAACTATAAAAGGTGCCTTTGGCAACCCCAGCCAGCGAAGTAATGTCTTCGATACTCGTCTTATCAAATCCCTTTTTTATAAAAAGCTTAATGGCCGCATTAAGAATCCGCTTCTTTTTGTCCTGCTTTTTTGTTTCGCGAAGGCCGCCCATGCATTATGCCCTTCTCCGTAATTTTGGCTGTTTTTTATCTCTATGCTACTTTACACGTCATGTCAATTAAAATTTGAATGCGGTCAATTTTTTGGCTTATCTTAAGTTTTGACCGGTTTCATGCCTCGCAAACCCCGCTTTGTAAGCGGGCTCAAGAGGCATGTACCTGGAAAGGATAACTAAGCTCCAAGAAGCCCCGCCTCGTAGGCGGGGAGCTTCACTATAAGACATGGGAGGAGATGCCAGAACGGGTCGCCAGGCATTTCGGCAGATAATACAGAAAGCAATTAACCAAGGAGTTGACCATCCGATTGCACTCTGCAAAGGCAGCGGCATTCTCGGAGAGAATGATCTTTGAAGATCGCTTGCATTCCAGCGAGACGTCACATGATAGAGATCGCCACTGAATTCTATCCGTAAAGGACGAGCCATGCGCTCTAATTATTTCCAATAGATGCTATATGTCAAAAATAAAGACCCTTATGCTCTCACCTCGTATAATATTTTTTGGATAAAGTTTTTAACTTTGATGCAATTAAGATTAATCCGTCGGGAATTTATTTTTAAGCCAAAGAACTGCTTTTTTTAATTCCTGAAGAGCTTCATTGTCTACTTCTTCTAAAGAAAGTCTATCGGTTCTGGCCTCAAAATTAATGCGAAGTCCTTTTACTTTATTAATCATCTTAAAAAACTCTTCCACTTCTGGTAGCGGTTTTTCGCCGTGACGTCGCAACCAATAGCCGATCTGAATAAAGCCATCGCTCCATACCGAAAAAACAGTTGTTTCGCCAGCTCGCACAGGGGTTCTTATTTTAAATTTAAACGAAGCTTTTTTCCCTGTTCCCCAGTCACCCAGACAATTTTCCTGTTTTGCAAACTCGTATAGGTTAATTACTTTTGCCTTTACGTTCGGGGTGAGATTCTCAACTTCCCTTAAAAAGCCCTCTTCATTCCAGTAAATTCTATCATTAGATGAACCGGATGATTTAACGTTCTTTTTTACTTCGTCCCCGAATATTTTGGGGATTATTATTTCGTATTTTTCAAATCTGTATAATTCCAACTGAACAGCATAAATATCAAACTGGCTTTTCTGGTTAATATAAAGAATTAAGTCTTTTAGACGGTCATCAATTGTATCCATTAAAATAATAAATTTGATGTTTCCCGTCTCGAGGTTATTTTCCAAGGCTTTAATCATTGCAGAAAGCTGGTCATCATCAAGTTCAAAGAATTCAGCAACCTTCTCTTGAAAGGTCATATTGGGTATCTCTTGGCTTTCGTTATTCAGTATGGTGATGAATTCATTAAAACCATTCCAGTGCTTCCAGAGAGCAGCACCATAATCAAGAGCCTGTGCAACAACCTTTCGTTTGTCGGAATTTTTGTAAAGTTTTGTTTCAACAATATAAATGTCACCATACTGGTCAACCGCCAGTGCGTCAATTGGCCCTGAACTGGTCGGAAATTCCCTTTTTGCTACAAAAAGTCTCTTATCCTCTTTTAATTCATAAATAGGAATTGATTCTGGATTATTAAGAATATACTCCTGAAGATACCCCTCTTTGCTTATTCTCGATTTATCTATTTTCTGAGCTTTGCGCCCATCTTCTGAAATAATAATAGCCATTGTAACCTCTGTGTTTGTAAATTATATATTTTATAGCAATAAAATCCCCCTGCTTCATGCATAGCAATACATAAATACAATAAGTTTTTGCTCTTTCATCACACAACTTTGTGGCTCACAATCAGACTTGCAGCCGATGTTTCGACGCTGCTATCCAAATTTCCTTTCTCCGATTAGTTTCCTGACGGCACTATGAAGTCGTCTAAACTCCTTCATTGGTTCCGGACAGCCAGATGGTTGACCCCTTACTCATAGATAATTGTTGTCGCCACAAGAAACCACTTTTTTCTCTCTAGTGAAATTCCACTGACCAGCTTGTCTCATCCTACACGCCTGGATTAGGGTCAATAACGTAAGAAGTACCAAAGTGGGGTCATGGGGTCAGGTCTTGCTTTTTGCCATTGTCTGGATTCTTAAAATTCCGCTTATCGATGAGCAGTGCATGGCCAAATGATCTGCAATGTCTTTCGGACTATATCCATATACCTCTATCGCTTCTGTTATTTTCTGGTTTCTTGTTTTTTAGTATGCTGTCACCTGTCTGTATTTTGTTATTTGCATTTTCACTGACTCACCAATTCGCCTACTTTATAGTGCCATTTAAAACCCTGCTGCAGAAAAGTCGGCACAACAATTAGAAAAAAAACTGCCTCTCCTCACCAGGGATCCACAAATAATTCTGTTTCACACATTTGGAAACCCGGCACGGCGGATGCTTTCGCCAATTTCATCAAATTTGCTGCGCAGGGCAAATAGTTTGTCCATTACTTCAGGCCGTTCATTATAAATTCGCGGAAACAGTTCGGCATAAGTGTTCCCCAAGGTGTTAAAGAGCGTGAAGAAATTCATAGTTGCCGGAAACGGCCTGTCAATAAGCGCGGCAAGATAATCAATCTCTTCCGTTGAAAGGTATGATTGAAGAATAGTGCCTCCACCTCCCATCGGTCCAAATTCGTATGAACCGTAGGGTTTGTAGAAATTCCTTTCCCACCATTCAAGATAGCTTGCAACACCTTCCTGATTATACTTTCTATCCTTGAGGGCAAGCGTAAGGACATTACCCGCTTTCCACCCGGTGCACAGGGCTGCCATGTTGCTGAACTCCATCGTCCAGGCAGCGTCACCAATAATTAAAATGTTATCTTTGAAAGGTATCTGAATGGGCGAGAGAATGTTGGAAACACAGTTTATAACGTCAATTCTCTGACATTCAGAAAACCAGGGAGAATAGACGTCATTGCGGTAAATAAGGTCTTGCAGGCTTTCATTGAGATCTGACATTGGGTTTGAATTAAACGCGCTGACATGATACATGCCCTTTTCATAGGTGTCATAAATCGCATAGGTGTCTTTTTCGGTAATAATAAAATTGAAACTGCCCGGATCTATGGGAATATTCCCTTTCAGCATCCAAGTAAGATACCGATAGGTGCCTCTAAATGAGCGCTCGCCATTCAGCCCTAAAAGGCGCACCGTGCGGGAATTAACGCCATCGGCGGCAACTGCAAAATGCCCTTCAAAAATTTTATCCTTGCCCGTGATAAACACCCGGTCGCCGTCTTTCCGAATAGCAGTCAAATTTGTTCCGGGAAACATTTCAACCCCGCATCTTTCGCATTCTTTAAGCAATCCCTCAAGCAACGCTTCCTTGCTTATGAATATCCCCACCCGAACTTCATCGCCCTTTTTCTGCGCGGTCTCCCAATCGCCAAACAGAATGCGCTTTTTCCCCGGGCTGTAAAGCTGAAATCCATATATGTTTGCATAGGGCCCCGTGTAAGACACTGAAAACCCATCGGTGGCAAAGCTGAGCCTCCGGCGTTGCGCATTGAACAGAACCAGACGGTCGTATAAATATTCATTGACGCCGATCGCTCCGCCATCAGCACGGCGAATTTTGGGAATATTGCTTTTTCTTTCCAGCAGCGCCACGGCAAATCCGTTTTCTCCTAATACTTTTGCCGCCATTAACCCAGCCGGCCCGGCGCCAACCACAACCACATCATAGCAACTTGGCATATGTATTACCTATAACCATCCGGCATACTAAATTAATTGTCAGATTTTTGCGGGGCACGTACCGGGCATACCTTAATGCAGATGCCGCATTCGGTGCACATTTTATTGTCAACCGTCACGATGTCATTAATCATGCTGATAGCAATGACCGGACATAAATCAATACATCCGCCGCAACCGGTGCATTTGTTTGTATCAATAGTAACCATGCTGTATCCCCTTTCCTGAGAATTATTACCTGAAAATATATCAGGCAGTGGGTTTATGATTTACGGCTTCCCTTTCTTTGCTCACAATGGTTTTCATTGCTTCCATGCGGTGGAAATTAAACAGGGCACGTTTAAATTTGTCCCTGAAGCCTTCGGCCTGCTGGTAATTCTTAAACGCATTGCCATAGGCAAACCTTTTGCGGTCATCACTGCTGTCACTCCATCCCAACGAACGAACTTCTCCAAATTCGTCTATATACCAATAGGTTTCATTTAAAGCCGGAATCCAGCGCGCCTTCACCTCCAGATATCCTTCATCATCAAGCACATCTGCTATATAGATGCTGCTGACTATCTCCCAACTGCAATGTCCGTCCATTTTTTGCAATTTTATATAGTTGCCTGACGGTGATATTTCAAGAACCTCTGCCTCGATAGGCGGCACCTGTGTTGACAGGGTCATAGTATATAACACGCGCTTGCCCAAAAGCATTTTCTTTAATTCTTCTTTAGTTACCATCTATGTTCCCTCCTTGTTCCAAGGTGAAAAATGCACCAGACCTTTTTGTCTCTTGACCTCTGCACCATTAGACTGTTCACCTATTGTTAAAACTCTGCTGAAGGCGGAAAACTGAGAGCTATGAGCACCTGGGGCGGTATCCCGGCATCAAGCCCGAGACGAACCGCCTTGTCCTTAATAGTAATATATTCCAGCCATTTACTATTTCGGCGAAGCTTCAACTTACGGTCTTCTTCGGTATAAGGCGCACTTTTTCTGTTGGCTATAATATTCAGATACCCTTCAAAAAACGTCTGGTAAGCTTTTATAAAAAGCTCAATTTCAGCACCCGTAAGGTTCAGCAGCTTGCATCCGACTTTAGCAGCAAGCGGGACGTCCCAGTGTTCCATGCCGTAATGTTCATCAAGCCCCTCCCGCATTTTGTCCCGATCGCGCGAAAATTGGTCGGCAACACCATCCATAAGTTGTCTCATTTTTTCCAAATCAGCAGCAACTTTTACTGCCGGAAACAAATCAAGATTCATGTGATAGGGCCCGGGCCCTTCAAGAGACCATTCGGTATTAAAATGGCCCATAGGGCAGAATGGATTTTCGGGAAAAATTTCCATTTGATACACCATATAATCTACCGGCTTATCGCCTATCGGCGGTTTTAATCCTTTAAATGTTAAATGGGTTATAGCTGCTTTTTCAAATGCCCCGCCGCGGATGGTTCGCACCTCTGCCTGATGGTTTCCGAAAGGCGTAATTTCCCGGGTATATACTGCACCGCATGAAACTTTGAGCAGTTCGTTGACAGCCCGCTCTTTCATTTCTTCAACAAATTCTACTATTCTCATCCAATACCTCCTCCGGGTATTCGTGGCTCCTCGCGTGTGCCGCGGGAGGCTGTCGAACAATTCACTGGTTACGGCTCACACGCCAAGTTTCATTATCCGCTGCGCGTTCCCGCCCAGCACTGCAGAGACCTCTTCCTGCGTAAAATGTATACCATCAGGGGATTTGACGGGTAAATCTTTAATCATCTGCACCCAGTCGGCATTAGACATAAATGAGCGAAAAGAAGGACTGTCAGAGCCGAAATATATTCTTTCAGATCCTGCAAAGTCAATAAGGTCCCGTAATGATTTGCAGAACCGCGGATAGTTTTTTATTGCGATAAGCTGCCAGGCGGAAATGTCTGCAAGAATGTTAAGCTTGGTGGTCATGACCGAGAGCATCTGCTGATAGCCGAATATACCACCGCTATGGGCAGCAATAATGGGAAGCTCAGGGAAATCTGCACCAAGATCATCAAAATGAATCGCCTGAGAATATTTGCTTCTGAGGGGCACCATCATAGAACCTGAATGTATAATAACGGGAATTTTCCATTCACACGCCTTTTCCAATAACGGATAGACTTCCTTCTGGTTGGGGTAAAATCCTGAAGTGGGGTGAAGCTTAAGACCTTTCATTCCCCAATCTTCCACACATTGCCTAAAAAGATCTACAGCGTTTTTGCGCCGCGGGTCAATACCGGCAAAGGCGACAAGACGCTGCGGATGCTTCCGCGCAAGCTGGGCGTGCAGTCGGTTCACTTCTTCCATAGGGACTTCCTGCCCAGGGAAAGCATACTCAAAGTCAACCGGCAAGAGAACGCTCAGTGCAATGCCCGCATCATCCATTTCGCGAAGCAGACTCTCTGCCTCAGGATCATCACTGGCATCAATAAGTCCATCACCCACTTCTTCGTTTGACTGCTGAATGCCGTGCTTGGCAAAATCATAGGTTAGAAACCGTGCTATCCCGTAAAAAAATTCTTTCGGCAGCCACCCTTTGCCAAAAATATGGGTATGAATGTCTATAATCATAGAAATGTTCCGTGCTGAATATTACCCTGAATTTGCTTTTTTTTCGATCAACTGAATAGCAAGCGCCATCGTGCCTTTCCACGTTTTTGGCTTCTGGGTATCAGCGCTAAATCCTTTAATCCACACAATTTTCCATTGATCATCGGCTGTGAGAAATGCCAAGTCCTTGCAAAGCTGATCTACACAAACACCCATCCCTTCAAGTGAAGCAATTTTCAACTCAGGTGCCCGGCATTTTCCCTCGCCTAAACATGCCTCAGGATAACAGGCAAAGCAAGGGCCGCCGGCAAACTTCTGAATCACCGCTTTTCTGCCGCATAGCGCATTGACCTCATCAGCCAGTTTGTTCAGCAGATGAAATTGCGCTCCTGGATTTCCGCGGCTCATACTAATAGAAGGTCGCGTCTGTAATACAAAAAAGATGTCAGACTGATTCAATAGTTCTTGAACCTTATCCGCTGAAGGTGTGAATGGCGGACAACACGAAAAATTGCCAACGCCGGCACATTTTCCAAAGGTTCCTTCACCAGAGCCGTAAAAAAGCCAGTACGGCAAAGAACACATATCTTGGATACGGCTATCAACAATGACAATTGCCGGCGGCAGAATGCCGCACCGGGATATTCTTTTTGCAAAAGGAAGACGAATGCTTCGAATATGCTCAAGAGAAAGCAATTTTTTGAGTTCGGGAAAACCGTCGAGCAGTATATGCGTTTTCTGATAAAGCTGCTGCTTATCCTGCGCTGAATATTTTTTACTGACCGGATGGTCGCGAACAATGGATTGAGCAATATTTTCAATGGAATAATTTACCGTTAATTTTTGCGGCGCCATGAATTCTCCTTTTTCGGGCTGGAGATTTCTTCAATATGAAATGCGCAAATAAAACTGCATATCAAACTCCTGATTTATTATGGTCTTTTTATTATTCAATACAGTTTTTGTCAAGAACTTGCTCTATTGGAGTTTTCTTTAAAAAAGTTTTTTGCGGTGGTTATAGAGCGCATCGGGGTTTTGCTGCGCCACAATATACTAACCGGCTTATTTCCCTGCGATAGTGCTTCGCGGTGCAACTGCTCTGTGCTGTCATGGTGGTTGTCAAATATATCAGGAGAAATTCTGGTGAAACTTTGGTTTGCTTTAGCTTCTTTTTTTTTAATTAAATATTTTTCCCACCTCTTCAAATAAAAACTTGATTTTCGTATTAGAAACAGTTATAAAGTTAGCAAATAGTATAAATATAGCGCCGTGATTGACGTGCTGGTTAAGGCGCTATCTTATTTACGCAGTACGCTGTAAGGTTTGGTATTTCTTGTAGTAGGTTTAATGTGGTGATTAGTACCAAAGTCATTTTAAATGCATCTGCCAGAGAGACCTCCTTTCAAGCAGTACGAGAATCATAAAGAAAGGAGGTTGAGAGCAATGGCTGAAGGTAAAGTGAAGTGGTTTAATGAGAAAAAAGGATTTGGTTTTATCGAAACCGCCGAACACGGCGACGTGTTTGTCCATTACAGCTCAATCGATCAGACGGGTTTTCGCACGTTGTCCGAAGGGGCACGGGTGACCTGCGAGGTTGAACAGGGAAACAAAGGGCTTC
>Ga0101944_10002219_pt1 | contig 32836 bp, 22 predicted proteins | sample DewCreD2012metaG_FD_75245 | JGI IMG/M metagenome (GOLD analysis project Ga0101944, IMG submission 75245) | Hot spring sediment bacterial and archeal communities from British Columbia, Canada, to study Microbial Dark Matter (Phase II) - Dewar... ... | reverse complement strand
GCCGGATGATATTTTCGGAGAACGAACTGCAAAAACATTATCGGCTGCTCTTGGGCGTCGAGTCGCCCTGGCAGGTGAAGCACGTGAAGCTGGAACTGGACGCCAAGCGCGTGGAGATCGAACTGGTCTGGACGGCAGGCGCCAAGGCCAAGTGCCCGGTCTGTGGCCAGGACTGCTCGCTCTACGATGCCGCGCCAGAGCGCACCTGGCGGCATCTGGACACGATGCAGTTTGAAACGATCCTGCGGGCGCGCGTGCCGCGGGTGGATTGCGCGACCGACGGGGTCAAGACCGTCGCGGTGCCGTGGGCCGAGCCGGGCGGACGCTTCACGCGGCTCTTTGAGCGGTTGGCCATTGACCGTGTTGTTGAGTGCGCGCAGCGTCCAACCTGCGGCGGGTTTGCTGGGGCTTTCCTGGGACGAGGTGGATCACATTTTGCGCCGGGCGGTGGACATGTGGGAACCGTTCCTGAACGCCAGCCGGGCCAAAGCGCCGCAGGCCGAACTGGTGCATGACCAGTTTCATGTGTCGGCGCATTTGAACGAGGCGGTCGATTAAGTGCGACGAGCCGAGCACAAGGAACTGATGGCGGCGGGGGACGAGACGCTCAAAGGCTCGCGGCAATTGTGGCTGTATAATCCGATGAATTTCAGCGAGGAGCAGGCGGCGAGTTTTGCGGCGCTGAAAGATTCGGGGCTGAAAGTGGGGCGGGCGTGGGCGGCCAAGGAGCTGTTCACCCAGCTCTGGACGTATCGGTATGAAGGGGCGGCGCGGCGATTCTTCAAGCAGTGGTTCGGGTGGGTGAGCCGCAGCCGGCTCAAGCCGTTGATCAAAGTGGCCCGGATGTTGAAGTCGCACTTGGAAAACCTTCTGACGTATTTGCGGCATCCGATCACCAACGCGGTGACGGAGGGATTGAACTCGAAGATTCAGATGATCAAATCCAACGCACGCGGCTTCCGCAGCTTCGACAACTACCGGATTCGCATCCTGTTCTTCTGCGGCAAGCTCAACCTTTACCCATTATGAAGTCGGAAGAAGGTTTTCGGTTCTTCCGGGTTTTCGCTCTTCCGACTTTTTAATGGGTAACGCAGCAAAATAGGACGAGCAGCGGGGCAGCTTGCGAGCCTCAAGCTCGCGCCCCGCTGCGGCCGAACACCCGCAATAATCCAACAAGCTCTTCATTATGAGCGGCTTACAGCCATCCCGGTTGCTCTGGCTCTCAAGCCCTTGGCGGTTTGGCATGCCGTCGGCCGAGAGATCACGCTGCTTTGCCCATTAAAAACCCGGAAGAACCCAGAAGTGCTGCGGCTGACCCTTACGAAACACGAAAAAGGCTGATCCAGCACCGAGTCTGAAAAAGCCCCCCGCCGCTTGACGCGCCAAGAGACTGGGAGCACTCCCTCAATTTTCACCAAACCGTTTCCCCCTCCGCCAACCGTTGTCCACCAAGTCCGTAAGAACTGGGGCTTGCCGCTGCCGATTCCCAAATTCTATGCAAAAATTGAAATTAATGGCGGCAACCTACTCTCGCGCAAGCTATACATGCACTACCATCGGCAAGCTGGCGTTTGACTGCCGTGTTCGGAATGGGAACGGGTCGGACCACCGCTTTATTACCACCAAAAATCTCTGAAAACCGAACGCGAAAAATTAATTTAGATATAGATCAAGACTCACGATTGATTAGTATTGGTCAGCTTAACTCATTGCTGAGCTTATACTTCCAACCTATTAAACCGCTTGTCTGACGGTTATCTTTAGAGAACTTAATCTTGGGACACCTTATCTTGGGATAAGCTTGGCACTTAGATGCTTTCAGCGCTTATCTTTTCCGCACATGGCTACGCAGCGATGCCTTTGACAAGACAACTGCCACACCAGAAGTGCGTCAAACCCGGTCCTCTCGTACTAAGGTTTGAACCCCTCAAGTGTCCTTCGCCCACAGTGGATAAGGACCGAACTGTCTCACGACGTTCTGAACCCAGCTCGCGTACCGCTTTAACCGGCGAACAGCCGGACCCTTGGGACCTTCTTCAGCCCCAGGATGCGATGAGCCGACATCGAGGTGCCAAACCGAGTCGTCGATATGAACTCTTGGACTCGATCAGCCTGTTATCCCTAGCGTACCTTTTGTCCGATGAGCGACGGCAATTCCACATTAGACCGTCGGATCACTTGGGCCTGCTTTCGCATCTGCTCGACTTGTAGGTCTCGCAGTTAGCCCGGCTTTTAGCCATACCCTCGACGCACGGTTGCCAACCGTGCTGAACCGAGCATCGCGCTCCTCCGTTACTCTTTTGGAGGAAACCGCCCCAGTCAAACTGACCCGCACGCACTGTCCTTTGCCTGGATGACAGGTCAAAGTTAGAATTCTAACCAATAAAGAGTGGTGTTTCACATTGCGACTCGATGAAAGCCGGAGCCTTCACTTCAAAGTCTCCCACCTACGCTACGCATCATTAATCAGAACACAATACGAGCTTACAGTAAAGGTGCATAGGGTCTTTCCGTCCTACTGCGGGCATGCGGCATCTTCACCGCAATTACAGTTTCGCCGAGATCCTCTCCGAGACAGTCGTTTAGTCGTTACAAGATTCGTGCAGGTCGGAACTTACCCGACAAGGAATTTCGCTACCTTAGGACCGTTATAGTTACGGCCGACATTCACGGGGACTTGGGCACCGAGCTTTGCCTTGCGGCTGACAAGATGCTTTGATCTTTCCGCATTGGTCACTTGTCACTCCCTATACTTAGTCTATTGACGTGGCAGAGAGCTGTGTTTTTGTTAAACAGTCGCTAAACGCAATTTGCTGTGGCCCAATGAAGGGCACCTCTTATCCCGAAGTTACGAGGCTAATGTGCCGAGTTCCTTAGAGAGGTTTCTCTCGCGCGCCTGAGTGCATTAACACTCACCCACCTGTGTCGGTTTGCGGTACGGACATCAAGGGAACACGCAAGGCCTTTTCTTGGCAACACATCGTCCATTGCGCTTTGACCGAAGTCTTGGCTCCCGATTCGTTAGGGTATATGGATTTTTTGTTGCTCTCCTCGCGCTATTAACCTCAATGGCACAGGAATATTTAACCTGTTGTGCATCGACTACGCCTTACAGCCTTGTCTTAGCGTCCGGCTAACCCTGGGAGGACGAACCTGGCCCAGGAAACCTTAGGTTTATGGCGACCAAGATTCTTACTTGGTTTATCGCTACTCGTGTCTGCATTCTCACTAATTGCCACTCCACCTTTCGTTGCCGTAGGGCTTCAACGTTGCAATTACGCTCTTCTACCGCGCGGTTCCAGAACGGCTCCGCACCCGCGGCTTCGGTATATGGTTGTATCGCCGATCATTTTCGGCGCAACGTCGCTCGATGAGTCAGCTATTACGCACTGTTTAAATGGTGGCTGCCTCTAAGCCAACATCCTCACTGTCTAAGCAACGTTACATCCTTTCCACTTAACCATATTTGGGCACCTTAGCCGGCGGTCTGGGCTGTTACCCTTTTGGCAACGGAGCTTATCCCCCGCTGCCTGACTGCTGTGATACAGGAACTGACTGAATTCGGAGTTTGATTGGTTTTGGCAGCCTGGTGGGGCCCCTAAGCCATTCAGTGCTCTACCTCGGTCAGGAACTTACACAACACTCGCCCTCAAGCGATTTCGAAGAGAACCAGCTATCACGGGGTTTGATTAGTCTTTCGCTCCTACTCACAAGTCATCTCAGGATTTTTCAACATCCACGAGTTCGGCCCTCCACCCAGTATTACCAGGGCTTAAGCCTGCTCATAAGTAGATCACCTCCGCTTCGGGTCTGTTGCCAGCGACGTGTCGCGCATTTAGCACTTGGTTTCCCTAGGCCCGCTCTGCTTAACAGCTTTGGCCGGCCACCGACAACAACTCGCAGACTCATTATGCAAAAGGCAAGCAGTCACCCAATTAAGGGCTCCTACACATTGTATGCAGCAGGTTGCAGGTTCTGTTTCACTCCCCTAAAAGGGGTTCTTTTCACCTTTCCCTCGCGGTACTGGTTCACTATCGGTTGCCAGGTAGTATTTAGCCTTATCCGGTGGTCCGGACAGATTCACACAAAGTTTCACGTGCATTGTGCTACTTGGGGACGTCCTACAAGCTCAACTTGCAGCCGAAAGCGGCTTTCACGCGCTGTGGCTTTTCTTTCCAGAAAATTTCGGCTTCTTGTTGAATTTGATTATGGAAGCCCCACAACCCTGCTGAAACAAGTTTCAGCAGTTTGGGCTTGTCCGCTTTCGCTCGCCGCTACTGACGGAATCACTTTCGTTTTTTGTTCCTAAGGTTACTGAGATGTTTCACTTCGCCTTGTATCGCGCTTGTGGATTATGAATTGGTCCGCAAGCGGCATGAACAATTCATGCCGGGTTTTCCCATTCGGAGATCCGCAGCTATAACGCCCGCATGTGGCTTGCTACGGCTTATCGCAACTTGCAACGTCCTTCATCGCCTTCTGGCACCTAGGCATTCACCTGCTGCACTTACTATCTTGATCTAAAAATTTGGCGTGCATTTCACGCCGAAATAAATGTTTTTCGCGCTCGGTTTTCAAAGATCATTTTTGCCAGATTGGCAAATCCGAAATGGTGGGCGAGACTGGACTTGAACCAGTGACCCTGCGCTTATCAAGCGCATGCTCTAACCAACTGAGCTACACGCCCAAAATTGTGGTGGAGCTGAGGAGACTTGAACTCCTGACACGTGACTTGCAAAGCCACTGCTCTACCAACTGAGCTACAGCCCCAATCACACCTTTATACGTGTGCAGAAAGAGCCAATAATCGCCCAAGTTGCAAAAAATCAAATAGTGCGACAAGCAGGCAAACCGCAAAATCACGATTGGAGTTTCCTTAGAAAGGAGGTGATCCAGCCGCAGGTTCCCCTACGGCTACCTTGTTACGACTTCATCCCAATTACCAGCCAAACCTTCGGCGGCGTAATGCCGACTTCGGGTCAGACCGGCTTTCATGATGTGACGGGCGGTGTGTACAAGGCCTGGGAACGTATTCACGGCACCGTAGCTGATGTGCCATTACTAGCGATTCCAACTTCATGTCGTCGAGTTGCAGACGACAATCTGAACTTAGCCTGATTTTTGGGATTTGCTTGACGTTGCCGTTTAGCAGCCCTTTGTGTCAGGCATTGTAGTACGTGTGCAGCCCTGGCCGTAAGGGCCATCCTGACTTGACGTCATCCCCACCTTCCTCCTCGTTTAGGCGAGGCAGTCTGTCCAGTGTGCATTTGGTATTACCAGGAGCAACAGGACACAGGGGTTGCGCTCGTTGCGGGACTTAACCCAACATCTCACGACACGAGCTGACGACAGCCATGCAGCACCTGTGCAAGCTTTCCTTGCGGAATCGTCGTTTTTTCAAACTTCTACCACTTGCATGTCAAGGCCAGGTAAGGTTCTTCGCGTTGCATCGAATTAAGCCACATACTCCACCGCTTGTGCAGGCCCCCGTCAATTTCTTTGAGTTTTAATCTTGCGACCGTACTTCCCAGGCGGCATGCTTAACATGTTAACTACGCCACAAACAGTTATAAATCTGCTCACGGCAAGCATGCACCGTTTACAGCTAGGACTACCGGGGTATCTAATCCCGTTTGATCCCCTAGCTTTCGCGCTTTAGCGTCAGTTGCTGTCTAGAGATTCGCTTTCGCCTCTGGTGTTCTTCTCGATATCTACGCATTTCACTGCTACACCGAGAATTCCAATCTCCCCTCCAGCACTCAAGTCAACTAGTTTCTTATGGCCAATACGGGTTAAGCCCGTAGATTTTACATAAGACTTGATCAACCACCTACGCGCTCTTTACGCCCAGTAAATCCGAACAACGCTTGGGACCTCTGTATTACCGCGGCTGCTGGCACAGAGTTAGCCGTCCCTTCCTCTTTCGGTACCATCAACCAAAACGCTATTTGCGTATTAGATTTTTTCCCGAATGACAGGGGTTTACGAGCCGAAGCCCTTCATCCCCCACGCGGCGTCGCTCCATCAGGCTTGCGCCCATTGTGAAAAATTCTCGACTGCTGCCACCCGTAGGTGTCTGGACCGTGTCTCAGTTCCAGTGTGGCTGGTCGTCCTCTAAGACCAGCTACCCGTCTTAGCCTTGGTGAGCCTTTACCTCGCCAACTAGCTGATAGGCCGCGGGCTTATCACAAAACGCCAGGCCATTAAGGTCCCCGGCTTTAATGTAAAAGCGATGCCGCTTTGACATAAAATTCAGTATTAGCCAACCTTTCGGTAGGTTATTCTGAGATTTGTGGTAAATTACCCACGTGTTACGCACCCTTACGCGACTACGTTGCACAAATATTGCTACTTATGCAACGTCGTCCCACTTGCATGTCTTATCCACGCCGCCAGCGTTCGTTCTGAGCCAGAATCAAACTCTCCGTTGAGTTCAATTTGAATACCCAATATCTTGGGTAATGCTAATAACTTCAATCAGGTGAATTGTCACAGTAAGGCTCTGACTTATCGCACAATTTGATTTTCAAGGAACACAAATTGAAAAACGCCCGAACTCAAACTTTGAGCATACGGCTGTGCCCGCATGCATCTCGGACCTCAAAAATACTGGTTGCGCCCGACATTGCAACACTTTTTTATACTAATTTTTCGCCGCGGGTGCGTTGCAACAAAGTCACCGTGGCTGGGTCAGGCGGCCTGGAGTAGCGGTTGTCGCCAGAGGTGCTCCCAGCCTCCCGCCGAGAGCAGGGCGCAACGCAGGCTGGCGACGGCGGCGGCACCGGCTTCGTGCCAGAACATGCCCGACTGTTTCAGGCGTTGCCCGATCAGGCGTTTGCAACCCGCCTCCACCTCGCCTGAGCCGACGAACCAGCCTTGGGTGCGGTAGTGGCGATAGTCCATGCGGGCGCGGTTGCGCTCCAAATAATCCAGTTCCCGCCGCACGGCTTCCGTGAGCGGCGCTCCGGCGGCGGTTCGGGCTTCGGCGAGCAACTCGTCCAGTTCACTGTCGTAGAGCAGGCTTTGCCAGCGGCGCGCCCAGTTTTGCGCGGTCTCCGCGTCCGGATACACCGCCCGTGCCAGCGCCACGACCTGTTCGCTGGCGTGGTAGTAATCCAGGATTTGCACGGCTTGGGGAAAACCGGTGCGGGCGATTTCCCAGACCCAAGCGGCCCCGTCCCCCAGAAAGATCACCTGTTCGGCTTGGGCCAGGCCGCGCGCCCGGGCCGCCCGCCGCACCAACCCGCCAAACACGTCCGCCGACTCAAAGCTGGCCAGGTAGGTGGTGCTGTCTGGATCGCGGATGGGCTGCCCTTCCGCGTCGCGCGTGGTCTGGGTGAACAGGGCGGCCAGTTTGATCTCACGCGTGCGGGCCTGACCGTCGGGACCGCGTCCCGGACGCCCCGCCAACTCCGCCCGGACCATGGGCACGCCCGTGCCATCCACGCTCACATAAAACTGGGGCACCGCTTGGGGGGCGTCCGGCCCGGGCAACTCGACCAGCCGGGCCTGCGCCGGGGGGCCAATGACTTGCGCCAGCCGCTGGATTTGGGAGGCATCCACGGTGATCCCCGCCAGTTCCTGAAGTTGCTCGCTGCTTTCCCGAAAGGGCAGTTGCGCGGCGGTGCGCCCCAGCATCCGTGCCGCGCCCGGCGTGCAACCGCCGATCAGGCCCAGCACCCGGTCCAGCGGAAAGCCACCCTCCGGCCCGGGCGGATGGTAGTAGTCCCGCACCACGGTGACCGGCCCAAACACACTGAGCACTTCGCAGCGGCGATCGGCATGCCGGCGCTGGCCCGGCTGTCGCGTGACCGCGGGCACGGGGATTTGGGTGAGCAGACCTTCCAGCAACCGGCGACCGTCTTCCAGCAAGGCCGCGCGCAAGGTCTGCTCCATCCACTCGGTGGGCACGGCGGCACCTTGCTCCAGCCGTTGCTGGAAAAGTTTCAGGAACGCTTCGGTTTCGCGGTAGCGCTCGGACTGGACCTCCTGGAGTTTTTTTTACCGTCGGCGACCGCCGCCTGACGGGTCTGGGCCACCGTCAGTTCCACAAACTCTGCGGCCAGCTCTTGGAAGCGCTGGTGCCCGGCCAAGGCTTCTTGGAGGGCGGGCAGTTCGTCCCCCGGCACATAGCGGGTCTGGTTCTTGCCGTGGTGCCAGCACTGGAGTTTGTAGAAGGGGGTGGTGCCGGGACCCCGCGACTGCTGGCACAGTTTGCCGCGTTCCATCCGGGTGAGGGTATTCATGGTTTCAAGGATTTGCTCGCGGCGTTGCTGGGTTGTCATGGCCAATCTCTATAAGACTAGATACTCGGTGTCAAAAAATACCGCAATTCCTACGCTTTGACTTTTTTGCAACGCACCCTCGCTCTCTCGGCGGGGTAGAAAGAGCTTGCCGGGCTTGGGACCGGGGTCTAGCTTCACGCGCCTTTTTGGTGCACCCGTAGCTCAATTGGATAGAGCAGCTGACTACGGATCAGCAGGTTTGAGGTTCGACTCCTCACGGGTGCGCCACCGGCCTTTCCTTCCCTCAACCTCAATTCCCAATCCCGGCTTGTTGTCCCCTGACGGGTCATGCGCGCCCCGGTGTTCGGGTTCGAGCGCGTCACCGCCGCGCGGCTTCGAGCAGGGCGGCTTCCTCCGGCAGCAGCCGGGCGTGGCGCGCCAGCACCGCGTATTCGCGGGCGGTGGCGACGTCTCCCGCCGCGCGGCAGATGATGGCGTAATAGGCCGCGAGGCTGGGAACCTTGAGCGTTTCCCCGCCCAGCGCCTCGAGCGATTTTCGCGCCTCGGCGGTGCGGCCCTGGCGGTGCAGCGAGAACGCATAGGTCGAGGCATACACGGCGCTCGCCGGTTCCGCCGCATGCACGGCCTCGGCCAGTTGATGCGCCCGTGGCAGGTCGGTGTTGGTGAGGAGCAGGAGCATCGCGAGGTTGTTCTTGTGGGAGAGGTCGGCGGGGTGGCGCCGCACCAGCCGGTCGAAGACGCGCGCCAGGTCGCGCGTGGCCCCGCGCTCGAAGTAACGGCGTTGCAGGAGGTCGGAGGCCCAGTTCTCGGCGGGGTAACGCTCGAACACCACCCACAAAATGTCCTCCGCCTCGCGGTCCCAGCCCCAGCCCTGAACGAGCCGGAACAGGCCCGCGAGCCGCAACGTCATGCCGGCGGCCAGGTCGGTGCCGCGCCGGAAATGGTCTTCCGCCGCGCGGCGGTCGCCCAGGCCGCGATAGGCGCGCGCCAGCCAGGTGAGGCGGACGAATTCGAGCGTGCCCCAGCGCTGGGCGGCAAGGCGTTGCTCGAGGCCCGCCCAGTCGCCGAGGCGGGCCTGCACTTCGGCGGCGGTGAGCAGCACCGGCTCGGCGCGGCGCACGCTGGCAGGCAGCGAGTCCAGCCACGCCAGCGCCTCGGCGGTCAGGCGGTTGGCCGCCATCCAGTTGGCCAGTTGCGCGGCGAACACGGGTGTGGTGCTGACCTGCGCACGCAGCTTGTCGAGGAACGGCCCGCGTTCCGGGTCGCGGCTTTCGGTCAGCACGCGCAGGTGGACGAGGCGATCCTCGAAGGTGGACGTTTCCTGCGCCAGGATGCGGATGGAGAATTCCTTCGCCGCGGCGTATTGACCACGCGCGGCGTGGACCGCCACCAGCGGGCGCAGGGCGCGCAGGCCGATGTTGGTGCGGGTGCTCAGGGCGTTCAGCCCGGCCTCCGCCATTTCGAGGCGCGCGGCGTCGCGGGTTTGCAGGCGGACGGTGGCGAGGGCGAGGGCGATTTCGTCGTTGTCCGGCTCGCGCTGGAGCGCGGCCTGGTAATGCGCCTCGGCGGCGGGCAGGTCGCCGTTGCGCAGCTCGAACTGCGCGGCCACCAGCCGCCAGGCGACGGTGTTGCTTTCGGCGGCCAGTTCGGTGAGCCAGCGGCGGGCGGTGGGGCTGGGCGGATTCTCGAAGCGCACCGCCGTCGCCGCGAGCGCGAGTTGATTGCTGACGGTGGGCACGGCCTGGGCGGCGCGGCGCCGCCAGGCGACGGCCTCGGGCGAACCCTGGCGTTCGAGCAGTTCGGCGATGACGCGGGCGGAGGGTTCGTGGTCCTCGTTGCGCCGCAGCACGCCAATGGCGTTCTGGTAGGCGAGCGAAAAGTAACCCCGGCTCAGCAGCAACCGGGCCTGCGCGGCGCGCTTGTTTTCCTGATGCATCCGCCATTGCGGAAGGAGCCAGAAAACGAACCCCGCCAACAGCGCCACCACCGTCACTGCGCCGGCGAGACCGCGCCAGTTACAGAAACGTCGGCGGAAGGTGGGCGGGTGGAAGCTGGCCAGCACATAATGGTCGAGGGCGCGGCGGACGCGGCGGTTGAAGGCGCGGAGGGGGGCGGTGTTGGCGCGCCAGCCCGCGCGCCAGGCGGCGACGTGTTCGACGCGGGCCGCCGGGGGATACCAGGCATCCCAGCGCTGTTGCCAGCGTCTGGCCAGCCGGATGCGCCAGTTGTCGGGTGCGGCGTCGGGCCGGTGGGGGAGCAGCTTGAACCCCGCCCGCTCGACGGCGTTGCCCCAGCGCTGCCGCCGCCGCCGCCAGCGTTCGCGCCAGCGGCGCCGGGTTTCCCGCGCCAGCACGTGCCGGTGAAACCAGATCCGCCCGCGCAGGCGCAGGCGGGCGACGCGGTCGTCCCAGCGCCGCCGCCAGCGGCGGAAGCTCCAGGGTCGGCGGGGCTGGCTCATGTCGGGCAAACGCCGCGCGAAAAGTTCATGCGCGGCGGGCGGTGCGTCTTTATAGTCCGGGCGCGCCCACTCTAGGGAAAGGCCGTCGCCGGGGCAAATCCCGCGACGCCCGTCCGCCGGTGGCCGCGTCATTGTGGTCCGTTGTCGCGTCACGCTGGTGCTGCTCTGCGGCTGGCTGGGATTGCTGTCCCTGCCGGCCCAGCAGGCGTTGCGGTCCTCGCTGGCGGGCGAGCAGGCGGCGGCGGCCCGCAAGAAATCCCTCAATGTTCCCTACAACCTGGAACTGGACCCCGTCCGCCTGCGCTTTCACGCCAGCACCGCGCTCGAATTCAACGACAACGTCAACTACCGCGCCACCAACCCGGATGACGATTTCATTCTGCGCCCGTTGCTCGGGGTGACGGCCGTTTGGGTGATGACGGAGCGCAACTCGCTCGAAGTGTCCCTGGATTTTGGCTACGAGCACTATTTCAACGGGGCGCGCGAGTCCCGGCCCATCATCGCCGGTGACCAGAACTCGGGCATTTTCTTCAACGTGTTTGCCGGTGACTTCGCCATCACGCTCCGCGACGTGTTCCTGATGTCGCAGGACACGAGCAACGACCCGAGCGCGGGTGGCGTGGCCAATGTCTGGCGGCTGGAAAACATCCTGGGCGCGACGGTGATGTGGGATTTGAGCGACATCATCCTCCAGTTCAACTACGACCACAAAAGTTATGTGCCGCTGGACGACCAGTTTCGCTACCTGCGCAGCGAAGCGGATTTCGTTTCCGCCCGCAGCACGTTTTTCCTGAACCCCGCGCTGGCGGTCGGCCTGGACCTGGGCGCGGGGCGGACGGCCTACCGCGATGCGCAGTTGAGCGACAACTCCCATTACAGCTTCGGGCCGTTCGTGTTGTATCAGGTGACGGACGCGCTTGAGGCGCGGTTGGGGGCGGGGCAGGTTTATTACGACTTCGAGCCGTCCACGTTCCTCACGAACGCCACGTCGCAGTCGGCCTTTTATGTGGACGCCAGCCTGTGGCAACGACTGACTCCGCGCACGAGCCATTCGCTGTCGCTGGGCCAGAGTTTGAGCGCCGACCTGTTCGGCACCCCGGTCGAGATGCTCTACCTCCGCTACGCGATGGCCCTGAACATCATCCGCTTCTGGAGCTTCGCGCCGTCGTTCAGTTGGGAGGATGGCGAGCAGACGCGCGGGGTGACGAGCGAGGCGTTCACCCGTTACACCGGCGGGCTGACCGTGGGACGGCAGTTGGGGCCGAAACTGTCCGCTTCGGTGGGCTGGTTCTTCCAAAGCAAGCAATCCAGCGTGGCGGCTTACGAATATGCCCAAAATCGCCTTGTTCTCAGTGCGCGTTACCAATTTTAATCCCCTTTCTGTGATGAAACGCCCATGCCTCCTTCTCCTGCTGGCCGCCGCCCTGCTGGTGCCGGAACTCCGCGCGCAGGAGGGCCGCTTCCAGCCTTTCTCCTTGCCCGCCCGCAGTGAAACCAACGTGGCCGCGCCCGCGTCGGCCGCCATTCCCGACGCCGCGCCCGGCACCGTCATGTCCGCCGCGCCCGCCGCCGTTGCGGCCACGAACGCGCCGGTCACCGTGGCCGGCGTGCTGCTGGACGACCGGCACAAGCTGGCGCCCGGCGACAAGGTGAGCTTCCGGGTGCTGGAGGACCGCGATGAGGCGCGGCCGCTGGTGGTCGCCGACTCGGGCGAACTGGACGTGCCGTATGTGGGGCGCGTCCGCGTGGCGGGCCGCACCTGCCGCGAGGTGGCGGGCGAGTTGAAGGAACTGCTCGAGAAGGATTTTTATTTCCGCGCGACCGTGGTGCTCGGCCTCGACCAGATCAACCGCGTGGCGGGCCGCGTCTATGTCTGGGGCGAAGTGCGGCAGCAGGGGGCCATCGAGATTCCGGCCAATGAAAATTTCACCGCCGGCAAGGCCATCCTGCGCGCGGGCGGCTTCTCCGACTGGGCGCGCCGCAACAAGGTGCGCGTGGTCCGCGCCGCCAAGGCCGAGGGCGGCCCCAAGGAGGAACTCACGGTGGACATGGACGCCATCCTCAAGGACGGCAAGACCGAACTGGATGTGCCGCTCCAGCCGGACGACCTCATCATCGTGCCGCGCCGCTCGATCAATTTCTAAGCGCCCATGAACGACGCTCCCGCGCCCGCCCCCGAGAACCGGTCCATCCGCACCGCGCGGTTTGCCAACCACTGGCACCGGTTCAAGAACCAGTTGCGCCGCCGCTGGTGGCTGCTGCCCCTGCTCGTTTTCTTCGCCCTCGGCATCCAGGCCTGGCGGCTGTGGAGCGCGCCCCCGGCCTACACGTCCTACGGCAAGATGATCGTCAATTTCAAGGTCACCACCCAGACCGGGGCCGGCACCACCTTCACCGAGGAATGGAGCCAGTTCCTGGGCACCCAGGTGATGCTGATGAAGAGCGGCACCGTCCTCAACCGCGCCGTCCAGCGCGTCCGCGACCTCAAGCCCGACCTCAAGCCCACACCGCTCCAGCCCATCCAGATCAACGTCCTCCCCAAGACCACCATTTTCCTGCTCCAGCTCACCGGCGAGGAACCCGAATACACCACCGCCTACCTCCAAGCGGTCATGGACGAATACATCGCCCTCAAGGACGAAATGCTCGTCACCGCCTCCGGCAAGACCCTCGCCGGCATCATGTCCGAACTCTCCCGCCTCGAAAAAGACCTTAAACGCGGCGAGGACGAACTGCTCGCCTTCCAGTCCAGCAACAGCGTCGTCTTCCTCCAGGAACAGGGCAACAGCGCCGCCGTGTATCTCGACAAGCTCAACCGCCAGCTCGCCAGCCTCCAGTCCGAGCTGCAACTGCTCAACTCCCTGACGCTCGACCAGAATCTCGAACGCCAGGCCCGGCCCGGCGACAGCGGGGCCGACGCGCTCGCCGGCCTGACCGCCGCGGATGCCAACTACTTCAAAATCCGCCAGGAAATCCTGCTGCTCAAAGCCCGCCAGCAGGAACTCGCCGAATTCCTCCGCCCGCGCCACCCCAAGATGGAAAAGCTCGCCCAGGAAATCGCCGAAAAGGAACGCCTCCTGGGCATCTACCGCGAGCAGAGCCAGGAACAAATCCAGAACCGCACCGAAGCCATCGGCATCCAGATCGAGGCCCTCCGCAAGGACATCGCCGAATGGGAGGGCCGCACCCTCGACAGCAGCCGCAAGATGGCCGAATACCAGAAAATCAAGGCCAACAACGCCCGGCTGCAAAGCCTTTACGACCGCCTCCAGGCCACAATGCAAACCCTGAGCACCGACAAGGACATCCGCCCCGAGACCGTCACCGTCCTCGAACGCGCCTCCACCGCCCTGCCCGACACCGATGACGCCGTCAGAAGCCTGCTCATCGCCGCCGGCCTCGGCCTGCTCGCCGCGCTCGGCCTGCTGCTATTGCTCGACCGCTTTGACGACCGCGTGACCTCGTTCACCGACCTCCAGGACATCTTTGACGAGCCGGTGCTCTGCCAGGTGCCGCGCGAAATTGTCCTGAACGAAAACGGCAAGCTCGATTTGATTCACCCGCAGGATGACCGCCATGCCTTTGCCGAGTCCTACCGCAACCTCCGCTCCTCGCTGCTCTACATGGGCGAGGGCAACAAGCTGCCCAAACTGCTGGTGGTGACCAGCTCCATCCCCGGCGAGGGCAAATCCGTCACCGCCGCCAACCTCGGCATCACCCTTGCCGAAGCCGGCGGCAAGGTGCTCATCGTGGACGCCGACCTGCGCAAGGGCACCCTGCACGAATACTTCAAATTCCCCGCCGGCCCCGGCCTGACCGAGGCCCTGTCCGCCGAGACTCCGTGGCCGCAACTGGTCCGCGCCACCACCACCCCCGGCCTGAACGTCCTGACCCGCGGACGCACCGCCCGCAACCCCAGTGAACTGTTCCTCAGCCCCCTCACCAAGCAGTTCCTCGCCGAGGTCACCGCCGCCTACGACATCGTCCTTCTCGACAGCGCGCCGGTGATGGCGGCGGACGACGTGGCCACGCTTGCGCCGCAGACCGAGGGAGCCGTGTTCGTCATCCGCGCCAACTACACCTCCGCCCGCATCGCCCGCGCCGCCCTCGATCTGCTTTACCAGCGCCGCGTCAACGTCCTCGGCCTCGCGCTCAACGCCGTTGCCGCCGACTCCTCCGAATACTACTACTACAAATACAAGAGCTACTACAGCGACACGCCCAAGCGGGCGTAGCCGCGGCGGGGCGCGACCGTCCCCCTTGTCGGCCGTGGAGCCGGACTGCCCGGCCCGGCAGAAAAAACTTCCGAATGCCTGCGGTCAAAACTCCACGCGGGGGGACCAGTCGTTCGGGCGCGTTTCCGGGCGGCAAGGCTGCCGCCCGCCACGTCAGGCGGGATGCCTGACGCTGCCCGCTTCGGAATTCTGGCTGAAGCGGGGGCGTGCCCTCAATGCCGAACGGCTCACCGCTCAATTCCCGACCTTGCAGACACCGCCAACTGCGCCCATGAACCTGGAAAAAGCGGTTCAAACCACGAAACCCACGAAAGGACACGAGAAACTGGCCGCTCCTCTCCGGCCGCCGCTCACCCGGCAGGTGAACATCTGCGCTGCCGCCCCGGCAGCCTTTCGTCCGGTCCCTTCGTGTGTTTCGCGTGTTTCGTGGTTTCCCAACCGCCGTTTCGGGATGAAAGGTCGGATGCTTCCTTCCGGGTGAGCTTCCCGCCAGCGGATCCTTGTGCGTTCGCGGTTTTACCTCCGACGGGGCCGGGGTGGAAAAACTCCGCGTTTTCGCGGACGGCGATCCGCGCGGACGCAATCGCGGTTGCGCGGCGGGGCGGTTCCGGCAATGTGGGCGCGAGTTGACGCGCATGAATCCTCGTTCCTCCCTGCTTCACCCGGGCTGGCTGATGGCCGGCCTGTTTTGCCTTCCGGCGGCGGCCGCGCTGGCGGCGGGCAGCGGCGGCGGGACGCACGCCTTTCCGCCCCCGCTGGCATCCTACGCGGACGGGCATCTGGCCAGCCTGTGGGCGGTGCTGCGGCACCGGGTCGAGGCGCAGCCGTTCAACCTGTGGGCGACGCTCCTGTTTCTGGGCGCGGTGCTGCACACGTTCCTCACGCAAAAGTTCCGGCACTGGGCGCACGTGGTCGAAGAGCGCCACAAGCACACGGGCGGCGAGGCCGCCAGCGTGAAAGCGCAGCTCCTGCACCTCCTGGGCGAGGTGGAGGCGGTCTTTGGCATCTGGGTGGTGCCCCTGATGGGGTTGATGATGCTGAAGGTCAGCCCGGACGCGATGCTGGATTACGTGGATTACGGGGTGAGCTACCACGAACCCATCTTCGTCGTCGTCATCATGGCCATTTCGGCGACGCGCCCGGTGCTGGCCCTGGCGGAGGGGTTGATGCGCCGGGTGGCGGCGCTGGGCGGCGGCGGACCGGCCGCCTGGTGGGGCACGATACTCGTGCTCGGGCCGCTGCTGGGATCGTTCATCACCGAGCCGGCGGCCATGACGATTTCCGCGTCGCTGCTGGCGCGGCAATTTTACCGCTTCAAGCCCCGCCCCGCCTTCGCCTACGCCACGCTGGGGTTGTTGTTCGTGAACGTGTCGGTCGGCGGCACACTCACGAATTTTGCCGCGCCGCCGGTCTTGATGGTGGCGGGCAAATGGGGGTGGAGCCTGCCGTTCATGTTCGAGCATTTCGGCTGGCAGGCGGCGGCGGGCATCGTGGCGGCCACGGGCCTCTACTTTGTGATTTTCCGCAGGGAGTTTGCGGCGCTGGCCGCCGCGCAGGCGCAAGCCCAGGCGCAGGCGGAAACGCGGAAGGAACGGCCGCTGCCCGGGTGGATCACGATGGTGCATTTGCTGCTCATGGCGTGGACCGTCCTTAACGCGCATCATCCGGCCTTTCTGGTCGGCGGGTTCCTGTTCTTCATCGCGTTTTACCAGGCCACGGAGCATTTCCAGGACCGGCTGGAACTGCGTTCGCCCATCCTGGTCGGTTTCTTCCTCGCCGGGCTGGTGATTCATGGCGGGCTGCAGCAATGGTGGATCGAGCCGGTGCTGCGGCGGCTGGGGGAATTCCCGATGTTTCTCGGGGCGTCGGTGCTGACCGCGTTCAATGACAACGCCGCCATCACCTACCTCTCGACGCTGGTGCCCAACATGACCGACGGGATGAAGCACGCCATCGTGGCCGGCGCGGTGACGGGCGGCGGGCTGACGGTGATCGCCAACGCCCCGAACCCCGCCGGGCAGGCCATCCTGAACCGGTATTTCAACGAGGGCATTTCGCCGCTGGGGCTGCTGCTGGGCGCGCTGGCGCCGACGGTGATCGTGGGCGCCGCGTTGTGGTTCCTGTATTTCATCTGAGGCCGGGGCGCGTCCCGCCGCCCGGGCGGTCGGCACCGGCGTCCCGGGAGTCGGGCACAGACCGCAAAATAGCAGTTGCCGGAGGGGGGCTTTTTGCTAACTTGCGCGTCCTTTTCGCGGCCCGACAGGGTGGCGGGAGAGGGATAAACAACGGCCTGAAACAGCCCGCGTTCGTGGGAGCGCGGCGGCCACAACCACACCAATACTGAATCCCGTGTTCCGCGGGATGCCCCTGACCGGGGTGACAACCAAAGGAAACCATTCGTGAGCACAACCATCGGCGTTAAGGAATTGTTGGAAGCGGGCGTTCATTTCGGCCACCAGACCCGACGGTGGAACCCGAAAATGAAGCGGTTCATTTTCGATGCCCGCAACGGCATCCACATCATTGACCTCAGCAAGACGGCCACCCAGTTGCAGGCCGCGTGCGAGTTCCTCGCCGACACCGTCCGCAAGGGCGGCGCCGTGCTCTTCGTCGGCACCAAAAAGCAGGCCCAGCTCGCCGTCAAGGAAGCCGCCCAGGCGTGCGGCCAGATGTTCGTCTGCGAACGCTGGCTCGGCGGCACCCTCACCAATTTTGCCACCCTCAAGAAGTCCATCGCCCGCCTCAAGGAAATCGAAAAGATGGAGGCTGACGGCAGCCTCAACCAATACGTCAAACAGGAGCAGGCCGTCATCCGCCGCGAGGCCGCACGCCTCGTGAAATACCTCGACGGTATCCGCACCCTGGACCGCATGCCCGGCGCGCTGTTTGTCGTGGACCTCAAGCGCGAGCACAACGCCGTGGCCGAAGCCCGCAAATTGAAAATTCCCGTCGTGGCGCTGGTGGACACCAATTGCGACCCCGACGAGGCCGACTACCCGATCGCCGGCAACGATGACGCGATCCGTTCCATCCGCATCGTGCTCGGTGCGGTGAGCGCGGCCATCCAGCAGGCCAGGACCGAGTTCGAAGCCAAGCGCAGCCGCAAGGCTGAGGAGGCCGCCGCCCCGCCCGCCGCCCCCGCGCCAGCCGTCGAAGCCACCCCGGCCGCCTGATTTTCCCGGGCCCCCGGCGTCCGGGAACGCGGGGTCCCCAGTGCAACTGACCACCGACATCCCCATTCAAGAACCTCAAGAACATGGCTGAATTCACCGCATCCGATGTGGCCAAGCTCCGCGAACTGACCGGCGTGGGCATGATGGACTGCAAGAAGGCGCTCACCGAGGCCAACGGCCACCTGGAAACCGCCGTCGAAATTCTTCGCAAGAAGGGCCAGGCCGGCGCGGCCAACAAATCCCTCAAGGAGGCCCGTGAGGGCCTCATCGTCGCGCACGTCGCGCCCGGCGGCAAACTTGGCGTCCTCGCCGAGATCAACTGCCAGACCGATTTCGTGGCGCGCAACGAAGACTTCAAAGCCTTCGCCGACGAAGTGGCCCGCGCCTGGGCTGCCAATCCCGCCGCCGACCTCGAAGCCCGCCGCATCGAGATGGTGGCCAAGATCGGCGAGAACATCCGCCTCGCCCGCCACCAGCGCATCGAAGTGGCCGGCAGCGGCCAGGTGGCCGCCTACATCCACACCGGCGCCAAGGTGGGCGTGCTGGTCGAGGTCGCGTGCGGCAAGGACGAAACCACGGTCCGGGACGAGTTCAAGCAGCTTGTCAAGGACATCACCCTTCAAATCGCCGCCGCCAGCCCGTTGGCCGTCAGCCGCGAGCAGGTGGACCCCAAAATCATCGAGAAGGAAAAGGAAATCGCCGCTGAACAGTTCAAGAACAAGCCCCCGCAGGCGGTCGCCAAAATCGTCGAAGGCAAGCTCAACGCCTTCTTCCAGACGGTCTGCCTCCTGGATCAGGGCTTCGTGAAGGACCCCGAGAAAACCGTGGCCGCCTACGTGGCCGACGTGTCCAGGACCCTCGGGGACACCATCACCATCAGGCGTTTCCTCCGCTTCCAGGTGGGCGAGGCCGTCCCGGCTTGAACCGGCGGACGCGGACACGGCGGTTTTTTCAGGCGCCCGGACCGGGCGCCTTTTTTGGTCGGCCCGGCTCGGCGGCGCGCCATCCGGCGTGACAGGCGGAACGGCGGCGGGTAAATGAGCGGCGTGAACCCCGGCACCCGGCTGAAAGACCAGCCCCGCTCTGAGCGGCCCCGCGAACGGCTGGCCGCCCTCGGCGCGCGGGCGCTCAGCGCCGCAGACCTCGTGGCCATCCTGCTGCGCACCGGCCTGAAGGGCCGCAACGTGCTGGACGTCGCGCGGGAGCTGCTGGCGCGCTTCGGCTCCCTGCACGCGCTGGCCGGGGCGTCGCTCGCGGAACTCCAGAAAGTGCCCGGCATCGGCCGGGACAAGGCCGTCACCCTGCTGGCGGCCTTCGACCTGGCCCGGCGGATGGCGGAGGAACTGCACGGGGAGGCGCCGTTGCTCGACACGCCGGAGCGCGTGGCGAACTACATGCGCGAGCAACTGCGCCTGGACCAGCGCAGCGAGCGGCTGCTCGTGTTGCTCCTCAACACGCGCCGCCGCCTCATCAAATGCGAACCGCTGGCCACCGGCTCGCTCGACACGGTGCTGGTCCACGCCCGGGACGTGTTCCGCGCGGCGATCGTTGCCAACGCCGCCGCCGTCGTCCTCGTCCACAACCACCCCAGTGGCGACCCCACCCCCAGCGAGGCGGACGTGAAGGTGACGCGCGACCTCATCCGCGCGGGCCAGTTGCTGAAAATCGAGGTCGTGGACCACGTCATCCTGGGCCGCGCCACGGAACAACGGTCCAAGGATTACAGTTCGCTGCGGGAACTGGGGTGTTTTTTTTAGCGCCGGGTCAAACCTGGTTTGCCGCCCGGCAGCAACGCCGCCGACCTCACCTGCGGGGCCGGCCCCGCCACCTTGCCGCATTGGCGCGGACGCGCACTTCAGCGTCCGGGTCACCGCAAATACTTGACCGCCACGAACCCGGCAATGCCGAGCACCAGCAAGGCCCAGGCACACCAGTCGAAGTATTTTTCGAGGAGGGCCTTCACCCGCGCGCCAAAGAGGTAGATCATGCCGGCCACGAGGAAGAACCGCGCCGAGCGGCCCAGCACCGACGCGAGAATGAACGGCAGCAACGCCACCTCGAACACGCCCGCCGCCACGGTGAACACCTTGTAGGGGATGGGCGTGAAGGCCGCCGTGAGCACGGCGACGAAGGCGTTGCCCTGGTAGAGCACCTGGACCTTGTCGAACACGGCCTGCGAGAACACGTAGGGGATGAAGAACTCCTTGACCGCATGCCACGCCCCCCAGCCGATGGCGTAACCCAGCAGCCCGCCCAGCACCGAGCCGAGCGAGCAGACCAGCGCGAAGCGGAACGACTTTTTCGGCGCGCCCACGCACAACGCCAGCAGCAGCACGTCCGGCGGCACCGGGAACACCGAGGATTCGATGAACGCGATGCCGAACAACGCGCGCTTGCCGCCGGGCCGTTCGGCCCATTGGAGGGTCCAGTCGTAAAGTCGGCGCAGAAGGCCACGCTGGGCGGCGGGCGGTTGGGCGGGCGCGTCTGGCATGGCGGCGGAGGGAACTGGAATCGCGGGGGAGAGTCAAGCGCCCGCCCGGGTTCAGCGGCCGAAGCGGAAGTCAAACATCAACTGCAACCCGCTCAACAGCAGGGCGGCGAGCACCACGCGGCTGAACCCGGTTTCGGAAAAGCGGCGGTTCAACCACACGCCCAGCCAGACGCCGACCGGCACGAGCGGGAGGAACCACAGGCTTTGGCGCAGCGTGCCGGGGGTGATGACGCCCTGGGCGGCGAAGAACGGCACCTTGATCCAGTTGATCCAGAAGAACAGCAGGACGTTGGTGCCCACAAAGATTTCCTTCGGCAGCCGTTGCGGCACCAGAAACATGCCCGCCACCGGCCCCGCCCCGTGCGCAAAGCTCGAGGTCACGCCGACGGCGATGCCGCAGGGGATGCCCAGGGCGTGATTCGGCGCGAACGCGCCCCCGCCGCGGAAGACCCGTTCCCGCGCAAGGTGGAACCCGACAAACGCCACCGCCAGCGCGCCGATGGCGAAGTTCAACTGGCGCGGGGAAAAATGCCCGATGCACTGCACGCCCGCCACGATGCCCAGCACCGCGCCGGGCAGCAGGTATTTCAGATTGCGCGCCTCCCATTTGCGCCAGTAGTGCGCGAGCGAGAAGAGGTCCCCCGCGCAAAGCAGCGGCAGCACCAGGCCGAGGGCTTCGCGCGGCGGAAAGGCCAGCGCGCAGAGCGGCGTGGTGAGCAGGCCGAGGCCGCCGCCGAACCCGGCCTTGCTGAGGCCGATGAACAGCACCGCCACCGCGGCCAGCAGCCAGGATTGCCAGTCGGTCACGCGGCTGGATTAGGGGTCGGCGGCGGGGATGTCCATGCCGGAGTTGACCCCCGCAACGCTTTCGGGTAGCCCACGCGCGCGATGACCAACGAAACCACGCTGATTCTCTTCAAACCCGACGCGCTGAGCAAACACCTCGTAGGCCAGGTGCTGGCCCGCTTCGAAGCCGCCGGGCTGAAAATTCGCGGGCTGAAGATGCTGCGGTTCGACGACGCCCTGCTGCGCGAGCACTACGCCCACATTGCCCGCCAGCCGTTCTTTCCCGAGGTGCAGCAATTCATGCAGCAGACCCCGGTTATTGCGCTCGCGCTGGAAGGAGCGAATGCCATCGCCCGCGTGCGCGACCTGCTGGGGCCGACGGATTCGCGGCGGGCGGCCAAGGGGACCATCCGCGGCGACTTCGGCGTGGACGTGATGGTGAACGTGTGCCACGCCTCGGATTCGCCCGCAACCGCGGCGGCGGAGCTGAAACGGTTTTTCCGCGACGGGGAACTGTTCGCTTACTGAACCGCGGGAGCGGTGGCGGCGGGCGGGTTCCGCCCGTTCCGTTCATTGGCCCGGTGTTTGGCCAGTTGCTGCACCAGATAGGCCCCGTGCGCGAGGGCGATGGCGAGCAGGATCACGCCGGAAATCCGCTCCAGCCGCAGCAGGCCGCGCGGGCTGAACTTGCGGTGCCCGAGCGAGGACGCCCAGCTCAGGCCGGCGAACCACGCCCCCACGCTCACGGCCACGCCCGCCACACAGGCCAGTTTCCCCGGCCAGTCCGGCGTCACCCATTCGCGGGCGATGAAGTGCGCGCCGAGGATCACCCAGCCCACCAGCACGCCGGGGTTGGCCAGCACGCGCACGAATCCCAGCGCGAACGCCGAGTGCGGATGCAGCCGTTCCTCGATGCGCTGCTCGAGCGCGTCGGCCTTCGCGGACAGGTGCAGCGGCGCGTCAATGGACCGGGCGAGCAGGAACTTGAGGCCGATGACCAGCATGAAGACGAAGCTGCCCAGTTCCATCGCCGCCTTGACCAGCCCGCGTTGAAAAAACGCGGCAAAGCCGGTGAACGCAATCAGGCAGTAGAGCAGCTCCATCAACGTCGCCCCCAGCCCGATCATCAACGCCCAGCGGAAACCGCGTTTGGCCCCCTCGTTGATGATGATGAGGTTGATCGGGCCGACGGGAATGCACAGCACCAGTCCGCTCAGGAAACCGGTCAGCGCCGCGAGCAGCAGGGGATGGTCGTCCATGCGGCCTCAACCTTCGCGCGGCGGAGCCGGGGCCGGTTCCTCGGCTCCGGCCGGCTCCTCCGACTCGGGTTCCTCCTCGATTTCCTCGATGGTTTTGCGGGGAATCCAGGGCCGCACAAATCCGTAGAGCAAATACGCCGTGAAGAGGGCCGGTGCCGCCACAGGCAGCACCTTCTCCCAGAGGATGACGAAGAAGCCGATCACCACGACAATGATGACCATCTTGAGGAAGCTCCGGCGGGCGCGAAAGTCGAGCGACTTGAAGCTGGGATAGCGCACCTCGCTCACCATCATCGCGGACAGGAACAGCATGATGACGGGCAGCAGGTAGCGCCATTTCGTCTGGGGAAATTCCTTCTCGTTCAACCACAGCAACAGCAGCGTCAGCGACGCCACCAGCCCGGCCGCCGCCGGAATCGGGAAGCCGAGGAACTCCTTGCCGCCGCCACCGCCACCCATCGTGGCCAGGCAGTTGAATCGCGCCAGCCGGAACGCGCCGCAAATCAGATACACCGAGGCAATGAACCAGCCCACCGCCGGGTGGCCGGGAAAGACATCCGCCAGCACGATGCGATGCACCAGAAACGCCGGGGCCGCGCCAAAGGAAACAATGTCCGCCAGCGAATCGAACTCGCGCCCGAACGGGCTTTCCTTGCCGCCCAGGCGCGCCACCCGCCCGTCCAGCAGGTCAAACACGCACGCCAGCAGAATGAGGAACAGCGCCTGATGGATGACCTGGTTGAAATTGGCTGCGCCCGGGTCCGCCTCGACAATCTTGGTGAGCGCCAGAAAGCCGCAGAACAGGTTGCCCGCCGTCATCAGGTTCGGCAGGAAGTAAATCTTCAGCTTCTCGCCGTCGGGCGCGGGGTTGGCGGGGGCGGCCTTCATGGCGTCAGGCCAGTTCGGCCAGCACAGTTTCGCCACCCTTGACCCGCGCGCCGAGCATCACCTTCACCCGCGCGTCCAGCGGCAGATACACGTCCACGCGCGAGCCAAACTGGATGAGGCTGATGCGCTCGCCGCGCGCCACCTCGTCCCCCTCCTTCACCCACGGCACCAGCCGCCGGGCAATCAGCCCGGTGATGAGCCGGACACCCACCCTCGCCCCCGGCCGGTCCGCCGCCGCGAAGCCGAGCAGGATGTTTTCGTTGTGCGCGGCGGATTCAGTCTTGAGCGCGTTGAGAAACTTGCCCGGCATGTATTGGAAAAATGCGACCCGCCCGCCGACGGGGGCGTTTTGCACATGCACGTCGAACACGGACAGAAAAATCGAGATGCGCTGGCATTCGCCGCCCATGAAGCGCGGCTCCAGCACCCGGTCAATCACGTCCACCTTCCCGTGGCCCGGGGCGACCACCAGGCCGGGCGCCGTCGGCACGCGGGGGGTGGGGTCGCGGAAAAAATACAGCGTGAACAGGGCGAACAGCACCCACACGGAGCAAATGATCCATGCCACTGCCGTCAGCGCCTTGCCGATGAACAACGCGAGATAGCCCATCCCCACCAGCGCGAGGACGGCGAGCAGCGTCCACACGATGAGGCGAAACGCCGCGCGCAGGGCCTTGCCGGAATGTTTCATGCCGCCAGCTTAGGCCCGGGGGCGGAGCGCTTCAAAGGGAAATTGCCCGTGTTCAACGGGCTTTCCACGCCGCCGGCCTTCCCGCTAACTTCCCGCCCGCATGTCCGCCGACGCGCAACTCACCCCCATGATGGCGCAGTATCGCCGCATCAAGAGCGAACTGCCCAGGGACGCGCTGCTGCTCTTTCGCCTCGGCGACTTTTACGAGATGTTCTTCGAGGACGCGCAGACCGGCGCGCAGCTTTGCAACCTGGCCCTCACCCGGCGCAACGGCGTCCCCATGTGCGGCCTCCCCTGCCACGCGGCCAACGGCTACATTGCCCGCCTCCTCAAGGCCGGCCGCAAGGTCGCCCTCTGCGACCAGATGGAGGACGCCAAACCCGGCAAGCTCGTCCCACGCGAGGTCACCCAAATCCTCTCGCCCGGCACGCACTTCGACGAACGCATCCTCACGGCCGAACGGAACAACTTCCTCGCCGCGATCCTCGCCAGCGGCAAAAACTTCGGCCTCGCGCTGGTGGACCTGACGACGGGTGATTTCAAGGTCACGGAAGTGGAAGGTGAAACCGCGTTGCTCACCGAACTGGACCGCCTGCGCCCGGCGGAAATCATCTATCCCAGCGAGTCGGCGACGGTGCACAACCTGCTAGGCGGGGGCCACCCCCTCACCCCCACCGGGGGCGAGGGTGCCCGCAGGGCGGGTGAGGGGGCGGCCGCGGTCCTCGGCGGCGTTCTCATTCCGCACGAAGACTGGACCTTCGCGCCGGAGACGGCGGTGTTCACGTTGCGCGAGCATTTTGGCGTCGCCTCGCTCGACGGCTTCGGCCTCAAGAACAAGCCCGCCGCCATCGGCGCGGCGGGCGCGGTGCTGCATTACCTCACGCAACACCTGCGCCGTGACATCCAGCACCTCACGCGGCTCACCTGCTACGAGTGCCGCGACTTCCTCGTCCTCGACGGCACCACGCTGCGGCATCTCGAAATCCTCGAGCCGTTGCACAAGGACGCCCCGCCGCCGGGCTCGCTCTACCACGCGCTGAACCGCACCGTCACCCCGATGGGCGCGCGGCGCCTCCGCGACTGGCTTTCGCAGCCGCTTGCCGCCGTCGAACCCATCCGCCAGCGCCAGGACGCCGTGCAGGCGTGGCTCGACCACGCCCCGGCGCTCGACCAGTTCCGCGCGCAACTCGCCGAAGTGCGCGACCTCGAACGGATGGTGGGCCGCCTCAGCACCGGCTCCGGCAACGCCCGCGACCTCCTCGCCCTCCGCATCGCGCTGGAGCAGATTCCCGGATTGAAGGCGACGCTCTCCGCAGTGGGACAGGCGTCCCGCCTGTCCGGTGGGTCAAACGAACTTTCCGAATCCTTCGCCCCGCCCACGCCTCACGGGACGGGCGGGACGCCTGTCCCACTAATTACCGACCTCACCGCCCAACTCTGCGAACTCCCCGCGCTCGTCGAGCTGATCGCCCGCGCCATCGCGGATGAACCGCCGCTGGCATTGAAGGAGGGCGGCCTCATCCGCGACGGCTTCGATGCGAACCTCGACGAACTCCGCGCCGCGGCGCGCGGGGGCAAGGATTGGCTCGCCAGACTCCAGCGCGACGAGAGCGAACGCACCGGCATTCCCTCGCTCAAGGTCGGGTTCAACTCCGTCTTCGGCTATTACATCGAAGTCACGAAGGCGAACCTCGCCAGGGTGCCGCCGCATTACACCCGCAAACAGACCATCGCCAACGGCGAACGCTTCATCACCCCCGAGTTGAAGGAGATGGAGGCCAAAATCCTCGGCGCCGAGGAGCGCGGCGAAAAGCTCGAATACGAACTCTTCCAACGCGTGCGCGAAGCAGTCCTCGGCCAGCTCCCGCAAATCCAGCAGACCGCCTCCGCCCTCGCGCAACTCGACGTGCTCGCCTCCTTCGCCGAAACCGCGCGCCTGTTCAATCACTGCCGCCCCGAAGTGCGTGATCAAGGCGTGTTGTCCATCCGCGATGGCCGCCATCCCGTGCTGGAGCAGCAGTTGGTGGAAGAGCGCTTCGTGCCCAACGACACCGCGCTGGCGGGCGTTCGCAGTGGGACAGGCGTCCCGCCTGTCCAGTTGGGCACTGACGATACGACGGCTTCAGAAAGGCCGCCAGCCTCACCGGACAGGCGGGACGCCTGTCCCACCAACCCCCAGATCGCCTTGATCACCGGCCCCAACATGGCGGGCAAATCCACCTACATCCGGCAGGTGGCCCTGCTCGCGCTGCTCGCGCACACCGGCGCATTCCTGCCCGCCGCCGAAGCGCGCGTGGACCTCGTGGACCGCATCTTCACCCGCATCGGCGCGAGCGACGACCTCGGGCGCGGGCAATCCACCTTCATGGTCGAGATGAGCGAGACGGCCAACATCCTGAACAACGCCACCGCGCGCAGCCTCATCGTGCTGGACGAGATCGGCCGCGGCACCAGCACGTTCGATGGCCTCAGCCTTGCGTGGAGCATCGTGGAATTCCTGCACCATCAGACCGGCGCCAAAACGCTCTTCGCCACGCATTACCACGAGCTGACCGAACTGGCCGGACGCCTGCCGCGCCTGAAAAATTTCAACGTCGCCGTGCGCGAGTGGAACGACTCGATCGTCTTCCTGCGCAAGATCGTCGAGGGCGGCACGGACAAGAGCTACGGCATCCACGTCGCGCGGCTGGCCGGCGTGCCCAAGCCCGTGATCGAACGCGCGAAAGTGATCCTCCGCAATCTGGAGGAAAGCGAACTCACGCCCGAAGGCAACGTCCGCCCGCCCGCCCGCCACCGCGCCGAGCGGGAAAAGCTCCAGCAACTCCCGCCGCCGCAGATGGATTTGTTTGGGTGATGGGGCCGCCAGGATGAATCCCCGCCGTCAATCTGCCGGTTCCGCGCCCTCGTCCCGGTGCGCGAAGTCCCGGGCGATGGCACCGGGGTCTTCGCCCTGATGCGGTTTGGCGATCAGCAGGTAGATGGCCGGGATGACGAGGAGGGTGAAAATCGTGCCCAGCGCCATGCCGGCCACGATGGTGATGCCGATGGAATTGCGCGCCGCCGCCCCCGCCCCGCTCACCAGCGTCAGCGGGAAATGCCCCGCCACCGTGGCCACGCTGGTCATCAACACGGGCCGCAGCCGCACCAGCGCCGCCTGCCGGATGGCGTCAAACTTGGACAGGCCGGTGCGCTGGAGTTCGTTCGCGAATTCGACGATCAGGATGCCGTTCTTCGACACCAGGCCCACCAGCGTCACCAGGCCCACCTGCGAGTAAATGTTCAGCGTGGTGGTCCAGCCGTCGGTCCAAAAGCTCAGGTTCGGGTTGGGGAACTTGAGAAAGCTGAAGATGAGTGCGCCAAACATGGCCAGCGGCACCGAGCCGAGCAGGATGATGAGCGGATCGCGGAAGCTGTTGAACTGCGCGGCCAGCACGAGAAAGATGAGGACGAGGGCCAGCGCGAGCGCGGGCAGGAACTTGTTCCCCTCGACACGCAACTGGCGCGATTCGCCGGTATAGCCGATCTGGCAGCCCTCGGGCAGGAGGCGCGCGGCCTCGGCCTCGAGCGAGCGGAGCGCCTCGTCCAGCGGCCGGATGGCGACGCCGCTGAGTTTCACCGCGTTCATCTGCTGGAACCGGTGCAACGCGCGGGGCGTGGCCTTGCGCTCCAGCCGGGCAAACGTGCTGACGGGCACGAGCTGGCCGTCCGGCCCCTTGACGTAATGGTCCTCGAGCTGGGACGGGTTCAGGCGGGCGATGCGCTCAAGCTGGGGAATGACCTTGTAGCTGCGCCCGTCGAGACTGAAGCGGTTGACGAAGTTGCCGCCGACCAGCGTGGCCAGATCGGCGCCGATGGTGGCCATGTCCAGCCCCATCGCGGCGGCCTTGTCGCGGTCAATCACGAGCACGGCCTCCGGCTGGTCCACCTTGGTGTCCAGAATCGGCGGAAAGGCGAACAGACCGTTGGTGGCGGCCACTTCCTGAAGGCGGCGCGCGTAGGCGAGGAGCTGCTCCGGTTCGGCGGTCCCGGCGATGACGAACTCGACCGGGAACTGGCCGCCGCCGGGCAGCGCGGGCGGCGTGGCGGTGACCATCTGGATCCCGGGCAGGCGGGCCAGTTGGGGCGTGACCTCGGCGGAAACCTCGAACACCGTGCGCTCGCGCTCGCTCCACGGTTTCAGGACCAGCCCGCCAAAACCGCTGCTGGGAAAGGTGATCTGGAACGTGCGGTCCCGCTCCGGCACGCGCATCATGATGTCGTTCGCGGCATCGGTGTAAAACGCCGTCTGGTCAATCGAAGCGTCCGCCGGCGCCTCGACAATGCCGAAGATGATGCCCTGGTCCTCGGTCGGAGCCAGTTCCTTGGGCGCCATGAGGAACATCGGCACGGCCAGCAGGCTCAGCCCCACCCACACCACATAGACGGCGGCGCGCCCCCGCAGGGTGGCCTCGAGCACCCGGCTGTATTGGCGGCGCAGCCAGTCGAAGCCGTGGTTGATGCGCCCCACCAACCCCTCCTCCTCATGCCCGCCGCGGATCAGTCGGCTCGACATCCACGGCGACAACGTCAGCGCCACGACGCCCGAGATGAACACCGCGCCGGCCAGCGTGAACGCGAATTCGCGAAACAGCGCGCCCGTGAGCCCGCCCTGCAGGCCGATCGGCGCATACACCGCCGCGAGCGTGACGGTCATGGCGATGACCGGACCGACCAGTTCGCGCGCCCCGAGGATGGCGGCGCGGGTCGGCGACTTCCCCTCGCGGATGTGACGCTCGACATTTTCGACAATGACGATGGCGTCATCCACGACGAGGCCAACGGACAGGACGATGGCCAGGAGCGTGAGCAGGTTCAGCGTAAAGCCGAACAACTGCATGAGAAACACCGCGCCAATCAACGAAACCGGAATGGCCACCAGCGGCACGAGCACCGACCGCAGCGAGCCGAGAAACAGGAAAATGACGATGGCGACAATGATCAGGGTCTCGGTGAGGGTTTTGATGACCTCCTGGATGGCGTCCTCAATGTATTGCGTGGCATCGTAGGCGATGCGCCCCTGGAGGCCGGAGGGCAGCTCCCGCTGCAGGCTCGCCATCTCGGCGCGCACGAGCCGGATCACGTCGAGCGTGTTGGCGTTGGGCAGCGGCCAGATGCCCATGAACACGGCCTTCTCGCCCGTGAACCGCACCTCGGTGTCGTAATGGTCCGCGCCCAGCACCACGTCCGCCACGTCCCGCAGGCGCACAAGGTCGTCCCCCTCGCGGCGGATGACCAGTTCCCGGAACTCCTCGACCGAGCGGAGGTCCGTGTTGGCGGAGAGGTTGACCTGCACGAGCGAACCTTTGGTGCGGCCGACGGCGGAAAGGAAGTTGTTCGCCGCCAGCGCCTGCCGGACCTGGTTGGGGTTGATGTTGAGCGCGGCCAGGCGGTCGGGCTTGAGCCAGATGCGCATCGCGAAGGTGCGCCCGCCGAGAATGTCCGCGCGCTGCACCCCGGCCAGGGCCGACAGGCGGGGCTGCACGACCCGCACCAGATAGTCAGTCACCTGGTTGGGTTCGAGAATGTCGGACGAAAAGGTGAGATAGGCCGAGGCGATGCGCGAATCGGCGGGTTCGATGTTGATGATGGGCACCTCGGCCTCGGGCGGCAGGTCGCCGCGCACCTGGTCCACCTTCGAGCTGATCTCCGCCAGCGCCTTGGTGGCGTCGTAGTTCAGCTTGAGCCGCGCGGTGATGGTCGAAAGGCCGAGGGCGCTGCTGGATTCGAGGTAGTCAATGCCGTCGGCGGCGGCCATCGCACGTTCCAACGGCTGGGTGATGAAGCCGCGCACCAGTTCCGCACTGGCGCCGACATACACCGTGGTGACGGTGATGGCGGCGTTCTCGCTGCGGGGATACTGGCGGACGTTGAGGCTCTGGATGGCCTGCAACCCGGCGATGACGATCACCAGGTTGACCACCAGCGCCAGCACGGGCCGCCGGATGAACAGGTCGGTGATGGTCTTCATGCGCGGCGGCTCACGTGTTGGGCGGGGCCGGGGAGGTTTCGGCCGGCGGCACGATGTCGTTGTTCTCGACCACGCTCATGCCGTTGCGCAACTTGAACAGCCCCGCGCTGACGACCTTTTCGCCCGGTTTCAAACCGGCCTCGACGCTGACAAAATCACCCTTCATCCGGCCCGTGCGGATGAACTGCTGGCGCACGACCAGGCCGCCGGCGGCGTTCGTGGACGGCTCAATCACGAACACCGAATCGCCATACGGCGCGGTGAACACCGCCGTGGCCGGAATCGCCAGCACGCTTTGCGCGTCGGGCAGAAGCACCGCAACGCGGCCAAACATCCCGGGCCGGAGCAACTGGCCGGGATTCTCGAACGTGCCCTGCAACCGGACGCTCCGCGTGCTGGCGTTCAGGTCGGGATTCACGGCCGTCAGCATGCCGGTGAATTCCCGGCCCGGGTAGGCGTCGGTCGTCAGTCGCAGGGACAGCCCGGGCCGGACCTGGGACACCTCCTGCTGCGGAAGGGAAAAATTCACGAACACCCGGTCGAGCGACTGCAGGGAGACGATGGGTTTCCCGGCCTCGACGTATTGGCCAAGGTTGACCAGCCGGATGCCGGTCTGGCCGGCAAACGGCGCGCGGATGGTTTTCTTGGCGATGACCGCGCGCACGGCGTCCGCGTTGGCGAGGCTTTGCCGGAGCGCGGCCTCGGCGGCATCGAGTTCCGACTGCGCCACCGTGTTGTCCGCGCGGAGCCGCCGGAGGCGCTCGGCGTTGAGGCGGGCCAGTTCGGCCTGCGCCTCGAGCGCCCGCAACTGCGCCGCCTCCGTGGTGCTGTCCAGCCGCACCAGCAGGTCGCCCGCCGCAACCGTCGCACCGGAGGCAAAAGCGATCTCAGTGACGGTGCCGCCCAGTTCCGCCGGCACCTGCACGCCCTGCACCGGCGCCACCGAGGCGATGGCCGCCAGCGTGCGCGGCCACGATTCGGTGCGGGCCACCGCAGAGGCGACGGCTTCCGGCGGCGGCGCCCGGTGCGCGGCCCCCGCGATCAGCTCGCGGATTTGCAGGAACTTCACGCCGCCCAGCGCGGCGAACGCGAAGAACACGACGAGCGCGCCCAGCAGGGCGGTGAAAAGGACATGGCGTTTCATGGTTCAGTGCTTTCAGCGGAGCGAACGCCGGGCGGGGGAGGCCTTCCGCCGCGCGGCCGACCGGCCTTCCGGCGCGGCCCCGGACAGAAACAGGCGAACGAGCCGCTCCGCCAGGCCGCGGTCCAGCGGAGCCTCGTCCGGCAGGACCAGGTGGAGCATGACCTGGAAATTCATCATGCCGTAAAGGGCCATCACAAGTTCGCGCGCGGTGAAGTCGCGTTTGAGCGTCCCCGCGCGCCGGCCCGCCTCGAGCCGTTGCTCCATCACATCAAACACCCGGCGCCCTTTGGTCAGGCAGTGGCCGTGGTGGGGCACCTCGCCCGGCGCGGCGAACAGCGTGCCCATCGCCAGCCGGGTGAGTTCACGGTTCTCGCGAACAAATGAAAACGTGGCCTCAAGGATGGCGGCCAACTGCCGGGGCAGCGGCGCGTCCGGCTCAAGGGCCGCCTCCGTGCGCCGCCAGCGTTCCTCGGCGGCCCAGTCAATCAGCGCCAGGTAAAGTCCGGCCTTGCTCTCGAAGTGGTAGTAAAGGACGGGTTTGGTGACGCCAGCCGTGTCCACAATGTCCTGCGTCGCGGTGCCCGCGTAGCCCTTCCCGGCAAAGTGGTGCAGCGCCGCGCGGAGAATCTGTCGGCGGGTGTCCTCACGGGAGTGGGGGACGGCAAGGCCCATAACCTACCGAACGGTAAGTAGGCGGGCACGCCTTGTCAAGCCGGCCCCCGGGCGGGGCAGCCATTCCGCCACGGCTGATTCATCTGGTTTTGGGCATGGGGTGGCGTAGCCTGCGCAGCGGCGGGCTGGTCTCTCCCGGATATTTCACCCTCCGGGGGCCGGAGCGCCGGTGGGCAACCGGCTTATCGCGGTAAAACCTCCCAAGCTGGTCACCGACCGGCGCTCCGCTCGGTCGGCATTGCGTGCGGAGTGTGAATTATCCGGGCTGGTTGGCGAGCCGGCTGCGGGCCAGATAATGGCCCTCCGGCAGAGGATGCTGGAGCCGACCCATTGCCTCCGCGGCGACGAGCCGCACCGTCACGCGATCCAGCCCGTCGCGTTCGCTCGCAACTTGGGGCACCTGCGGGCGGCGAGCCTCGGCGAGGGGCGTAAAAAAGTTCAGTCGAGACCTCTGCAATAGCCTCGCTGTAGCGGGACAGGCGTCCCGCCTGTCCAGAAAAGCGTGCTGTTTTTCGAGGGTTTCCGAAGAACGTGATCCCCCCGGACAGGCGAGACGCCTGTCCCACTACCTTTTGCAGAGGTCTCCAATCATATTCAGAACTCCCCCCTGCCAGCCCGCCCCCCTCATCCAGATGAGTCAGCCGTTGTCGGAAGAATGAGGAGACCCTACTGACTTTCGCATAATATAGTGACACAGCCAATTCCTTCTGGTAGTCTTCGGGCATGGGTAATCCAAAAGGCGTCGAGCGCGATTTTGCGGAACTGGAAAAGCGACGGCTCAAAGCC
>Ga0101944_10002216_pt1 | contig 32891 bp, 31 predicted proteins | sample DewCreD2012metaG_FD_75245 | JGI IMG/M metagenome (GOLD analysis project Ga0101944, IMG submission 75245) | Hot spring sediment bacterial and archeal communities from British Columbia, Canada, to study Microbial Dark Matter (Phase II) - Dewar... ... | reverse complement strand
CTGCCCGTTGGGAATTGGTCTGAGTGGCTTGAGGAGGGGCGAAGAGCTGCGGCCCCCTGAGTGTCTTCCCGGTCAACATAGCACGTCGCCGCCGGCGCGGTCAACTGACGATTGTCATACGGTCGCCTCGGCGTCCCCGGCCCGGACTCGGCGCTGGCGGACCTATACCAGGCTTCGCCGTTCCTATACTCTGACCATACTGTAGCCATACCCGGCCAGCCAACGCGCTTTCAGGGCGCGATTTGGGCAAGCGATACAAAGAACGAGCCTCCGCCTCACCCCCACTTCGCCGCCAGCCCGATGACGGCGCCGGCCAGCACCAGCCAGGTGGCGTTCACGCCAAAGCGCAACAGCAGCACCGCCGCGCCGGCGGCCAGCGCCACGGTCAGCGGATCGACCAGCGCGCTCTGGCCGAGCTGCACGGTGACGGCCGCCATCAGCGCCAGGGAGGCCACGTTGACGCCGTCCAGCAGGGCGCCCGCCCGCGCCGAGCCGCGCACACGCTCGAGGAACGGCGCGCTCAGAGCCACAAACACAAAGGCCGGCAGGAAGATGCCGAGCGTCGCCAGCAAAGCCCCCGGCAGGCCGCCCAGCACGTAACCGACGAACGTGGCCGTGGTGAAGACCGGGCCGGGCGTCACCTGGCCCACGGCGATGGCGTCCAGCAACTGCTGGTCGGTCAGCCAGCCCAACCGCGTCACGAAGTCCGCGCGCAGGAAGGCCAGCAGCACGTAGCCGCTGCCGTACAGCACCGAGCCGGTCTTGAGGCAGAGCCAGAATAACTGGAGAAGGTTGACGCCGCTGGAGGCGGTGACGAGCGCGGGGGTTGAGGCGACAGATGGCAGGAGCAAGAGACTGGAGACTGAGGGACGCCGAAGAAGCGCCGGGCCATGGCGGACGAGCAGCACGGCCAGCGCGCCGCCGAAGAGCAGCGGGATCTCCGGGAGGCCCAGCGCGTACAGCCCCAGCGCCAGCGCGCCCACCAGCGCCGTCAGCCGGTCCTTGATCGTCTTGCGGCCGAGCTCCCACAGCGCCTGGCCCACGATGGCGATAATCACGGGCTGGACGCCGTAGAGCAGCGCCGCGGCCTGGGGCGTCGTCCCGTACTCCACATAGGCCCACGCCATCGCTAATACAATCAGCATCGCCGGCAGGATGAAGCCCGCGCCGCCCGCGATCAGGCCCGGCCAGCCGGCGCGCCGGTAGCCGATGTGGATCGTCATCTCGGTGGAGTTGGGGCCCGGGATCAGGTGGGTGGCGCCGAGCAGGTCCAGAAACTCCTGATCGTCCAGCCAGCGGCGGCGCTTCACCAGTTCGTCGCGCATCAGGGCGATGTGCGCGGCCGGGCCGCCGAACGCCGTGAAGCCGAGCCTCAGGAAATAGAGCGTGACCTCGCGCAGGCGGGCCGCCCGCTCGCCGGCAGGCAGGGAGTGCATGCCGGACATTATCGCACGGCGCGTTTAATGGCTTTTGATCCGCCGCGCCGTCAGTTCCCCGGCGTCAGCGTGCGGATGAAGTTCACGATGTGCCAGCGCTCGGTCTCCGACAGCGCCTCCCCAAACGCCGGCATCCGGGCCGTGGGGAAACCGTCCGTGATCCAGGTGAAGACCTGCGCGTCCGAGTGGACGCCGGGGACCATGTGGACCTGCAGGTTGGCCGGCGGCGGGCGCAGCGTGGGCGCGAGTGGGCCGTCGCCCAGGCCGCGGACTCCGTGGCACGGCAGACAGTTTTCTTGATAGAGCGCCTCGCCCTGCGCCAGGGACTCGGCGGTGGCCGGGACCGGGTTCTTCAGTTCACCCGGCGCGGGCTGGAGATAGGCCGGCAGGGCGGCCAGCGCCAGGACCAGGAACACGAAGGCGGCCAACAGCATGACGGCGCCTGTCACCTGGAGTCCTGGCAGGAGGCGGGGCGCTAGCGCCTCCAGCGGTCGCCGCCAGGCCAGCGGGATCAGGCCCGCCGCGGCCAGCCCGAGGGCGATGAGCAGGGTCGCGGGGAGAGTCGGGACCGGCGCCTGCCACGGGCTGCCCGCCGCCAGCCTGGCCGGCGGCGGCACTTCCAGGCGGACCTGAGTCAGGGCGTCGTCCAGGCCGCGCCGCCGCACATAGATCGAGAGGTCCCACAGGCCGGCCTGCGTCAGATACGCGCCTTCAACATCATAGGCGCCGCCGCCCAGGGGCCGGAGGTCGGCGCTGGATTGTCCCAGCCCGGCGGCCGGATAATCGAACAGCAGCCGCACCAACTGAACTTCGCCGATGGGCGCGCCGGTCTCGTGATACAGATACAGCCAGAAGCGGTTGCGGCCCACCTGGTTCGGCGTCACCTGCACATGGATGTACAGGTCATCGGCGCGCGCGATGGTGTTGAAGGGCAGAGTGGTCTGGGAGGGCGGCGTCACGGCGCGCGGCGCCGGCGTCTGCACCAGCACGGCGACGCTGATCATCACGCCCAGCGTGAGCGCCGCCTCTACGGCCGCCCGGCGGTTGAGGGTCCGCGCCCGATCCGCCTCGCCGTCCTGCGGCGCCCAGCCGCGGACCAGCCGGTTGTTCAGGCAGGCCAGGCCCAGGGCCGCGGCGGTGAGCGCAAGCTTTATCAGCAGCACGCGGCCGTAGGTTGTGTTGACGACGCTCTCCAGGTCGGGAAACTCCACCAGGCTGTTGAACAGCCCGGTGAAGGCGAGCAGGAAGACCGCGAAGCCGGCCAGGTGCGAAAAGCGGCGCACGAGCGGGCCTAGTTGCGGCGCAGACCCGGCGCGCGTCCGCCGCGTGAGCCACATGAGCCACGGCAGCAGAAGCAGACCGCCGACCCAGGCCGAGGCGGCCAGCAGATGAAGGTAATCGCCCAGGATCGCCCACGCGCTGCCGGGCGCGGCGGCGGCATGGCTGCTGGCCGAGAAGCTGAACAACGCCGGGGCCGCCAGAAGTATCAGCGCCTCCCAGCCGCGATGCCGCGCGCCGAAGGCGCCCCGGCCCAGGCCCCAGGCCAGCCCCAGGCCGCTGAAGCCGAGCGTGAAAGCCAATAGCAGAACCTCGCCGCGCAGCGCGACGATCAGACCGGTCAGGTAGGCGACCGCCAGGATCAACGGCCCCCGGCCTGCCCGAGGCCGCGAGGTGAGCAGGACCAACAGGCCGCTGACGACGAGCGCCTGACGCGCCAGCGCCAGCACCGCCGGCCGCGTCCCGGTCGCCAGCTCCGGCAGGCGCGCCAGCTCCCCCAGCCGTATGGCCGTAAGGCCGACCGGCAGCCAGGCGCCGACGATGATCGCCAGCCCGCCCAGCCAGAACGCCCGCCCGGCCAGTTCGGCCCCGCGTGTTTCCACGGCATCGCCCGCGCCCGGCCGGCGGGCGCCGATCACGACGACGCGTTGAAAGAGCGGCGCCCCCAGGCAGAGGGCGGCCCCCATCAGGCTCAGCCAGCGCGCCGCCGTCTCGGCCAGGGTCGGGAGCTCGCCGCGCCCGGCCTCGCCCGGTGTGGCTGCAGCGCCGGTCGGGCGGGAGCCGTCCGGGTTGAGCACCGTGATCGGGAACGACCCCTGCGAGGGGTGTCCATCAACCTGTGAAAGCGTCTCCCAGGCGACGGTGTAGAGGCCGGGCTCCAGCGCCCCGAGCGGCAGCGTCATGTGCGCCGGGTCGGCCGGGTCGAAGCGCACCGGGCCGGCCGCGATCGCCTGGCCTGCCGGCCCGATCAGGCGCGCGCGGCTGAACCCGGGCTCCAGCGGCTCCGAGAACCACAGGTCAATGGCGGCCGGCGGCTGGGTCAGTTCGGCGTCTGCTTCAGGGCTCGAGCGCAGCAGGAGCGCGTGGGCGTGCGCCCGGCCGACCCCGGCCAGACCCACAGCCAGGGCCAGCGCCAGAAGCCAGCCGGGGCGCACCGCCGTGCGCCCCAACGCTTTGACACGGGCATCGGGATACGGCCGGATCAAGCGCACGCGCTCCTCCGTGGCCGTCGGCGCGGGCGCAGCGCCAGGCCGACCATGCCCAGGACCGGGATCAGACCCAATCCGCACGAGCCGCTGTCAGGGGGCGCCGCCGTCGGGGTCGGCCCGGCCTCCGGCCGAGACGCCGGGGCCGTGGAGGTGGCCGCCGGCGATTGAGGGGTGCTGGTGGCCGCGGCCTGCGGATCGAGCGTGAACGTGAAACTCTTCTCCTCTTCGTCCCCGTCCTCGGCCGAGAGCGTGTGCCAGGTGACCGTGTACTCGCCCGGGATCAGGTCGGGCCGCAGGGCCACTGTCAGGTGACGCCGGTCGTCGTCGTCGATGACGGCTTCACCGATGTGCGCGTCCGCGCCGTCCGGCCCGGTCACGCGGATCCAGTTTGCGCCGGCGCGCCGGAACAGGTCTTGCGTGAACCAGATTTCGACCCGGGCCGGCGGCGTCGCCACGACCGCCCCGGCGCCCGGTTCGGAGCGCAGGTAGTCGGCGTGGGCCTGGACGGGCCCCACGCACAGGAGCCCGCCCAGGATCACGAGAAGCAGCGCCGTGGGTCTAGTGCCCATCGCCGCCGGCGCCCAGCCATTCGCCCAGCGCGTGCGAGAGGTCGTGTTGGGCCTCATGCACCTCGTCGGCCAGCCGGGCCGACTCGTCGCCGTCGTCGGCCTCCAGCGCGGCGGCGAATTCTGCCAGCAGAGCGACAAACGCGTGGCCTTGTTCCGAAAGCTCATCCGGCCACGGCGCGCTGGCCAGGACGGCGTGGACCCGGTTGACGGCGCTCAGATAAGCGGGGTCCACTTTTTTCGTCTCGGCCAACGCCTCGGCCATATCGTGGAAACCGGCGGTGTCCATGAGGTACTGGGCGACCGCTACGTCGAAGGGGCTGATGGCGTGCTCAGCGGACCCCGCCTGCTGTTCCAGGGCGGCCACCCGGCTTTCCAGGGAGGTCAGTTCGTCCGCCCTGGTTTCCAACGAGGTCACGCGGCTATCCAGAGGGGACAGGTCCGTGGCGGGCGCGCAGGCGGCCAGCGCAAGCACGGCCGCCAGGCCCGCGGCAATCAAGGGACGCATGATGAGATTCTCCTGTGCGGCGGCGAACCCGTTCGCCAATGATGGGTTTGGTTGGGTCAACGCTTAAGGCGCCGCGCGATGCCGGCGCTCAAAGTGGGCGGCTCAAAGGAGGCTTTCCTCAGTCCGTCCCATTGGCCGGTCAGGCTTGCGGTTTCAGCGGGCGCGCGGCGGGGGTTTGAGGGAGGCGAGGTGGATCGACCCTGAGAGCGGTTCAGCCGGCGCGAAGGGCTGCCACACGCTCACGGCGGGCGCGGCCGCCATCGGCGCCGCGGCGATGAAGAGCCCCAGGCCGGTCGCTCCATAGAACGAGAGCAGGCCGCCCGGGCGTTCGGTGATGGCGAGCACCTGGGGGGTGGGTGATTTGGCCCCGGCGCGCGTGGGCGGCGGCGCGGGCCGGCCCGCCGCCGGACCATGGTGATGGTGGGCCAGGGCCAGCGCCCGCTCCTGTTCGGTGAGCGCGCCAATCACGATGTGGCTATGCCACGGGCTGAGTTCGACGGCGTGGTGGTCAAGGAGCGGGAGGGCGATGGTCAGGCCGGCGGCGGCCAGGAGGACGAGGCAGGTGAACAGGCGTGGCCGCCTGACGGCGGCTGTCGTCCGCTCCAGACGATACCCGACCGACATACTCCGAATTGTAGCATAGCCGACTCAGAGAATGCACGGCCTCTCAGGGGAAGTTTGCGCAACGCGCAGCGTTGCGCCATAAGCCGGGGCGTTAGCCCCGGCGCCCAACCCCGGCGACGTGGACACGCGCAACGCGCAGCGTTGCGCCGTAAGCCGGGGCGTTAGCCCCGGCGCCCGTAAGCCGGGGCGTTAGCCCCGGCGGCGGAACGCCAGCAGGCCGAGGCCGTTGAGCGAGACCAGCACCGTGCCGCCTTCATGCCCGACGACGGCCAGCGGCAGCGGCAGGCTGACGGCGAAGATCGTCAGCAGCATCACGGCGATCATGAACAGCGCGAAGCCCAGGTTGGCGATGAGCGTCCGGCGCGCCGCGCGGCTGAGCGCGATGGCGTAGGGCAGGTTGTGCAGGTCGTCCGACATGAGCACGACGTCGGCGGTCTCCAGGGCCACATCCGTCCCGGCCGCGCCCATGGCGATGCCGAGGGTGGCGGCGGCCAGGGCCGGGGCGTCGTTGACGCCGTCGCCGACCATAGCTACCGCCCCGTACTGCGCGCGCAGTTCCTTGACCAGGCGCAGCTTGTCCTCCGGCAGCAGGTCGGCGTAGACCTCGTCCACGCCCGCCTGCCGGCCGATGGCCTGCGCCACCTGAGGATTATCGCCGGTGAGCATCACCACGCGCTCCACGCCCAGCGTCTTCAGGTCGCGCACCACCTCGGCCGCCGACGGCCGCAGCACATCGGCGACTGCGATCAGGCCCAGGACGTGCGCGGTCCGGCCCTCGCCCAGGCGGGCCACCAGCACGGCCGTCTTGCCCTCAGCCTGCAGGCGCTCCAACGGCGCGAGCACGGCCGCCCGGTCCGGCAGCGCCCAGCCGTCGAAGTAACGCAGGCCGCCCACGGCGATGTCCTGCCCGTCTACCAGCGCGCGCACCCCTTTGCCGCTCTCGGACTGAAAGCCCGACACGTCCGCCAGCGCCAGGCCCTGCGCCTGCGCGGCCGACACGATGGCGCGCGCCAGCGGGTGCTCGCTCTTGGCCTCGACGCTGGCGGCCAGGCGGAGGACGTCAGGCGGCTGAGGCTGGCTGGCGGTTGACCACGGCCAGGCGATCACATCGGTCACCCGCGGCTTGCCCTCAGTCAGCGTGCCGGTCTTGTCGAAGGCCAGCACCTTCAGGCCGGCGGCCTGTTCCAGGTGGACGCCGCCCTTGAACAGGATGCCGCGCCGGGCGCCGTTGCCGATGGCCGAGAGGATGGCGGCCGGCGTGCTGATGACGAGCGCGCACGGCGAGGCCGCCACCAGCACCGTCATCGCCCGGTAGAAGGCCGTGTCGAAGGCTTCGCCCAGGAAGGCGACCGGCGCCACGGCGACGAAGGCCGTGAACAGGATCACGCCCCAGGCGTATTTCTGCTCGAACTGGTCGATCCAGCGCTGGGTCTTGGCCTTCTCGCTATGGGCCTCCTCCACCAGCCGGATCATCTTGGCCAGCGTCGAGTCCTGCGCCAGTTTCGTCACGCGCACTTCCAGGCCGCCGGTGGTGTTGATGGTGCCGGCCAGCACCGCGTCGCCGGGGCGCTTGGTGACCGGCATCGATTCGCCCGTGATCGGCGCTTGGTCCACGGCGCTCTCGCCCTCGGCCACGACGCCGTCCATCGGCACGCGCTCGCCGGGCCGGACCAGGACGAGGTCGTTGAGCACCAGGCGCTCGATGGGCAGCAGCGCCGTCCGCCCGCCGCGCCGCACCAGGGCCTCTTTCGGCCGCAGCTTCATCAGCGCGCGGATGGCGTGGCGCGTGCGGTCCATGGCGTAAGCCTGGAGCACGTTGGAGAGCGAGAACAGGAAGAGCAGCATCGCGCCCTCGAACGGCGCGCCCACGATCCAGGCGCCGGCCGCCGCCAGCACCATCAGCAGGTCCACGTCCACGGTCCGCTCGCGCAGCGCCTCCAGGCCGCCCTTCAGTCCGAAGACGCCGCCGGCGGCGTAGGCCACGGCGTACCAGGCGGAGACCACCAGCGGCGCCGCCGCGAGCCGCTCTGCGGCCAGGCCGCCCAGCATGGCCGCCAGGGTGACGACCGTGAGCGCGGCCTCCAGCCGGTCGGCCGTCACGTTGGCCTTCAGCCAGGCGCGCAGGCGCGGCCCGGCCGCCGTGGAAGCCGGCGCAGCGGCCGGGGCCTCCCCGGCGGGACGGACCGGCGCGCCCAGGTCTTTGACGTAGCGCGTGATCCGGTCCGGCGAGGTGCGCGCCCGGTCGTAGGTGACGCTGAGCACGCCGCCCAGGTAGCTGGCCGAAGCGCGCCGCACGCCGTCGAGCCGGCGCACCCGGTCTTCCAGCAGCAGCGCGCAGGACTCGCAGGCGCGGCCGCCGTGCGCGTCCAGGCGCAGCGTGCAGGTCTCGAAGCGCTTCTGGAAGGTCGGCGCCAGCGCCTGCGCGATCTGGGCCGCCTCGGGCGTCGAGAGCTGTCCCTGGTCGTAGGCGAGCGACAGTTCCGCGCGCTCCGGGTCCACCGTCACCTCGACTAGACCCGGGTGCGGGTGGGCGGCCTCGTGCAGCAGCGTGAGGCAGGGTTCGTGAAGGTGTTCAGTTGTAGCCGTCATGAGTTGGCCGCTGTCTGGGCCTGGCACTGTGGGCACAGGCCGTGATAGAAGACGCACAGGCCGCGCAATTCGTAGCCGGAGCGGCGCGAGACGTCGGCGACGGTGTGGGCCAGCGCCGGGTCCGCGTAGTCCTCGACGCGATGACAGCGCGTGCAGACGAGGTGGGCGTGCGGCGCCAGGTTGGAGTCGAAGCGCATGGCGCCGTCCCCGGTCACCACCAGTTGCTGCGCCAGGCCCATGCGGGCCAGCGTCTCCAGCGTGTTGTAGACCGTGGCGCGGCTGAACGTGGCGAACTGGGACGCGAACTGGGCCGAGAGTTGCTCAAACAGCGCCTGGGCGGTGGGGTGGGTCTTGCTCTCGGCCAGCGCCCGGCAGACGGCCACCCGCTGCGGGGTAACGCGCAGGCCGGCCTCGCGCAGCGCCGCGATCATGGCGCGGACGTGTTCATCAACCGGGCTGGTCTCGCCACCTGATTCTTTTGATGGTGCTTGCATAAAAATATATTTAGTCCTTATTTATAACTAGTATAAATTATAGTTGAGATGGGAGAAATGTCAAGCTACAGGCGCGCCTGGCTCACTGCCGCGCGCCAGGCTTCGGACTAAGAATTGCGTTTCTGCCGGGCGGCTTCGAAGAGCAGGATGCCGGCCGCCACGGCGACGTTGAGCGACTCGGCGCGGCCGGCCATGGGGATGTGGACGCGGTGCGGGGTGAAGGCGCGGGCGGCCTCGCTCGGCCCGTCGGCCTCGGAGCTGACGATCAGGGCCGACGGCGGACGCCAATCGACCTGGTCATACGCCTGGCCGCCGCGCGCCTCGGCCAGCCAGGCGGCCGCGCCGCCCAGTCCGCCGGCGAGTGTCTCCCAGCGCGCTTCGGCGATGGGCAGGTGAAAGTGCGCGCCCATCGCGGCGCGGACGACTTTGGGGTTGTAGGCGTCCACGGTGCCGGGCATCAGGCTGACCGACTCGACGCCGGCGGCGTCGGCGGTGCGCAGCACGGCGCCGAGGTTGCCGGGGTCCGACACCCGGTCGACGACCAGGGCGAAACTCGGGTTGGGGACCACCAGGAACGCGGGCATGGCCACCACGGCCAGCAGCCCCGAGGGAGTCTGAGTATCCGCGGCGGCGGCCAGCGCCGCCGGGGAGACGGCCTCCACCCGTGCGCCCAGCGCCTCGAGTTTGGGCAGCAAGGCGCGGCCGCGCTCGTCTAGGTCCAGCGTGTAGAGCGCCAGGCGGGCCGCCGCCCGGGCGCGCACGGCCTCCTCCACCAGGCGGACCCCTTCCACCACGAAGGCGGCCTCCTGCTCGCGCGCGCGGCGTTTTGTCTGAAGAGCCTGCGTCTGCTTGATGGTTGGATTGTGGGGGGAGGTGATCATACCGGCTGCTGCTCGAAGGCGCGTCGGAAGGCCTCGACGGTGGGCGCGTCGATCAGCGTGAAGCGGATTTCACGCACCGGTGTGGACGGGCGGGCGGCCCAGAAGTCGAGCACGGCCTGCACTGCGATCGGCGCGGCGCGGGCGACCGGGAAGCCGAAGAGGCCGGTGCTGATCGACGGGAAGGCGATGGACGCGAAGCCGTGGGCGTCCGCCAGCTCCAGGGCGGCGGTGTAGGCGGTGCGCAGGCGGGCGTCCTCGTCGCCCGATCCCCACACCGGCCCGACGGCGTGGATGACGAAGCGGCAGGGGAGCCGGCCGGCGCCGGTGAGGGCCGGCCGGGCGTGGCTGGCCGGGCCGTGCTCCCGGACCCAGGCGTCGCTTTCGGCCTGGATCACGCGGCCGCCGCGCCGCACGATGGCCGCCGCCAGCCCGCCGCCGTGCGCCAGCCGTTCGTTGGCGGCGTTGACGATGGCGTCGACGCGCTCCTCGGTCAGGTCGCCGTGGTAGAGCGCCAGGACCTGGCCGGCGGGCAGGGTAAGTTGGGCGACGAGCGTGGCCACGGCTTCGATTCTACCTAAAAACAAAAACCGCACCGAAAAGGTGCGGTTATCTGGCCTTCACCAGCCCGGCGCTCACAGCCGGGCCCACAGGTGGAACGGCGTCAGGCGCCCTTGGCGATGGCCACGACCTGGCTGAAGGCGGCGGCGTCGCGCACGGCCAGATCGGCCAGCATGCGGCGGTCCAGCGTGACGTTGGCCTTTTTCAGGCCGTCGATCAGGCGGCTGTAGGACAGGCCGTTGGCGCGCGCGCCGGCGTTGATGCGCGCGATCCACAGCCGGCGCAGGTCGCGGCGGCGGTTGCGGCGGTCGCGCCAGGCGTAATACAGGGCGTGGAGCATGCCCTCGTTGGCGCGGCGGAACAGGGTATGGTAAGCGCCGCGCTTGCCCTGGCTCCATTTGAGAATCTTCTTGTGGCGGCGGCGGGTGACGGTGCCACCTTTGACACGCATGGTCGTTTGCTCCTGCGAGCGGCTTACGGCCTGTGAACGTGCAAGTCACATGTTCGTGCGCGCAAGTCGCCCACACTAAAAAGGACGAAGGATGAAAGACGGGGGCAGGCCGGGTCGGGCCGCCGTTCGTCCTTCGTCAGGCAGCCTTCGCCTCAGGTCGAAGACTTGTCGTCGTAATGCTTCAGATACGGGGCCAGGCGGCGGACGCGCCTGGCGATCTTCTTGCCCTGGACGGGCAGCATCTCGGTGAAAAGCGCCTTGGTGCGGTCCGACGTGCGGCGGCGCAGGTGGCTCTTGCCCTTCTTGGTGCGCACCAGCAGCCCGCTGCCGGTCACGCGGAAGCGCTTGGCGGTAGCCTTATGGGTCTTGAGCTTCTGCTTGCCATGCGTCTTGGCTTTGCGCGGCATGGTCCTTCTCCTGTGAGTGTCGTGAGCGGCCGGCGCGGCCGCTCGTCGGTTCGATGGCGGCGGACAAAACTCACCGGGGCGGTCGTGCGGCCCCGGTGCAAAGACGGTCGCTCACACTGTGGCGGGCGCTGCAGAGGTTCAGGCCTGGGCGCCGGCCGCCTCCGGTTCGTCCGGTTTCTCTTTCCTGGCCGCCGGCTTCGCCCGCTTGGGGTTCGGCGCCAGCAGCATGATCATCGTGCGGCCCTCCAGCAGGGGCTGCTGCTCCACCACCGCCACGTCGGCCAGGTTCTGGGCGATCTCCTGCAGGTCCTTGATGGCGATCTCCGGGTAGGTGATCTCGCGGCCGCGAAACTTCACCCGCACCCGCACCTTCTTGCCTTCCTCCAGCCAGCGCCGCGCGTCCTTAACCTTGAGCCCGGTGTGGAAATCCGTGCTCTTCGGGCGCAACTGGATTTCCTTGACCTCGATGACCTTCTGCGCTTTGCGGGCTTCCTTGTCCTTCTTGGTCTTCTCGTACAGGAACTTCCCGTAGTCCAGGATGCGGCAGACCGGCGGCATGGCGTTCGGACTGACCTCCACCAGGTCTTTGTCCGCATCGCGCGCCATGCGCAGCGCCTCGTAGACCGGGATAACGCCGACGTTCTCGTTGTTGGGCCCGATCACGCGCACTTCGCGGGCCGTGATCTGCTCGTTGATGCGGTACTCAGATGTCGTGACTGGAGGAATAGGACTGTCCCTCGCGGCTAATTTCGGCCTCTTCGCAACGAACGCAGATGTTACCACACGGCCAGACGAGCGTCAATCATGTCCCGGATTCCAGCTGGAAGCCGGCCTGCGCCTCGCCCACCCTCAGCCCGCGCCAGTTGCGGAGCGGGTGCGGCGCGGCCAGGCCCTGCGCGGCCAGCGTCTCCAGGGCCGCCGGCGACAGCGCCCCCAGTTGGCGCAACGTCTCGGTGGCGGCCAGGGCCGCCGCCCGCGCGGCTCCGTCCGCGATCTTGAGGGCGAGGCCCAGCGCCGGCGAGCCCGCTCCCAGGGCGCCCGGGGCCAGCGCGATCGCCTGGTACCCTTCGGCGCCGCCCTTGGACGCGATCCGGCCGCCGCCGGCGCGCATCAGCTCGGTGTCATAGCCGCCCGGCCCGCGCACCATCTCCGGGTGGTCGGTCATGGCCGCGAACACCCGGCGCAGCGCGGCGGCGCGCGCGGGCGGCTGGCCGGCCGGGTCCGCCAGCCGGGCGAAGGCCGCCGCGGCGTTGACGAGCGGCACGGCGAAATTCGGGGCCGAGCAGCCGTCAATGCCGACCACGACTTCAGCCGGCCCCAGGCCGCACATCTCGGCCACGGCCTTGAGGATGGCCTGCTGCACCGGCCCCTCCGGGTCGAGGTAACCAGCCAGCGGCAGGCCGCGGTGGCGGGCCTGGGCCAGCATGCCGGTGTGCTTGCCGGAGCAGTTGTGGCGGTTGGGCGTAGGCGTCTCGCCGGCCAGGATCAGGCGCCGGACGGTCTCGGGGTCGTCGAGGGGGTGCACGCCGCAGCGCAGATCGGCCTCGCCCACGCCGATCCTGGCCTGCAGGCCGCGCAGCACATCCACGTGCAGGTCGAGGCCCCGGTGCGAGGCGCAGGTGAGCGCCAGCTCGCGCGGCGTGATCCCGAAGGCGTCGGCCGCGCCCGATTCCAGCAGCGGCAGGGTCTGGAACGGCTTGGCGGCCGAGCGCATGAAGACGACGGCCCGGGGATCGCCGGCGGACGCGATCAGGCGCCCGCGCGCATCGGCCACGGCGATGGCCCCGGCGTGGACGGACTCGACCAGCCCGTCGCGGGTGTATTGGATCAGGCGGGTGAAGGCCATGGAGGGCGGGTCGCTGAAAGCCGTCAGCGCTCAGCTTTCAGCCGTGGGCGGATCACTTCAGCGGCGCGACGGTGAGCTGATCGTACAGGTGCTCCAGGCCGGCCCGGATGCGGCGCTGGTACACGTTGCGCAGATCGGCGGGGCCGGGGACTTTGCCGAGCAGGTCATGGGCCACGTTTTCCAGTTCGACGCGCGGTCTCCGGCTGCGGACAAAGGCCTCGACCTTGCGGCGGGCCAGTTTCAAGAAATCTTCGGTCGGCTTGACGCCGTCCTTGTTGGTGACCGCGCCGCGCCCCGGCACGATGAACCGGGCGGCCGTCCGTTTCTTTCGCAGGTCGGCCAGCGCGTCCAGCCACGCGTCCAGGTCGGCGTCCGACAGGAAAGGCGGGGCCTTGTGCGTGACCGCGTCGCCGGTGAAGACCACGCCGTGAGACGGGATCTCGACCCACACCGCGCCGGGCGTGACGCCGGGCCGGTGGACCAGCTGCACCTCCCGCTCGCCGACGACCAGCGTCAGCCGGTCGGCGAAGGTGATCTGCGGCGGCACCGCGCGCAGCCCGCTCAGGTCGCCGACCAGCTCGCTGTCGGCGCCGGCCTCGGCCGGCATGTTGCGGTACAGCTCGGGCAGCATCCGCACCCGCTCGTACGTCAGTTCATGGGCGATGACCGGGGCCTCGAACCACTGGTTGCCCAGCGTGCGGTCCCGGTGATGGTCCAGGTTGATGACGAACTGGATCGGCTTCCCGGCGGCCTGCTCGAGCTGCTGGCGCCAGGCGCGCGCGTCGGCCGGATGGGTGGGCGTGTCGATGCACACGACACCGTCCGGGCCGACGACGGCGCCGACCGTGACGCCCGGGAACTTGGTCTCGACGAAGATGTCTTTGGCGAGTTTCTGCATGTTCGGAAGGCGTTTCCAACCTGGCGGGCTGTTCGGCGGGCTCCGTCGCCGGTCCAGGCCAGGCGCTGCGGCGGCGAAGTGCGCGAAGGCTGGCGCAGGCTCACGCCTCCTTCGCGCCCAGCCGCTTGAAGGCGCGACCGGCGCGGATCAATACGGCAACGTGAAGCTGAACACCGCCCCCTGGCCGGGGGTGCTCTCCACCCAGATGCGGCCGCCGTGGGCCTCGACCGCCAGCTTGCAGAAGGCCAGGCCCAGCCCCAGGCCCTTGGGCGCGGCCTCGCGCTGCAGGCGCGTGAACTTGCTGAAGATGCGGCTGTGCTCGGCCGGCGGGATGCCGGGGCCGGTGTCCCGGACGGCCACGGTGAGCTCCTTGGGGCCGGACCGGGCGCTGACGGTCACGGTCCCTTCGCCGGGCGTGTACTTCACGGCGTTTTCGATCAGGTTGATGATGACGCGCCGGATCATGTCGGCGTCGACGTCCACCATCGGCAGCCGCGGCGGGATATCCCGGCGCAGCCGGATGCCCTTGCCCTCGGCGATGGCCGCCACCTGCTCCAGGGCGTCGCCGGCCAGCAGGTTGATGTCGGCCTGCTCTTTGTTGAGCGTCATCTGGCCGGCCTCCAGGCGCCGCAGGTCCAGCAGCGAATCGACCAGGCGCGACATGCGCAGGGCCGAGCGGTTGGCGATGGTGATGAGCGACTGCTCCATCTCGCTGTCCGGCGGGAGCGAGGCCTGGACGACGTCCAGCGACGAGATGATGTTGCCGAGCGGGCTGCGCAGGTCGTGGAAGATCATGCTGATCAGGTCCTGGCGCATCTCCTCCAGCTGCAGGCGCTCGGTGATGTCGCGCTGGATCCACTGGATAAACTCCTGGCCCCGGCGCTGGATGAGCTTGGCGTGGACCTCCATGGGGATCTCCAGGCCCTGCTTGGTGGTGATGCGCGTCTGGTACGTGATCTCCTGCCCGCCGCGCAGGTGCTTGAAGCGGTCCGAGCCCAGGAAGGCCGTGCCCATGCGGTGGACGGTGGTGACGCGCAGGCCGATCAGCTCGTCGCGGTTGTAGCCGAAGACCTCGACCGCCTTGCGGTTGGCGTCGGTGATCAGGCCGTCCTGGTTGGTGATGATGATCGGGTCGATGTTGTCCTCGAACAGGCTGGAGAAGCGGCTCTCGGCGGCCTTGAGCTCCTCCACCTGCTGGGCGTGGACGATGGCGGTGGCCGCCAGGGAGGCCAGGCTTTCCAGCAGGTTGAGCGTGTCCGGCGCGAAGCGGCCCTCGGTCGGGTTCATGACCTCGATCACGCCGATGACGTCGTTCTGCAGGCGGACGGGCACGGCGGCGCTGGCGCGGGTGAGCAGGCCGGTCTGCTGGTCCAGGCCGCGCTTGAAGCGCGGGTCGCGCGGGACGTCGGTGGTCAGCACGGCCTGGTTGGTCTGCGCCACCCAGCCGGCGATGCCGTCGCCGAGTTTGAGTTCCAGGCCCTTGATCCGCTCCGCCATGCGGCCGACGGCGTCCCGGAAGGTCACCAGGCCGTTCTTCACCAGGGCGATGGACGCGGTCTCCACCTTGAGCAGGCTCTGGGCGTAGCGGGTGACGCGATGGAGGACCTCGTCCAGGCGCAGGGTGGAGTTGATGGCCTGGGCCGTATCCGCCAGGGCGCGCATGGCCTGGGCGCGGCGCTCGCTTTCGGCGTAGAGCTGGGCGTTCTCGATGGCGACGCCGGCCTGGTCGGCGATGGCCGTCATCAGGGTCAGGTCGTCGTTGACGAAGCTCTCGGCCGGCACGCGCACCAGGGTGAGCACGCCGACCACGCGCGCCCGGCCGAGCAGGGGCACGGCGATGGCGCTCTTCGGGCCGGTGACCTCGTCGTCCGGGCGGCGGCCCCAGCGCGGGTCGCGGGAGGTGTCGGCGACCAGGGCGGGCTGCCGGTTGCTGAGCACCCAGCCGGCCAGGCCGTTCTGGAGCGTCCCGCCCAGCCGTCGCTCCGGGTCCGGCTGGAAGGCGTTGTCCATCATCAGGGCGGAGTACAGGACTTCGCTCTGCTCGTTGAGGACGATCACGCTGCCGGTCTTGGCCTGGGCGCTGTCGACCGTGGCCTGGAGCACGCGCTGGAGCAGCTCGGCCAGGTCCAGGCGGCCGGAGATCTCGCGGCTGATGCGGTACAGAAGCGCCAGGCGGCGCTGTTCGGTGAGCGGCGTCGTCGCCATAAGGCTATCAGCATCCCCCGTAGAAGCGGTGCATCTCAATCCGGCGAAAGGATTCCACGAAACCCTGGTCCAGGAAGGCGGGCAGGTGCGGGTCGGCCTCCAGGACGTTTTCGGCCTGCGTGTCCAGGTCCGGGAAGCGCGTGTACAAATGGCCCAGCATGGCCCGGCCGACTTCGGCCGGAGCTCCGGCCAGCGTCCGCAGGGTCAGGCGAGTAAGCAGCATCGGGAGGCCGTGAAACGTCTGCTCCTGGAAGACCAGCCAGCCGGCGCCGCCGTCCGGCAGTTGGAGCGTCAGCGCCTGCACGTGGCCGGCGCGGGTGATAGATTCGGTCTCCGTGATCCAGGAAGGCGTGTCGGCCCGCCCCGCGAGCAACGCCAGGGCGTCGGCGCCTTCCAGCCACTCGACCCGGCCGGCGGGGGCCGAGGCCGGGGGGCCGGGCGGCCGCCGCAGCACCAGCAATTCGTGGCGGGCGATGAAGCCGCACTGGATGAACAAATTATACGCGGGAGTGTTGTTTTTGATGACCTCCAGCACGTTGAGCGGGATGGCGCGCGCGTCGCTGGTTTGCAGCAGCGCTTGCAGCAGGGCGCGCCCGATGCCGCCGCGACGCGAGGCGGGCAGGACGCCCAGACGCGTGATCCACGAGCGGCCGGGGCGCACCCCGAGCATCGCCAGGCCCAGTATCTGGCCGTCGGCCGAGGCGTCCACCGCCACCACCGAGGCGTCCAGGTCGACGTCATAGGTGTGGATGTATTCCGCCAGGCGCGCGGCGTTCATGGGCATCGGCACCAGGTAGTCGACGCGGGTCTGATTATAGGCCGCCGTCAACTGCGCTACCGTATAACGGCTGGCGGGGACGAGCTGGACGGAGGCGCTCAATTGGATGCCGGGGGCCAGGACCGCCATTAACGCCCGCCCCTGCTGAGGTACCCCGCGATCTGGTCGGCGAAGCGGGCGACGTTGATGGGTTTGGGGATGTAACCGTCGCAGCCGTAGGCCGTCACCATGCGCTGGGCGGTCTCCTCCGGCCAGGCGGTGCAGGCCACGATCGGGACCCGGGCCAGGGCCGGCACGCGCCGCATCCAGGTGACGAGCGTCTGGCCGTCGGCGTCCGGCAGGCCGAGGTCGAGCAGGATCAAATCCGGCGGCTGGTCCACGGCCATCTCCAGGCCGCTCTCGGCGTCCGGGGCATGCCGGACCTCGAAGCCGCGCGCGCTCAACACGCGCCGGGCCAGTTCGGCGTTGTCCGGGTTGTCCTCCACCACCAGCACGCTCGGCATGCGGCGAGTATAGCATAGCCAGGCGGCCGGAAAGCCGGGGCGGACAAGTGTGAAGGCGGTTTGACGGTCTCAGCCCAGGAGTTCGGGCGGCTCGGGGATGGGCAGGCTGTGGGCCGGGCCGAGCTGCGCCGCAATCTGGCGCGTGATCAGCTCGAAGTGGTCCGGCCGGGCGACGAAATCGAGATCGTCGGCGGGGAGGACCAGCACCGGACACAGGCGGAAGTGCTCGATCCACAGGTCGTAGAGCGCGTTCAACTGCTCGAGGTAATCCGGGTCGATGCGGGCCTCGAACGCGCGGCCGCGGCGGGCGATGCGCTGGACGAGCGTCGGCACCGAGGCGCGCAGATAAACCACCAGGTCCGGGGGCGGCAGGAAGCTGAGCACGCTCTCGTACAGGTTGCGGTAGGTGGCGTAATCGCGCGGGCTGAACGCGCCCTGGTCGTGCAGGTTGCGGGCAAAGACCTCGGCGTCCTCGTAGACCGAACGGTCCTGGATGACGGCGCTGGGATGGTCCGCAATCTCCCGGTGAATCTGGAGCCGGTTGGCCAGGAAGAAGACCTGGGAGTGGAAGCCCCAGCGCGGCATGTCGCTGTAGAAGTCGGCCAGGTAGGGGTTCTCGACGACGGCCTCGAAAAAAGGCTGCCAGCCCCACAGGTCGCACAGCCGCTGGACGAGCGTGGATTTGCCGACGCCGATGTTGCCGGCGATGATGACGTGGCGCTTCATCAGGCTCCGTTTTGATCCGCCCAGGTCTCCACCCATTCGTCAATACGGGTCAGGTAAGCGAGCGCGGCGTTGACTCGGGCGCGGAAATCGGCGGGCGAGGCCAGGCGCAGGCGCTCCAGGAAGGCCGTCCACGGCTCGGCGTGCGGGCTGTCGCCGGGCAGGTGGCGGATAACGGCCTGCCAGGTGTAGAGCATCAGCCACAGGCTCTCCGCGGCGCGGTCGGCCTGGATCTGGGCCTGGAAACCGCCCTCGTACACCGTGCGGCGCGCGGGATGGATGAGCTCGTCGGCCGCGGTCTGGCCGGCCCGGTAGGCGGCCGACCAGTCGGTGAGCAGGACCTGGGCCTGGCCGGAGTCCAGTTGCGGGCCGCCGAAGAGGGCCAGGAAGTCGTCGTAGATGGCCGGCTGGCCGAGCCGGCGGCTCGCCGCCTCCAGCTTCATCAGCAGACGCCGCCCGGCGCCCGGGAAGCCGGTCAGCGAGATGGCGGCGTTGGCGCTGTAGAGCAGGGCCTGGCAGAAATTGGCCAGCGTGACCGGGGCCGTCGGCTCCTGGCCGGGCAGCAGGCCGACGTGGAGCTCGCCCCGGGCCAGGGCCAGGAAGGCGCGCGCCCGCGCCGCCACGAAGTCCGGCCGGTGGAACTGCCCGCGCGCGCTGGACTGGGCCAGCTCGAAGACGTGCGCCGGGTCATGCAGGAAGACCGGCTCGCACAGCTCCGGGCCGCGCCAGGGGTGGACGCGCAGGCTTTTGGGGTTGGCGTACTCGGACCGGGCGCGGTACTGGATGTCCAGGATCACCTGGTCGGTGAGGCGCAGCACCTCGCGGCCGAGCGGTTCGGCGTTGTCGATCAGGATCAGGTCGATGTCGGTGGCGCCGCCCAGCAGCGGCTCCCCGGCGGCGACCGAGCCGGTGAGGTAGGCCGAAACCAGGCTGGGGCGGGCGGCCATCCGCTGGGCAGCCGTGTCCCGGGCGATCTTGATCAGCGTGGCGCGGTCGATCAGGGTCATGTGTTTTCACCACGAAGCTGCAGAGACGCGCCGTTCACCCAGAGCGGGGGAAGGGTGAGTCAGGCCGTCGGGTCCGTCCCCAGGCCATCGGGGAGCGGCAGCAGCGGCTGATACTCCAGGCCCAGCGCCGTGTGGATCTGCTCAACGACCAGGCGCAGGTCGTCCGGGTTGGCCACGAAATCCAGGGGCGCGGCCTCGATGGTCAGCACCGGCGCGCTGGTGTAGGCGGCGAAGAACTCGTCGTAGGCCTGGCCCAGCTCGTGGATGTAGGCCCGCTCCATGTGCTGCTCGTAGGGCCGGCCGCGCTTGGCGATGCGGCGCATCAGCTCGTCGGTGGGCGCGCGCAGATAGACCAGCAGGTCCGGCCGGACGACCTTCTCGGCCAGGGCGTCGTGCAGGCGGCGGTAGAGCTCCAGTTCATCGCCGCGCACGTTGATGCGCGCAAAGAGCGCATCCTTGGCGAAGGTGTAGTCCGCGATCACGGCGCCATTCTGCTCGAGCTGCCGCGGCACTTCACGCTGCTGGCGGTAGCGCGAGAGCAGGAAAAAGAGCTGCGTCTGCAGGGCGTAACGCGCGCGGTCGGCGTAGAAGTCCGAGAGGAACGGGTTCTCCTCAAAGACCTCCAGCACCAGGCCGGCATTGAATGTGGGCTGCAAAAGCCGCGCCAGCGACGTCTTGCCGACGCCGATGACGCCTTCGATGGCGATGTACATGCGCGCTTCCGGGGAGGGCTCTCCGAGTTCGGGGAGAGTATAGCCGGGTTTGACGGGGTGACAAGGTTGCGGAGGTGAGGGGGTGACGGGGACGTTTTCGTTCGCAGGAGCACCTCGCACGCGCGACTGGAGGGGGATGGCGACTTGGGCGGGGGGCGCGGGCCCAGCCCGGCAGGTCGCAGGCCCAGCCCGCTCTTGCGATGTCTCCGGCGACGCCGGCGCTGCGCGCGGCGGGTCTCATGCTAGAATCGGCGCGCTATGGACCTCCTCTCCGGCCTGAACGCACAACAAACGCAAGCCGTCACCGCCGCGCCGGGCCCCACGCTGGTGCTGGCCGGCCCCGGTTCCGGCAAGACGCGCGTGCTCACCCACCGCATCGCCTACCTCATCCACCACCTGGGCGTGCCGCCCTATCGCATCCTGGCAGTGACCTTCACCAACAAGGCCGCCAATGAGATGAAGCAGCGGGTGCAAAAATTGCTGGGGACGGCTGACGGCCCGCCGGGGGGTGGAGACGGCCCGCCGGGGGGTGGAGACGGCCCGCCGGGGGGTGGAGACGGCCCGCCGGGCCGTCTCTACAGGGGTGTGACCATCGGCACGTTCCACTCGATCTGCGCGCGTTGGCTGCGCCGCGAGGCCCAGCGCCTGCCGGTGACGCGCGACTTCGTCATCTTCGACGCCAGCGACCAGGAGGCCGTGGTCAAACAGGTGGTCCAGGAGCTCAACCTGGACGACAAGAAATTCCGGCCGGCCGCGCTGCTGAACAAGATCAGCGCCGCCAAGAACGAGCTGATCGGGCCGGACGAGTACCCGGCGCCGACCTACGCCGCCGAGATCCAAAAGCGCGTCTACCAGCGCTACCAGGCGCTGCTGGTCGCCAACAACGCCCTGGACTTCGACGACCTGCTGACCGAGGTGGTCCGGCTGTTCCGGAGCCAGGCCGACGTGCGGGCGAAGTACCAGGGCGCGTTCGAGCACGTGCTGGTGGACGAGTTCCAGGACACCAACACAGTGCAGTACGCGCTGCTGCGCGAGCTGACGGCGGTCCGACGCAACCTGTACGCCGTCGGCGATCCGGACCAGAGTGTGTACCGGTGGCGCGGCGCCGATTACCGCAACGTCCACAAGCTCAAAGAGGATTTCCGCGATCTGACCACGATCCTGCTCGAGGAGAATTACCGCTCCACGCAGTTGATCCTGGACGCGGCCATGGCCGTGATCGACAAGCACCCGGGCCGCACGCGCAAACAGCTCTTCACCCAGCGCCGGGGCGGGCCGCACATCCTGATGGTGGAGGCCTACAACGAAGACGACGAAGCGCGCGCGGTGGTGGAGACTATCCAGGGATTGACGGCCGACGGCACGTACCAGTTGGGCGATTTCGCCGTGATGTACCGCACCAACGCTCAGTCCCGCGCGGTGGAGGACGCTTTCGTGCGCGCCCGCCTGCCTTACAAGCTGGTCGGCGCCCAGCGTTTCTACGGCCGCAAAGAGGTCAAAGACCTGCTGGCCTACCTGCGCCTGGTCCACAACCCGGCCGACTCGGTCAGCCTGCTGCGCGTGATCAACACGCCGCCGCGCGGCATCGGGACCAGGACGCTGGAGACGCTCCAGGAGCTGGCGCGCGCGGCCGGGGTCATGCCCGGCGACGTGGTCCGCGACCTGGGCGAGCGCGGGCCGCAGTCCCCGTACGCCGCCCGGCTCGGCTCCAAGGCCGCGGCGGCGCTCTCCGGTTTCGGCGTGATGCTCAATCACTGGATCAGCGCGCGCGGCGAGCTGAGCGTGGTGCAGCTCATGGACACGGTCCTGGAACGGGTCGGCTACCGCCACTTCCTGCTGGACGGAACCGAAGAGGGCGACGAGCGCTGGGCCAACGTGCTGGAGCTGCGCGGCGTGGCGCAGGAGTTCGGCGAGGCCACTCTGGCGGACTTCCTTCAGGAGGTGGCGCTGGTCTCCGACCAGGACACGCTGGCCGAGGCCGGCCAGTCCCCCGTCCTGCTGACCCTGCACGCCGCCAAGGGCCTGGAGTTCCCGGTGGTCTTCATCGTCGGCCTGGACGAGGGCGTGCTGCCGCACCAGCGCTCGTTCGACGACCCGGAGGCCATGCACGAAGAGCGGCGCCTGATGTACGTGGGCATGACGCGCGCCAAGGACCGCCTGTACCTGCTGCGCGCCTTCCGCCGCTCGCTGTACGGCGACTCGTCGGTCGGCGAGGCGTCGCGCTTCCTGTATGACATCCCGGACCGACTGCTGACCGGCCAGAAACCGCACAAACAACGGCGCGCTTCCGAGAGCTACCAGCGCATGACGACCTGGGAGACGCCGGCCGGGCGGGGGCGGTCGGTCAACCTGAGCCGCGGCGCGCAACCTCAAACCGCCGGCTCCACCCCCCCGGCCCCCAGTGCCACTTACCGGACCGGCCAGCGCGTGAAGCATCCCTCGTTTGGCGAGGGCATCGTCATCGAAAGCCGCGGCGCGGGCGAGGACGAGGAGGTGACGGTGGCCTTCGAGGGGATGGGCATCAAGCGCCTCCTGGCCCAGGCCGCCCACCTGCAGTTGCTAAAGGGCTGAATGCCGTCCCACACTCCCTACGATCTCCTCGGCGTGGCGCCGGGCGCGAACACGGACGACATCCGCGCCGCCTACCGGCGCCGCGCCGCGCAGGTCCACCCGGACCGGCAGCCGCCGGAGCAGAAAGAGCAGGCGGCCGAGGCCATGCGCCAGCTGAACGCCGCGCGCGACCTGTTGCTCGACGCGCGCCGCCGGGCCGCCCTGGACGCGCAGCTGCGCCAGGCGCGGGCTGCGCCGTCCAGCTTCGCCGACCTGGCGCGCGAGCGGCGCACCCGCCGCCGCTTCCGGCAAAACCTGAGCCTGGCGGGCTGGGTGATCCTGCTGGGCCTGTTGGGCGGGCTGGCGCTGGTGGCGCCCGGGGCGGTGGGCCTCCTGCTCCAGGCGGCGGCCGGCATGGTCATCGCCTTGTTCAACCTGTTCATGCCCGTGCTCATTTCGGTCCTGCTGGCGCTGCTCTTTATCTCGCTCAGGAAATCGTGATGCGCCTCGCCCTGAACGGCTGGTTCCTGGCGCATCACCCCCAGACCGGGACCGGCCAATATCTGCGCGCCCTGCTGACGCACCTTCCACAAGTTGCCCCGCAACACGAGGTTGTGTTGGTGGCGCCCGGCGACGGCGCCCTGCCGCCGGAGGCCGAGGCGGTGCGCGTGCACCGGGTCCGGTGCGGGGCCGGCGACCTGGACAAGGTCTGGTTCGAGCAGCGCCTGTTCCCGGCCGCCTGCCGCGCGCTCCGGGCCGACCTGGCGCACGTCCCGCACTGGGCGCCGCCGCTGGCCTCCCCGGTCCCGGTGGTCGTGACTGTCCACGACGTGATCCCCCTGATCCTGCCCGAGTATCGCGGCGGGGCGCGATCCCGGCTGTATACGGCGCTGGTCACGGCGGCCACGCCCGGCGCCGCGTTGATCCTGGCCGACTCGGCGGCCACGCGCCGCGATATCGTGGAGCGGATCGGGGTGCCGGAGGACAAAATCCGCACGGTGCCCTTGGCGGTTGACGCGCGGTATACCGCCAGCCACGATTGGCGCGAGGACGACGCCATCCGGGCGAAATATGGTCTGCCGGAGGCCTACGTGCTCTACCTGGGCGGCTTCGACGCGCGCAAGAATGTGCGCGCCCTGCTGAGCGCATGGACCTGGGCGGCCGGCTCCATCGGCGAGTCTTACCCGCTGGTGCTGGGCGGCGCGCTGCCGCCGCCCGATGGCCGGCTGTTCGAGGACTACCGCGCCCTGGCCGAGCAGTTCGAGGTGGCGGACACGGTGAAGTTTATCGGCGCCGTGGCCGAGGCCGACAAGCCGGCGATCTATCGCGGCGCGGCCGTCTTCGTCTACCCCTCGCGCTACGAGGGCTTCGGGCTGCCGCCGCTGGAGGCGATGGCGTGCGGCGTGCCCGTCGTCACCACGGACGCCGGCTCGATCGGCGAGGTGGTGGGCGACGCGGCCTTCCTGATCGATCCGCAGGAGACGCGCAAATTCGGCGCCGGCCTGATCACGTGCGTCGTGGAGCCGAGCGTGTCCGACCACCTGAAGGCGCGCGGCCTGGAACGCGCCCGGCTGTTCTCCTGGGAGCGGACGGCGCGGGAGACGGCGGCGGCGTATGAGGCGGCGGTTGGACGGTGAAGGGAAATCCCGAATCCCAATGACCGAATCCCAATCGACTCTGTGGGACCGTGTCGCCGAGAACGGGGGATTATGGGATTGGGGTCTGGGTGTGTTCGCCCTCCTCCTTTTTTCCACCACCCTGGCCCCCGGCCTGCTGCCGGCGGACTCGGGCGAGTATCAGACGACCGGCGCGCTGCTCGGGGTGGCGCACCCGCCCGGTTTTGCGCTCTACACGCTCCTGAGCTGGCTGATCTCCCGCCTGTCTTTCGTTTCGCCCGCCCTGGCGATCAATTTCCTGTCAGCCATATTGGCCGCGTTGACGCTGGCCCTGGTGGGCCGCGCCGTCCGCGCCTGGACTGGCTCGCCGTGGGCCGGGTGGTTTGCAGCGCTCATACTGGGCGCCGCGACGACTTTCTGGGCGCAGGCGACCACGGCCAACATCCGCATGTTCACTGCCTTCGCTGTCGCCCTGGCGTTGGCCGGGCTGGCGGATTATGAACGGGACCTGGCGGCCGGGCCGGGGCGACCCACCGGGCCGGGGCGACCCACCGGGTCGCCCCTACGGGTGGCGCTGGGGCTGGGGCTGGCGGTGTCGCATCACGGCTCGACGGTCTTCCTGGCGGCGGCGCTGGGCCTGTATCTGCTGGCGCTGGATCCGCGCGTGCTGCGCCGTCCGGCGGTGTGGGCCGCCGGCCTGGCCCCGTTCCTGGCCTGGCTGTATTTCCCGCTGCGCGCCGGCGCCTTCGGTTCGCCGCCCAACGCGCGCACCTGGGACGGCTTCCTGGATCAAGTCCTGGCGCGCGGCTGGTCCGGCGACATGCTGGCCTTCGCCACGCCCGAAGCCCTGCCGGACCGGCTGCGTGTCCTCGGTGTGCTGCTGGAATTCCAGTGGAACGGGGCGCTGCTGGGGCTGATGGCGCTGGGCGCCGTCCTGACCGTGCTCGCAGACCGAAGGCGCGGCGCGGCGTTCCTGGCCGCGTTCGGTGTCCACGCCTTCATCGCCATCACGTACCGCGCGCCGCAGACCACCGAATACCTGTTGCCGGCTTATGTGCTGATGGCCGTTTTCGCGGGTTTCGCGGGCGCGAGGGTGTTCCGGTTTCCGGGCAGCCGGCGGCGCCGCGCGCTGTCGTTCGCTCTGGCGGCGGCCGGCCTGGTCGCGCTCGGCGCGCAGTTCGCGGCCCGCTATCCCGCCTACCGCGCCCTGGCGCGGGATGACTCGACGCGGGCTTACGCCGCCGCCGTGCTGGAGGCGGCGCCGCCCGGCGCGCTGATCCTGGCGTCCTGGCACTGGGTCACGCCGTTGTGGTATCTGCGCGAGGTGGAGGGCGCGCGCCCGGACGTCGCCGTGCGCTACGTCGTGCCGCGCACGGCGTCCTACGGCCAGGACTGGACCGCCGAGATCGGCGCCGGCCTGGCGCAGCGGGCCGTGATCGTCACGAGCTACTTTAAACCGGAATACGCCGCCAGCGGCTACCGCTTCCGGCCGTTGGCGACGCCGGGCGGGGAGGCCTGGGAGGCGCGGGCGGCCCCGCTCGTCGAACCGCCGCCTGATCTCACGGGCGCCCGATCCTTTGACGGCCTCGAGTTCCTGGGTTTTCGGTTGTTGCCAGGTCCCGCTGCCGCGCGCGCCGTTGATGTGCTCGCGGCCTGGCGCGTCTCTGGCGACCCGCAGGACATCAGCTTCTTCGTCCACGCCCTCGGCCCGGACGGCCGCCTTTACGGCCAGTCCGACGTGTCCCATCCGGCGTCAAGCTATGCGGCTGGCGAGGTCCTGGTTGATCGCTACGTCTTGAACCTGTCGCCGGAGGCGCTCCCCGGCCCTTATGCGCTTGCGGCCGGCGCGTACCGGCCGGACGGCGCGCGCGTGGCCGAGACGACGTTGCTGACGTGGGAGGTCGGGGCCTCGGCCGCGCCGCCGCCGACCGCTCACCCGCAATGGCGGGCGCAGGGTGGCGCGACGCTGGTGGGCGCCGACGTGGACCGCTCGCTCGCGGACGCGCAGCGCGTCTATCTCCACTGGCAACTCGGGCCGGCCGCCGCCGAAGTATCGGCGCCCGATGGCGCGCTCACGCTTCCGGCCGGACCCGGCTACGCCACCACCGCCGCCGACCTGCCGCCCGATCAGGCGCTGCCCGGCCTCCCCCGGCCCTTGCCTCCTGATCCTTCGGCTCTCTCGCGGTATGTGCCTTTCGGCCACGAGCTTGTGTTGACCCGGGCCGACTTCGCCCCGCGCGCTGCGCGCCCCGGCGAGACGGTGAGCGTCGAGCTGGAATTCCTGGCGGCGCGGCCGATTACGCGCGACCTGGTGGTGAAGGTCGAACTGACCGGCGCGGGCTGGCGCGTTCAGCAGGACACGGTGCCGGTCGGCGGCGCGCTGCCCACGCTCAAATGGGTCCCGGGCGCGCGCCTGCGCGACCGCTACACGCTGGTCGTTCCGGCGGACGCGCCCCCCGGACCGGCGCGGCTGGTCGTCGGCTGGTATGATGCCTTCACCCAGCGCGACCTGCCGATCCTGGACCCGCGCCTGGCCCGGCTCGGCCCGACCGTGACGCTGGGCGAGATCGAGATCAGGCCGTAGCCGCTCAGGGTTGTCTGCCGTCTGCTATCTGCCGTCTGGAGCCTCTCATGCCCATCGCCCAACACCCCACGCGCATCTACCGCAACCGCGGCGTTGTCATCCCGCTCGTGCCGTCTTACGAGGCGTTGCTCCACCAGAGCCTGGCCGCCGTCGAGCCGCTGTGGCCCAGGTATCCCAAGACGCGCCGGCTGTGGGACCTGCTGGTCAGCGACCCGGAGGCCGTCGCCAACTGGGACATGGCCGACTACCTGACGACCAACAAGCTGAACTACAACGACCACGGCATGACCCACGCCCTCATCGCGGCGACCAACGCTATCCGGATTTTCGACCTGCTGGCCGAAGGCGGGGTGCCGCCGGACGTGGTCTCGTCCGGCGCCGGCGATCGGGACGACGCCTGCCTGGTGGTGGCCGTGGCCACGTTGCTGCACGACATCGGCAACCAGGCGCACCGCAAGCACCACGAGATGCTCGGCATCGGGCTGGCGCAGCCGATTCTGGACCGGCTGATGCCCGAGGTCTACCCGGACGTGGTCACGCGCGTCCAGTTGCGCGCCTTCATCCTGCACGCCATCCTGTCGCACGATTTCGACCCGCCGCCGCTGACGTTCGAGGCGGGCGTGGTGGCGGTGGCCGACGGCACCGACGTGACCAAGGGGCGCGGGCGCAAGGCCTTCGACCTGGGCAAGGTGGACATCCACTCGGTCTCGGCGCTGGCCATCGACGAGGTCTGGATCAACCGCGGCGAACAGCACCCGGTGGAGATCACGGTGGTGATGAACAACTCGGCCGGCATTTTCCAGATCGACGATACGCTGACGCGCAAAGTGGTGCGCGGCCCGCTGGCCCGGTGGATCACGGTCACGGCCGTCACGCGCCCGTCGGACTCGCCCAACGATGCGCGCATTATTGAGCGTCTGACGTTGCGCAACGGGGCGTTCGTGGCCGAGTGAGCGCGGGCTAGGGCGTGAGGCCCCAGAAGGCGGCCTCGGCCCGCCACTCTTCGAGGTAGGCGCGCGGGTTCTTGCAGCGCAGACCCCAATCGCCGATGGCGCAGACCGGTCGGTCCTGGAACGCGGCGCGGGCGCGCTCCCGGTAACGCGGGTGGGTGAGCGTGTCCGGGTGCAGCCAGGGCAAGTCGGTATCCGGCAGTTGCCAGCCCTGCGCGGCCAGCCCAAAGGCGGCCAGGCCGTGCGTGAACGTGCAGCGCAGACCGAGCTCGGCGCAGGCGACGCGGATGCGCTGCCCGCCGATGAGCGAGCCGCAGGCCGAGAAGAAGTGCACCTGCTCCAGGCCGTGGGCCGCCGCCCAATGGGCGAAGGTCCGCAATCCCTGGCAGACGCTGACGCCGGAGGCCACTGTGTCGCCGATCAGCACGGTCCGGGCGGGCGCCTCGAACGACTGGTAACGCTGGTCTGCGAACCAGCGCCGGCGCTCGTCCAGGTGGCGGCGCACGCCGATGAAGTTCTCGGGCAGCAGCGCGCCGAAAACCGTCTGATAGGCGGGCTGCAGGCCGTAGTACAGGCCGCCGGTCAAGATCGTCAGGCCGGCCACGTCGCCGGCGGGGTCGAGCAAGTTGTGGTCGCGCAGCGCGGCCAGCCAGTGCGCGGTCGCGTCGCGGGCGGCGTCCAGCAGCGGGATGCCCACGACCGTTCGGTCGAACAGGAAGGCCTCCAGCGCGGGCGATTCCAGGATGTAAGTGTCGGTGTCCAGCGGGCGCAGGTGGTAGACGGCCACGGCCTTCTCTCCGATGCGTGGGCAAATTCGCCGCCCAGGCCGCCAGTGTAGCGGGGTCGCCGGTCGGCCGCAAACGGCCGCGCCCCCGGCCGGGATGGTAAAATCCCCCGGCGTTTTTACTCACCGCGTCCATTGAAAGCCGTCCGTGTTTGAAATCGTCTTCCTCGGCACCTCCGCCTCTGCGCCCTCCGTCCATCGCGGGCTGTCGGCCCAGGTGGTGATGCATAACGAGCACCGTTTCCTGATCGACTGCGGCGAGGGCACCCAGCGTCAGATCCTGCAGTCCGGCATCGGCTTCAAGCGCCTGGAGCGCGTGCTGATCACGCACGGCCACCTGGACCACATCCTGGGGCTGGCCGGCCTGGTCTCCACCTTCACGCGCTGGGAGACGGCCGAGCGCCTGGAGATCTGGGCCGGCCGCTGGGCGCTGGACCGCATCCGGACGCTGCTCTTCGAGATCGTCCTGAAGGGCGCGCGCCTGCCCTTCGATCTGCAGTTTCACGAGATCACACCCGGCGTCCTGTTCGAGGATAAATCCTTCTCGGTCACGGCCTTCCCGGTGCAGCACCGCGGCGCGGATTCATTCGGTTTTGCGTTCGAGGAGAAGTCGCGGCGGCCCTTCCTGGTGGAACAGGCCGAGGCCCTGGGCGTGCCCGCCGGCCCCATCCGGCGCGAGCTGGTGGCCGGGCGGCCGGTGACTCTGCCGGACGGCCGCGTGGTCCCGCCGGAGGCGGTGCTGGGGCCGCTGGCGCCCGGCGCCCGGCTGGTGCACGTCGGCGATTGCGGGGAGACGCGCGATCTGCTGGAGGTGGCGCGCGGCGCGGACGCGCTGGTGATCGAGGCCACTTACCTCGAGGTCGAGGCGGACATGGCCCGCGAGTTCGGTCACCTTACCGCCGCCCGAGCCGCCCGCCTGGCCCGCGACGCCGGCGTCCGTCAGCTTTATCTGACCCATATCTCCCGCCGCTACCGCGAGCGCGACGTCGCCGAGGAGGCCCAGGCAGTCTTCCCGAATACCGTGGTCGTCCGCGATTTCGACCACGTCCAAATCCGGCCCGACGCGCGCGAGCCGGGTTAGCCCCCTTCCGGCAGGCGTCCCCCGTCATCCAAGCGCATATCAGCGCCGCCCGCGCGTGGCGAGGTTCTCGTACAGCGTGATCGTGGTGCGTTCCCAGCCGATGGAGGCGATTAGAATTTTTTCATAATGCTGGCGTTGCTTCACCGAGAGTATAGGATTCGCACTTTGCCGGGGCAGCAAACCGGCAGTTAGGTTCGCGTGAACGTTATAACGTTATAGTGAAGTCACGTTGGAACCCGGTAAGAGCAGGCTGGACTGTGACGCAATTTTCTCCACAACCTTAAGGCTGGCTAATACGACTGTATATGTGAAGAGTAGAACATCTGCGAGGTGGCATGTCGTGCAAGTTAGTCGGCCTGTGTTGTTTATGGTCAAATTCCGGAATTGGCTGACTGGGCTGGCAGTGGTCGAAGCGGTGGTGATCATGGATCGGGCGGACCCGCGTGCAGACCGGCGGTGATTGGCAAGTGTGGACTCAGCCCGGCGCCCTCCCCAAACGGCCTCTCGCCTCGGGCAACCGGTTCTGGCGGCAGGACGGTCCGGGCGGCAACACTGCTATACTTGCCGATATGCCCGTCGCGGACTCAAATGAACAACTGCTTCTGGAACAAGCGCGCCGCCTGGACGAGCGCGCGCTGGGCCAGATCCATGACCGCTACTATCCTGAGATTTACCGCTACGCCCTTTACCGGACGGGCCGGACGGAGGTGGCGGACGATATCGCCGGCGAGGTCTTTCTGCGGCTGCTCGACGCGCTTCACCAGGAGCGCGCGCCGCGGACCACGCTGCGCGGCTGGCTCTTCGGGGTGGCGTCCAACCTCGTCGTCGACTACTACCGCAAGGCGCCGCGCGAAAGCGCGCCCCTCGACGAGGCCCAGGCGGCGCCAGGCTCGGTCTCAGCCGAGGCCGAATTGAGGCTGCAGAAACAAGAAGTACGCGCGGCCATGCGGCAGTTGACGCGCGAGCAGCAGGAAGTCCTGGCGCTGCGCTTTGGAGACGGATTTTCGGTGGAAGAGGCGGCTGAGGCGATGGGAAAATCGGTGAATGCCGCTAAGGCCCTACAGTTCCGGGCATTGGAGGCGTTGCGGCGGGTCCTGGGTGTGGGCGAGGTGAGTTATGAGTGAGAGCCTGTCCCTCATCGCCGCCCTGGACGATTGCCTGAACGCCCTGGAGGCCGGCGCCAGCCTGGAGGCGGCCCTGGCCCGCTACCCGGCGCTGGCCGACGAACTGCGCCCCATGCTCATCGCGGCGCAGGCGGCGCGCCCGGCCGAGCCCATCCGCGTGCCGCGCCAGAGCGAAGACGCCAGCCGCGCCCGCTTCCTGGCGCGCGCCCAGGTCCTTCGCGCCTCACGGCCTCGCCCGCGCCGCCTGATCCCGTGGCTGGCGCAGGGCCTGCGCCCGGCGGCGCTCGCCATCGCCGTCATCGCCGCCGGCCTGCTGAGCGCCTATGGCACGCTGGCGGCCGCCGCCCAGAGTCTCCCGGGCGACCTGCTGTATGACGTCAAGCGTTCGGTGGAGCAGGTGCAGCTGTCGCTCGCCGGCGACCCGGCGGCCCGAACCGCCCTGGAGCGCGAATTCGAGCAGAGGCGCCTGGACGAGGTCCGCGCCGTCGTCGAGCAGCGCCGCCCGGTGACCGTCAGCTTCCGCGGCGTGGTGGAGCAGCAAAACGGCGACCGGTGGGTGGTCGCCGGCCTGCCCGTGATCGTCCCGGCCGGGCTGGGGTCCGGCCTCAGCCGCGGGCAGGCCGTGACCGTGGCCGGCGCCGTGCAGCCGGACGGCGCTATCCTGGCCGCGCAGATTCGGCCCGACGACTCCGGCGTGACGGCGACCGACACGCCGCCCGCGCCGCCCAGGCTTACCCGGACTCTGACGCCGGCCCCGACGATGACGCGGGCGCCCGATCAGCCGGCGACCGAGACGGCCGAGCCGCAACGCCCGACTCAGACGACGACCCCGACCCGGACACCGACCTTGCGATCCAGCAGCGGACCGTCGCCGTCCAGCACGCCGCCCGCCATCAGCCCATCGCCGGCGGCCACTCAGACGCCGCCCGCCCCCCCCACGCCGACTTCCGGCGGCGGACCGGCGCCGATCCAAACGCTGCCGCTGACCCAAACCCCGGTCAGCGCGACGCCGACCGAGACGCCGGAGCCAGAGGATACGGATGAGCCGGATGATGAAGAGGAATTTGAGGGGGTGGTGGAAGCGACCGGCGGAGTCTGGGTGATCTCGGGGCAGTCGGTGACGATCACGAGCGAGACCGAATTTCGCGGCAACCCCCAGCTCGGCGACCGCGTCAAAGTAAAAGCCTGGCGGATGGGGGACGGCAGCCTGGCGGCCCGCCGGATTGAAAAAGAAGACTGAGCCGGGGACGCCGCGGTCTATTCAGGATTGCCCTTAAGACACAGAGACACGGAGTTCAACTCCGTGTCTCTGTATTTCGGCGGCCTGCCCCGGCCTCAGTGGGCGGGGTGGGCCAGGCTCAGTCGTCGCGCCGCAGGCCGGTGAGCAGGAAAGCGTAGTAGAGCAGGGTCGAGATCGCCGAGATCAGGGCCGCCACGTAGGTCAGCGCAGCCGCGCCGAGCACGCGATCGACGTACACCATCTCGTTGGGGCCGACGATGCCAAGCTGGAGCAACTGCGCCTTCGCACGGCTGCTGGCGTTGAACTCGACCGGCAAGTTGACCACCTGGAAAAACACGACCCCGGCGAACAGGCCGATGCCGACCCACACGAGCCATTGGCTGAAGATCGCGCCGAGGATGATCAGCAGGATGCCAAGATTGCTGCCGAAGCCGGCCACGGGCACGGCGGCGTTGCGCACGACCAGCGGGACGTAGGCCCTGGCGTCCTGAATCGCGTGGCCCGCCTCGTGCGCGGCAATGCCCACGGCGGCCAACGTGCCGATGCTGCCGCCGGATCCGATGGATGTCGTCCCGAGCACGTCCGCATCGGAACCTCGGCCTACGTCTGGTGCTCCGGAACAGCCGCAGCCGGCTCCCGTGACGCCGGAACAGCCGCCGGTCGCCGCCCCCGCGGGCCAAAACGAAACCCCGCCGCCGGTTGCTTCCGGAAAACCGACGCTTCCCCCTCAGGAAACCCCCGCCGACTGGAAAGGTTTTTCCGTACTCGCTTTGCGTACGCTCAAAATGCCGCTTGCGGATGTCTGGAAGCAGGACCGTCTCGGAAATTTGGTTTCGGATCCGCAACTGCTTCAGTACCACTGGGTGCGCATCCAAGTCAAAGGGGTGGACCTCAATACGTCCAAATCCTTGCGTCTTGCACTTCCTGCGGCGCCGGCAATGGCCTATGTCTTCGCCTGGACCGACAAGCTCGACGAAAAACGCTTTTATCTGGGCGATTTGTCGCAATGCCTGCAGAACGCCGGCAAAGGCTGCCCCATCCGTGTGGACGGCAAGAAATGGTATGACCTCTCCGGGCGCATCACCACCACCCGCTTCGTGGCTGAATGTGTCGATTGCCCGCTGCACGCAATTCCACGAAGATAACAGGAGTCTACTCCCGTTGTGTCCGTCGATCAGGAATGCCTCGTGATCCGCTATGCCATCATCGGCGCCGGCGCCGTTTCGGACTATCACCATGTGCCGGGAATTCGTCTCGATCCCCGGGCTCAGCTTGTGGCGGTGTGCGAT
>Ga0101944_10002213_pt1 | contig 32938 bp, 25 predicted proteins | sample DewCreD2012metaG_FD_75245 | JGI IMG/M metagenome (GOLD analysis project Ga0101944, IMG submission 75245) | Hot spring sediment bacterial and archeal communities from British Columbia, Canada, to study Microbial Dark Matter (Phase II) - Dewar... ... | reverse complement strand
ATGCGTGCGGACAGGCAAATCCTGCCCCAGTACCATGGCGCGCAGGCGGTCGGTAGGAATATAACAACACATCTCATCCATAGATCGCCAAAGGCTGTCTTCCTTATTTGGAGAATGGCAGATGAACCCCTCGCTGTTGCCAACCAGTAATCAGCCCAAAGAATTACGGAAAAAATTGACCTAAATTAATTATAACATAGCCGTTTCTGGCGCGCATCTTAAAGCTGTACGGCCAATTCGGAATTAATGCCAAACTAATAAGGGATTCAATTGGTCATTAACTTAACGTAGATTTCTTCCAGCGCCGATTCTTTCACCGATAGGTCTACCAGCGCCCAGTTATGCTCGGATATTTGCTCAAGCACATGGGCAATCGCGCCGATCTGATGCGTGCGAAATATGTAATTACCGTCGCTGCGCTCGTATTCGAGGGGTTCGTCCGCCTTGAACACTACCTGATACTCGCGCCTGCCTAAACTGCTGCGAATGGCATCCATTTTGTCGAACACGATCATCTTGCCATTTTTAATAATCATCACCCGGTCGCAGATATATTCGACGTGGAACAGATTGTGGGCGCTGAGCAGAATCGTCTTACCGGCGGCTTTAAGCGACTTGAGATAGTTGATAATAAAGAAAGAAGTCAACGGATCGAGGCCAGAGTTAGGCTCATCGAGAATCAACAGCCGGGGATCGTGCAGCAGGGCGCGCGCAATGGCGGTTTTGCGCTTCATGCCCTTCGAAAATTCGCCAGTGAGCTTATCTTTTTGCGGTAGATTTAACGAATCGAGCAAGGCTTCGATGCGCGCCTGGGCAACCGAGCGCTTCATCTGGTATAACTCAGAAAAGAACAGCAGGTATTGGCGGGCAGACATATTTTCGTAGAGTGGGCTTTCTTCCGGCAGGTAACCAATCTGCTTTTTAACGGCCACGCTGTTTTTTTGGATGTCGCGGCCCATCACCTCAACCGTACCCTGGGTGGGTTCGATCAGGCCGGCGATCATCTTGAGGGTGGTGCTTTTGCCCGCGCCGTTATGGCCAATGATGCCCACGATTTCACCATCATTGACTTCGAGACTTAAGTTGTCAACTGCCGTAAAATCATAATATCGTTTGGTCACAGCCTTTAAACGGATCATAGGTTGATTGTACACGAAACAACCTCAGGGATGCAAAATGCGCCAGGTATGGACCATTGCTCTAAGAGAAGTTACGCGCCTGCGCACCCGTTTCAGCGGCGGGGCCAGCCCGCTTACCGTAGTGATCTTGCTCATCGCCATCGGGCTGGCAGTGTACGCCTTTCGTGAGACGGCTGTGCTGGGCAGCGGGTTGTATCGCGTCGGTGTTTGGGGCGACGTTCCACCCATTCAAGACAGCCGCTTTGCCGTGATGAACGTAGATCCCGCGCAGGCCCGGCTGCTTTTGGAGCGCCGCGCGATTGACGTATTCATCAACGGCGCAGAGGTAATCCACCGTTCCGATGATAAATCGTTGTTTGCCGTTAGCGCCCTGAAACGCTACCTGGAAAAACTGGAACTGAAACGCATCGCCGATACCTATGCCCAAGAGCAGGCCTTTCCACTGCGGGTGGGCGTGCATTACCTTAACCCTAACCAGCCGCCGGATGACCTGCCGGAGAACCCCGCCGCCGAGGCCGCCCCTGACGATCAGGTCATCATCCCGTCGCTGATGACTCCACCCGCCCCTTTCACCCAGGTGATTATCGCGCTGATTTATATCCTGCCGGTGACGTTTATCAGCATCTTCTTCACCAGCAGTTTTATGGATGAAAAGATCAACCGGCGGCTGATTATTCTGATGTCAGCCCCGATTACGCCCTGGCAGATCATCTTCGGAAAGATGCTACCTTATGCTGTGTTTGCCAATGTCGCCACGGCCATCATCGCTGCCCTCACTCAGGCCAACATCCTGCTGGCGCTGGCGATCTTTGCGCCCACCACCATGTTTATCTTTGCCATTTACCTGATGGTTCCGCTGTTCTACCGCACTTTTAAAGATACCACCTTCATTTCGATGCTCGTGACCACCGTGACGACGGCCTTCCTGGTATTTCCGGCCATGTTTACCGACGTTAACGACCTGGCTTTTATCTCGCCGCTGACGCTGGCCGTCAAAATGTACCGTAACGAGCCGTTTGGCTGGCGCGAATACCTGTTTCCGTCTCTCCCAATGGCGGCGATTTTTGGCCTGTCGGTATACGCCAGCACCCGGATGCTCAACGAAGAGTTTCTGCTGGGCTACCGGCCGATCACGCGCAAACTGGCCGATGCCGTTTACCTCATCCTCGACCGCTCACGTCCTTATCTTTCGGTGGGCTTGTTATCTTTGCTGTTCATCCCCATGGTCTACATGGCGCAACTGGTGATGTTAGCTATTGCCACCAACCTGCCGCTGCGCCTGATGGTGATTTTTGTGCTGGCGGCCTCTGTCTTGATTGAGGAAATTGTCAAATCCATGGGCATTGCCGTATTGATCGAGCGCGGCCGGGTAAAAACGACATGGGGGATTGTGGGACTGGCTCTCATGTCGGCATTGGGCTTTCTGGCGGGTGAAAAGCTTTTATTATTCTTCTCGGTCAGCATGGTTGCGCAAAGCGCCCTATCCGAGGCATTGTTCAGCACCACCGGCTTCTTGCTCATCCCACTGTTGGCGCATTGGCTGTTTACAAGCATCGCCGCCCTGCTGTACGGCAAGCTGCGCATCTTTTACCCGACTGCTATCTTCACGGCCACAGTTCTTCACACCTTTTATAACTGGTTCCTGTTGGGAGGGGTTCGGTGAGCGCCGTACTTGCCATCATCCGTAAAGAACTCAGTTCGGTCGCCCGCGACCGCACAATTGTGATCGCCATAGTCTTGCAGTTGTTCATCGCTTCGTTTTCCTCGGCGCTGCTGATCGGGATGCTTTCGCTCTATGACCCTGATTCGATTGGAACTTTTGGGAACCTGAACCTGCCGGTGGGCGTGGTGAGCCAGCAAGACGAGCCCCTTTCAGGGTTCCTCCGGGAGCGCGGCGCGCAGGTAACGCGCTACGCCCGCATGGCCGAGGCCCAACAGGCATTTTATGACAAAAAAATCATGGCAATCTTCTGGCTGCCTGCTTCATCCCCCGCGCAGGCCGGCGAACCAGACCAGATCCAACTATACCTGCCCGAATCGGAAACCACTTCTTCCTTAATCCTGATGGTGGTGCAGGAGCCTTTAAAACGCTACGAAAACCTGCTGCGCGAACAGCGCGGACTGAAACTGCGCTACAGCACCCTGCAGGGCAAACCCGCCACTACCTTCGAATTTATCTACTCCGTTATCCTGCCTGTGTTGATGTTCTTCCCGGCGTTTGTGGCCGGCGGCATGGTGGTGGACTCACTCTCGGAAGAAGTGGAAAACAACACCCTTGAGACCTTGCTGTCTGCGCCGTTGTCGGTCAACCGCATCGCCATTGCCAAGATTGCGGCGGCGGTGATTCTGGCAGGGGCACAGAGCGCCGCCTGGATTGCCATGCTGCGGCTGAACGCGATTACGGTTCATCACCCCGGGCTGGTGCTGGCACTAGCGATCATCATCGCCGGGGTGACGACTGTGGGGGCCGCTTTTATCGCGGTGCTGTTCCGCGACCGCGAGCGTTCGCAGTTTGTCTATTCGCTGTTCCTGTTGGTAGCCGCCAGCACCAGCTACCTGTTCGACCTGTCGCCGATCAAGAAAATCTCGCGGTTAGCCATTGGAGATTACTACACCGGCGCGGGTGATGTGGCGTTGTTCGCGGTGGCGCTGGCGGCACTGCTGTTCATTTTTCTGCGCTCCACGAGAGTTATAACGAAAGGCAGAGCGGGGGTATAATTGCACCAGTGGGGGAAATTTTGTGACATTCAAGAGAGAAATGGAATGGCTGAATCCCTGGAATTTACGATTCAACTGCCGGTCTACCCAGAGCGGGTCTACCGCGCCTGGTTGAGCGCCGGTGAATACCGTGCCTTCACCGGCCAGGCGGCGCACATTGACGCACGCGCCGGCGGCACTTTTACGTTGATGGACGGGCAGGTCCGTGGGACGTTTGAGACGCTCACGCCCTACGATCACATTGTCCAGACCTGGCACATGGCAGATTTTCCACCCAATGCTGAATCAAAGGTTGAACTGCTGCTCGAACCGACCTGCACCGGAACCGAGTTAAAAGTTCGCCATACGGGCATCCCCGCCGGGCAGGCGCGAAAAACTCTGGAATGGTGGGAGAGCGCCTGCCTGCGCCCGCTAAGCCGCTATTTTGAGGAAATCGTGGGGGAATACACCGCCGATATGGGCGATGGATAAATGTGCCATCCTAGCGTGATCAGCCTCGCTCCAGGCGGCTGAAACCCGGTTTTCATCCTGATCTGTAACAAACCTAACCGGGCTTCGTTGTAATGTATAACGATTTGCCTGTTGCACAACTCGGAAAACGAATGCTGTATAATCCTTAATGGTAAAAAAATAGCCCTTTAACCATCCATATTCGAGGGGTAAGAGGTTGACACCCTGGGTTGAATTTGGTAATATCGGATTGTCATTGTTACCGAGTGATCTAAGCAAGAAATCGGCGGATCCATAAAGGTAAGGGTCCGAGTGCCTAGGGGTCCATTTCAGGCATTTTTGCGGCGTTGTTGGTATTGAATTTGGATAAGGGGGAATGGGATGTCTTCTTGTCGTGGCACTTCCTGATTCGTTTTCTGGGTAGCAACCTTCACCGCGTCGGAGTCGCGCACATCGTTCTGTTTTGCGTGTCTCAACCTGGTGTATAGGTGATTCGAATTGGAGCAGAACAACAGGCAAACAGTCTGTGACTGCCATCGTTCAACACCATTGCAATGAATATCGAAAGGGGCGAGGTATTCATGAGAGTAACCAGAACAGACCGCAACTTGGTTTATGGCAATTCCATTGGCCTTGAAACTTCCAGGCGGTCTTATGCGCGGACCGTGGAAAACCTCATTTTGTTTGCCATCTTACTGGTGGTGGATGTCTTGATGATCGGGCTGGCCATGCGCATGGCTTATTTTCTTCGCTTTGATCTCAATCTTCCTATTTTTGATGCACGGGCAGTTTCTTCGATCGAATATTATGAACACCTGATCCTGTTCACGGTCATCCCCTTGTGGGTGGTCGTTTTCTTCGTGCGTGGTCTATATAACCGTCAAAACTTGTTGGGCGGCACGCAGGAATACGATGTGCTCTTTCAGGCCAATACGCTGGCAATGTTCATGGTCGTAGCGGTCGGATTCTTTGAGCCAGCCTTTGTGGTGGCGCGCGGGTGGATCCTGATTGCCTGGTTGTCGGCGGTTTTGCTCACCGGCGTAGGGCGCTTCCTGGTACGGCGGTTGATTTACTTCCTGCGCGGATACGGCCTGTTCCTGTCGCGCGCCATCATCGTTGGCTATAACGATGAAGCCCGCAGTATGGCCGAGCAACTGCTGGTTGCAAAAAATTCTGGACTGCGCATCCTGGGCTTCGTAGATGACGACATGGCTAAGACCAGCCTCAAAGGTCTCAGGTGCCTGGGAACCCTGGCGGACCTGAGCCTTGTGATTGAGGAGCATCAGGTTGAGGAAGTCATCCTGACGAACAGCGCGCTATCGCGCGAGCAGTTCCTGGCGATTTTCCAGCAGTACGGGCTTTCCAAACAGATCAAGCTGCGCATGTCTTCTGGCCTGTATGAAGTCATCACTACCGGTCTGCAGGTGAAAGAGGTGGCCTGGGTTCCACTGGTAGAAGTGAACAAAGTCCGGCTGACGGGCATGGACCTGGGCCTGAAGACCCTGCTCGATTACAGCCTGACGCTGCCCGCGGTGATCTTGCTGGCCCCGCTGTACCTGTTGATTGCTCTGGCCGTCCGGCTGGACTCGCCCGGCCCGGTGATCTACCGCCGCCGGGTGATGGGCGTGAACGGCAAAACCTTCTACGCCTTCAAGTTCCGCACCATGTACGTTAATGGGGATGAAATCCTGGAGCGTTATCCTGAGAAAAAGGCTGAATTACTGAGGAACCACAAACTCAAGGATGATCCACGCGTGACGCGGGTTGGCCGGATTTTGCGCAAGCTGAGCCTGGATGAACTGCCGCAACTGCTGAACGTCTTGCGCAACGAAATGTCACTGGTGGGGCCGCGCATGATTACCCCCGAAGAAGTGCGCGAATATCACAAATGGGGGATCAATTTGCTGACGGTCAAGCCCGGCATCACTGGCAAATGGCAGGTATCGGGACGTTCAGACGTCACCTACCAGGAACGGGTGCGGCTGGATATGTACTACATTCGCAACTGGAACATCTGGATGGACATTCAACTGTTGATTCAGACCATCCCGGCGGTTCTATCGCGCCGCGGCGCTTACTAAGCCGGAGGCAGCAGTGATTGTCGTTCAGACCCCACTTCGCATCAGTTTCTTCGGCGGCGGGACGGATTTTCCTTCCTTTTACCGCGAGGAGGGCGGCAGCGTCTTGAGTACGGCCATTGACAAATACATTTTTGTCACCATCAAGCAGCGGTTTGATGACCTGCTGAGGGTAGGCTATACCAAGACCGAACTGGCGAGCTGTGTGGATGAAATTAAGCACGAGATCATCCGCGAAGCCTTTCGCATGACGGGCATCCACAAAGGCGTTGAAATCACTACCATGGGCGATATTCCCTCTGGATCAGGGTTGGGTTCCTCCAGCACCGTAGCGGTGGGGGCGCTGCATGCCATGTACGTGTACCGCAACCAGGATGTCACCGCTGAACTTCTGGCTCAAAACGCGTGCAAAATTGAAATTGACATTCTCAAGAAGCCCATTGGCATCCAGGATCAATACATCGCGGCTTACGGCGGCCTGCGCTTTTTTGAATTTCTGTCGGATGGGACTGTCAAAAATGAATTAATTGAACTGCCAGAGCCGGTCAAGATGCAGCTCACCGAAAACCTGCTGTTGTTTTACACCGGCATCACGCGCCAGGCCGATACCATCCTGTCGGAACAAAAAGAGAAAATTCCGAACCGCAAACACATCTTGCGCGAACTGCGGCGGATGAGCTATGTGGTGCGCGAAGAGTTGTGCAGCGGCAACCTGGATTCAATCGGCCACCTGCTGCACGAAAGCTGGATGTTGAAAAAGCAGTTGGCGAGCAACATCACCAACACCTTTGTTGAGGAAATGTACGCAGCAGCCCGCCAGGCCGGAGCACTAGGTGGCAAACTCACTGGCGCCGGAGGCGGGGGCTTCTTGCTTCTCTACTGCCCGCCAGAAAACCGGGCCAAAGTACGCCAGGCACTCGCTGGCTTCCGCGAAATTCCCATTCGGCTGGAACCGGACGGGTCAAAGGTGATCTTCAACTATCGACGCTAGGGGTCCTTATGGAACAGCAAGGTTCTGCTTACTTAATTGATCAATACATCACCAGCCTCAAATCTGTCCTCGATCAGATCCCGCTGACGCAGATTCACCAACTGGTGGCCCTGCTGCACCAGGCGCGGATTTCGGGCAACCAGGTATTCATCATGGGCAATGGTGGGAGCGCCTCCACCGCCAGCCACTTTGTCTGCGACCTGGGGAAAAACACGCGGCGCTCTGACCTGCCGGGCTTCCGCGTCATCGGCCTGACCGATAACATGGCGCTCTTTTCGGCCCTGGCTAACGATGAAGGATACGAGAACGTGTTTTCACAGCAGCTTGCCAACCTCATCCAGACCGGCGACGTGGTCATTGCCATCTCCGGCAGCGGCAACTCAAAAAACGTTCTGCGCGCGGTAGAAATGGCGAATGAGTGCGGCGCAATCACGGTAGGCATGACCGGCATGGGCGGCGGGCGGTTGGGGCAGATCGTCCAGTTGGAAATCCGCATCCCGTCCTATCAGATTCAGCAGGTAGAAGACCTGCACCTGATGATTGAACACATGGTGGTTTCGGCCCTGCGCGAAATCGAAGCCGATCAAACCGAAACGCTTATCCCGGTTGAACTGCCTGCGCCGATCCTGCAAAAAGCTGAAGCTCTGGTCGCCGACGCGCGCCGGGGTGAGCGGCTATCTGCGCCAAAACCAGAGTCAGAGCGGGCCGCCGGCAAGGCAGATCAGCGGCTGCGCAAGGCTTTGGAAGAAGCTCTCAACAGCACTGGGGCCAGCAGCGGCAGCCTGATTAAACTGGATGAGACCGGCCAGCCCGACGTAGGGCTGATTATGCGCAACGGCCAGCTTGAGAACGCTCGCAGTGAGCAAATCTCAGACGTGATCAACCACGGGTTGGCTGGCTGGGTGATTCGCCACCGTATCGCGGCCCTGGTTGGCTCCACCAGCCACGATCCGCGCTGGCTGCGGCGCAATTGGGACGAGCGCAACGATCATTCGCGCTCAGCCATCAGCGTGCCGTTGATGGAAGAAGACCAGGTGGTTGGAGTGCTGACCCTGGTCCACCAGCAACCGCACCGTTTTACCAAGCAAGACCTGGCCCGGCTGACCCGCCTGACCAGTCTGATTACACCGGCTGCTTCAGACTCAGCAATTGCCAGTGAGTAGGGGGAAGGCACTGTAATTGCTCTGATGAGTTTGCGTTGCTCAGAACAAACGGGGTGTATTGATTACCCGGCCAAAATTGCACGATTCAACTCTGCCTTCTCCCAAAAAAGAAGCGCGCGGACGAATAAAGTCTATCTCTCTGCGATGCCACCCGGCGCGGTGAATGTCGGAATGGCGGAGCTTGCCTGCTAGCGGTGATCTGATGAATGCCAAGCCCAAACCCACATCGAAGCCCCCTCTCTTGCAATCCCTGCGGTTGTACCTTAGCCGGCAGGCTGCCAGCCCGGCACGCTACCTTGTGGAGCAAACTCTGTACCTGCTCTTCGGCTGGATTCCCACCCTGGTGGGCATCGGCATTCGCGGCTTCGCTTACCGGCTGATCCTCCACATGCAGGGCTGGGCGGCCATCGAAAACGGAGTCCGGCTGCGCTACGCCAACTACATCCGCCTGCATCACGGCGTTTATCTTGACCAGCATACCTACCTGCACGCCTGCCCTAATGGAATTGAGATCGGCCCCAACACGATTGTGATGCACGGCGCGGTACTGCACGTCTACAACTTTCGCGCCATGCCCCAATCGGGGATTACGATTGGGGCCGACTGCTTGATCGGCGAATATTCCGTCATCCGCGGGCAGGGCGGGGTAAAAATCGGCGACCGGGTTTACACCTCACCTTTTACGCAAATTTTGGCGGTCAATCATGTGTATAATGATCCTGACCGCCCTTTTATCGAACAGGGGATTACAGCCGAGGGCATTGTTATCGAAGATGATGTCTGGCTGGGTTCTGGAGCCATTGTGACTGACGGCGTGCGCATCGGCAAGGGCGCTGTCGTCGCCGCTGGCGCAGTGGTTACGCGCGATGTGCCGCCCCATACCGTCGTGGCGGGCGTACCGGCCAAACCCGTCAAGTGCATAGACGGCTCGATTCCCCTCCCCAATAAACCGATTTATTTCCCGTAGGAGATTAGCTGTGAGCATATTTTCGGTGGTCATCCCCGCGTATAATGAAGAAAAGGGCATTGCCCAAATCATCCAGCGCGTTCTTGCAATTCAGCCAGAACTGAAACAGGCAGGGATTAGCCTGGAAGTGTTGGTGATTGACGACGGCTCACGCGACCGCACGGCTGAGATCGCCTGCAAAATGGCCGAGATGAACCCGGAAGTGCGGGTGATCTCTCAGAAAAACAAAGGGTACGGCGGCGCGTTAAAAACGGGTTTTGCCCAGGCCAGAGGGGATGTGATCGGTTTTCTGGATGCCGATGGCACGTACCCGCCAGAATATTTCCCTCAGTTGATCCAGGAGCTTAACCGGGGCGTAGACCTGGTGATCGGCTCGCGCATGGCCGGGGCCAAAAGCCAGATGCCCGTCACCCGCCGGGTTGGCAACATCTTCTTTGCCAGCCTGCTCAGCCTGTTGGGATGGCAGCGCATCACCGACAGCGCCAGCGGCATGCGCGTCTTCCGGCGCGAAGTGCTTCAACAAATCTACCCCCTTCCTGATGGTCTCAACCTGACCCCGGTGATGAGCACCCGCGCCATCCATGAGCAAATCAAGATGTCTGAGGTAGCCATCCCTTACAGCGAGCGGGTAGGACGCTCAAAACTCAGCATCTTCCGCGACGGCTGGGTCTTTCTCGAGTCGATTGTCTGGACAGTTCTGGCTTATAACCCTGTACAGGTGCTTGGCATTGCCGGTCTGATTCACTTAGGATTAGCAGCAATTATCATCGCGGGGCTGGTCGTGGCGCGCCTCTCTGGCATAACGACAATTGGCCCGTGGGGCGTGGCGGCCCTGTTTGCCGCCATGATCGCGGCCATCATCGGCATCAGCCTGTTTGCACTAGGCGTGGCCTCGAACTACCTGGTTTCGTTATTTTACCGGCGGCCCATCCGGCAGGGGTTATTTGGCGCTCCCATCTTTAAAAACCCGCTGGAAAACCATTTTGGATGGATCGGCGCAGTCATTTTGACCCTGGGACTGGCGCTGGCGGCAGTCAGCCTGGTGTTGGGCATTCAGGGTTGGGAAATTGCGCGCATCTGGTTATATCTGTTAGGCAGCACCATGGGCATTTTGTTCGGCGTGCAGTTGATGATCTACTGGCTGCTGCTGCGCGTCCTCAGAGAACTGAGCAAGCGCGACGACCTGGCGGCGAAAGATATGAATGGTTCGTTAATTCATCCATAACCTATTATCCCTCTTTGGCCGGCAGTGAGCGGGCGACTATCTCCGCCGGGCCGGCGAAAGAGGGATCGCAAGTAAAGTGAGGTTGTTATGAGCGAGCAGGCTGATTTTAAGGCCAAAAATTTAGGGACTCACCGGCTTCCCAAGCTGCGGATGGCGAACTTTCCCAACGCCGACGCAATCGTCCGCGAAAGCATCAGGAATATTCCGCGCTCCAAAGACGCCGTTGATATTCTGCTGGTCAACCCACCTACGCCTGACGGCGAATTGTGGATTCGCACTCAGCACCGGGTGGGCCGCAAGACCCGCGAAAATATGGTTTGGCCGCAGGTTTCGCTGGCACAAATGGCGGCGCTACTGCACCCCACCTATACCGTCAAGATTATTGATGCCAACGCCGAGCGGATGCGCTGGCCGGAATTCGCGGAGTTGATCTCGAAATATCAGCCCAAGTATTACATGACCCAGGTAACGGCCCCTACCCTCGAAAACGACATGTACGGCACGTTTCTGGCAAAGTCGCGCGGGGCCGCCACAATTGCCTTTGGCACGCATGTTACGCCTATCCCCGTTGAGACGATGCGGCCTTACCCTTCGCTCGACTACGTGCTGCGGGGTGAACCCGACCTGACCATCCGCGACCTGCTGGATCACCTGGAAGGCAAGCTCGATCAACGCCCGCCGCTGATTCAAAAGCTGATCGCCGATCATGACCCCGACTATCGCCCATCCATTGACGAGAACGGCAAAGTAAACCTGCACGGCATTAAGGGCCTGGTATGGCGCAAGGGAGATGAGATTGTCGTCAACGCCACCCGCCCATTCATTAAAGATCTGGATGACCTGCCGATCCCACTGCACGAAATGTTGCCCTACCAAAAGTACCGCATGCCCCTGATCAAAGGACCCTTCACCTTTATTGTGACCAGCCGGGGCTGTACAGCGGGCTGCATTTACTGCATCAAACACGTCAACTACCAGTATACCGTCCGCCTGCGCTCGCCCGAAAAGATCATGGAAGAGCTGTGGGTCTTAAAGAAGCTGGGCATTAATAACGTCAACATGTACGCCGACCTGTTCACCGCCAGCCGCGACCAGGTGATGGGTTTGTGCAAGCTCATGATCGAGTCGGGGATTAACATGAAGTGGACGTGCAACAGCCGTGTTGATTACGTGGACGAAGAGATGCTCCAGACCATGGCGAAGGCGGGCTGCTGGTTTATGACCTGGGGCCTGGAAAGCGGCAATGAGCAGGTTCTGCGGCATGCGCGCAAGGGGGTCTATCTCGACCAGGCACAGCGCGCGCTCACCTGGGCCAAAAAGGCCGGTATTAAAAACTGGGGGTATTTCATCATCGGTCTGCCTACCGAAACAGAGGAAAGCATCCGCCAGACGATTGAGTTTTCTAAGAAACTGCCGCTGGATATTGCCCTGTTCCACGTGGCCGCGCCTTACCCCGGAACGCCGTTCTTCTTTGAGGTGGTCGAAGAGGGCTGGTTCCGCAAAGGCACGCGGTGGGAGCAGGTGGATATGGATAAAGGCACGGTTCTGGATTACCCCGGCCTGCCGGCGGAAAAACTGTTATACTGGCAAAAACGCGCCTTCCGCGAGTGGGCCATGCGGCCTGGGCCAATCTTAACGTACCTGAAAATGCTGTTCTCCGATTTTTCCACCCTGCAATCGGCGCTCAGCGTGGGCTTGCAGCATCTCCAGTGGCAGTCAAAAACCGAGTCATAAGAGACTGCGCTTCGAGTCTGGCGCGCGCCGGCGGAAGTGGGCTGTGCGCCGCCAATAGAAATGAAATGAAGCACCTATGAAACTATTCCGGCGTTCCATCCCTGGTTTCGCCCTCCTGATGATTGCATTGCAGACGCAGCGCGCGCGGCGCTGGCGGCCGATGACCTTCCTGGTTCCCATCCTGGCGGTTATGGCATTATTGGGCGGCCAGGTTCTACCGGGCGCGGCCCAAACCACCGGGCAGGGGGATGATCAGGCGCAAGAAGCAAGTTGGTCTATTCCTATTAACCTATCTCATTCCGGTGGCGCCGCTGACCCCAAGATTTTCCTGGATTCCAACGGGGTACAGCACGTCTTATGGCTGGATAAATTTGGCGGCATTGTCTATACCAACAGCAGTGACGGCGTCAACTGGTCTACGCCCGTCATGTTGGATCTGCCCTTCCGCCGGTTTCCCTATCAGGTCGTGACTGCGCCAGGGAATAAAGTTTTTGTGTTCTGGGTTACTGCGGAAAAGCGGTTGATGGGCACGCAGGTGGATGCCGCGCACTTTACAGACCCCACAAGCTGGTCGTTTCCGGTAGTGGTGCAAAGAGATGTGTTCCGCTTCGATGTTGCGGTGACACCCAAAGGCGCAATTCACATCGCTTATCTGCGAGTTACGAACAGCGAGACCGGCCAGCCGGGAATATATTCCTTTTCTTCCCTCGACGGCAGCATTTGGACGGCCCCGGTGATGATCTATGCCTCGCCGTATTTCCGCACGCTGAACGTTGAAGGCGGGCCAGAAAGCCTTCAGGCTGAGATCGGGGCGCTCACCGTCCATGCGGATATTGCGGTCGTCCAAAAGGGCGATCAGGAATACGTTCATGTCGCCTGGGAAAACCCAGCCCTGAAACGAGTTTTCTACGCCACTTCACCTGATGGCGGCCGCACCTGGCAAGAGCCTCAAGTGGTGGATGGCCCCAGCGCCGCCAGTCCGTACCTGTCGGCACAGGGGATCAACCTCTATCCGCTGGAAAATTCAATGCTCAGGCTGTGGCAGGCTATTGAAGCCGGAGGAACGTGCTCCCAAAAATATCAGGTCTCGGAAGATGGCGGCGTCAGTTGGAGCGAGCCGCAGGTAATGTTCGAGGAATTCAACGCCTGCCCCGACACCATTCAGATTCTCGCAACGGCAGGGGGCGGAGCCGTGGCTCTGACAGGCTTTTCGTCGGAAATCTTTGTCACCCGCTGGGATGGTAAAGCATGGAGTACGGCAGTCCGCCAGGGGGAGATCAGCACTTTTGTAGACCCCGAAAGCTACAACTCCGTGAAACTGGAATGTCAGACGGGCGTACTGGTGGGCAACCAGTTGGTGATCGTCGGCTGCGACAGCGGACCCGGCGGCGATATCTGGCAGGCCCAATTGGACATTACGCAACTGAACAAAACGATCGAGAGAACCTCAAACTGGAGCGAGCCGGTTCAACTGCCAGTTGGAGTTTCAAAAATCACGCAACTGGCGGTCACCAGTGATGAGCTGTCGAACGTTCACGTGATCTGGAGCCAGCCTGAAATCGAGAAGATCACGAAAAGCGTATTAAAAACCAACATCTTCTATGCATCGTACAACGCCGAGGGCGGCGCAGCCGGCCCCTACACCATCTACGAGGGCATGGATGGGGCCGCCAACCAGTTCACTCTGGCATCTGGGCCAGACGCGCGCCTGTTCGCGGCCTGGACCGGCGGCCTCTTTGGTTCGATTAATTTCAGTTGGGCCAACGCGCGCCAGGCAGCCAACGCCTCGGGCTGGTCTCCGGCGGTTACTCTTCAGGAGATTAACGCTGTTGGGCGTGAACCGGCCTTAAGGGTTCTGCCAAACGGCGGGCTGGTGGTCGCTTATGCCATTCCTCTGAACGAAGGGCGTGGAGTTTACCTGGTACGCTCTAACGACGGCGGCAAAGAGTGGTCCAAGCCGGTTGCAATCTTTACAGCGGCAAGCGAACGCTGTGACATGATCGAACAAACCCGGCTGGCGGCCGACCCGGCCGGCGAAACGCTGGTGGTCCAGTGGGTATGCTCCACCATTCCAGGCGGCATTGGCCCGCTGGGTCTGTACGCCTCCAGGTCAACCGACGGCGGACAGACCTGGTCTGCGGCGGAAGAAATCGTCTCCGGTTCTGTCATCTGGAACCAGGTAATTGACACGCCGTCTGCCTTCCACCGGTTGTGGCAAACCTATGAACCGGGGCAGATTTCCATCTGGCACGCCATCTCCACCGACCAGGGCCTCACCTGGGAACCGCCGAAGAACACGTTCACCAGCAACAGCCGGTTGGCGCTCACCGACCTGGTAACAGACGCCGCCGGGCAGTTATACCTGGCGCATATTGACCAGGAAGAAGAACAGTCCCCAACCCTGCATGTTATGATCTGGAACGGCGAGAGCTGGGCCCTGCAAGAAAGCCTGGCTTTAAAAGAGCCGAACATTACCGATATCACCGCTATGGGCGCGGCCGTGCTGCGCGCCGGTCGGTTTGTGGTGGCTTACGCTCATTTCAACCTCGAAGACGAAGCCAATCTTCAAGCCCTGACCTTCGTGAGCATCCCGGTTGTCATCCCTCCCACGGTTGAGGCGACTCCGCCGCCCACCAGCCCTGACCAGGCGGAAAGCACGCCCACGCCCCAGGCGGCGGCCACGGCTACAGCCGAACGGCCACTCATCGGCTCGACTTCGACTGCCACCCTATCAGCCCTGGCTGGCTCGGACTTGCAAGCTCCACCTGCCAGTGACGCCAGCGCCGGAATTTTCATCGCCGTCACGGCTTCGGCTCTGCTCATCTCAGCGATCTTGGGCGCGCGCCTGCTGTGGATGCGCACCCGGTCGTTTTAAATCCTTTGGATCACCCCTCGGAGGCAGAACTCATGGAAACGATAGAAGAGAAAATCCGCAAATTCATTGCCGATAACATTCTCTACAGCACCAGCGGATACCCCTACCCAGACGATACATCGTTTCTGGAGAACGGCATCGTTGATTCGATGAATGTGATGGAAATTGTGATGTACGCGGAAGAGAATTTTGGCATTAAGGTAAAGGATGAAGATATCATCCCGGCGAACTTCGACTCGGTGCGCAACCTGGCGGAGTTTATCCGGCGCAAGCAAAAGATGACCGCCTGAACCTGAAAAGGATAAAAGAAGATGCCCGCTTTTTCATCAACCGCCAGCCTGGTGCATGAATTCCTCGAACACAGCGCCGATGGCTTTCCTGATAAAGTTGCCCTGGTGTGTGACGAGCAGCGCCTGACCTACCGCGAGATTGAGCGCCAGGCCAACCGGCTTGCCAATGCCCTCATGGCAAACGGCGTGCGGCGTGGTGATCGGGTGGCGCTCTTTCTGCCCAATTCGGTCGAGCTGGTGGTCGGCATTTTTGCCACTCTCAAAGCTGGCGCGGTGTTTGTGGTCGTCAATCACACCACCAAGCCCGATAAGCTGACGTACATCCTCAACAACTGCCAGGCCGCCGCGCTGTTCACCGGAGCGGCCCGCGCCGACCTGGCCGCGCAATTGCTGGCAAACGTGGCATCGCTGCGCTTTGCCGTGATCACAGGTGGGGCGTCAGCCCAGGCAACTGGCCCGCGCATGTTCGAATACGCCGCCCTCCAGGACCAATTTTCTGACCGGCGCCCGGCCAAACAAAATATTGACCTGGACCTGGCCTGCCTGATCTACACCTCTGGCAGTACCGGCGAGCCAAAGGGGGTAATGTCGGATCACAGCAACGTGGTTTTTGCCGTGCGGTCAATCACGACCTACTTAGAGAACACCCCCGACGATGTGGTAATCAACGCACTGCCGCTCTCATTTGATTACGGCCTGTACCAACTGCTGATGACCTTCAGCTTTGGCGGGCGGCTGGTGTTAGAGAAGGGCTTTACTTACCCGGCGCAGATTCTCAAGCGCATGGAGCAGGAAAAAGTCACCGGTTTTCCGGGTGTGCCAACGATTTTCTCGGTACTGCTGCCGATGGATTTGTCGGTTTATGACCTCTCCAGCCTGCGCTACATCACCAACACGGCGGCGGCGCTGCCGGTCGAACACATCCAGCGCATCGGAGAGAAGTTCCCCCAGGCGCGCATGTACTCCATGTATGGGCTGACCGAAACCAAGCGCACCCTCTACCTGCCGCCGGAAGAACTAGCCCGGCGTCCCGGTTCGGTAGGCATCGCCATCCCCGGCACGGAAGTCTGGCTGGAAGATGAAGAGGGCAACCGCCTCGGCCCCGGGCAGATCGGCGAGCTGGTGGTGCGCGGGCGGCACGTGATGCGCGGCTATTGGTGCGACCCGAAGCTGTCTGCTGAGCGCTTTCGCCCTGGGCCTATTCCCGGAGAGCGCCTGTGCTACACGGGGGACCTCTTCCGCATGGATGAAGAAGGCTTTTTCTACTTCGTTGCCCGCAAGGATGACATTATCAAGAGCCGGGGTGAAAAGGTGGCCCCCAAAGAAGTAGAGGCCGTCCTCTACCGCCTGGAAGGGGTGCGGCTGGCCGCCGTGATTGGCGTGCCAGACCCAGTCTTGGGCCAGGCGATTAAGGCGTTTATCGTCACCGATGGCCGCCCCATGACGGAAGCAGAGGTCTTCCGACACTGCCGCGCCAACCTGGAAGATTTTATGGTTCCGAAGCTGGTGGAATTTGTTGATGAACTGCCGCTGACCTCTTCGGGCAAGATTAAAAAGACGGATTTACACTAATTCTTATGTGTGGAATTGCTGGAGTTCTCAACTTACAACCCCGTGAGCCGGTCGCGCTGGATACGCTCAGACGCATGATCTGGACGCTCCGCCACCGCGGGCCCGATGAGTTTGGCGTCTACCGCGACGACCACGTGGGGCTTGCCAATGCCCGTCTGAGCATTGTAGACCTGGCCGGCGGCTCGCAGCCTATTGGCAACGAAGACGGCAGCCTATGGGTGGTCTATAATGGCGAGATCTTCAACGACCCCGAACTACGCCCCGGCCTGCTGGCGCGTGGGCATCGCTTCGCCACCCACTGCGACACTGAGACCATCCTCCATATGTACGAAGAGTATGGCCCCGGCTGTCTGAATCACTTCAACGGCCAGTTTGCCATCGCCCTTTGGAACCGGCGCGACCACAGCCTCTTTCTGGCGCGCGACCGGTTGGGCGTGCGCCCCCTGTTCTACACAATCCAAAATCACAGACTGGTGTTCGGCTCAGAGATCAAGGCGATTCTGGCCCATCCTGAAGTCCATACCACTATCGAGCCACAGGCGCTTAAGCAAATCTTCACTTATTGGAGCGTGCAATCGCCCCGCACAGTATATGCGGGCATTTATGAAGTGCCGCCCGGCCATTACCTGCTCTACCGCGACGGGCAGATGCGCATTGAACCTTACTGGACGCTGGATTTTACCGAAGAAACCACTACCCGCCGCGAGGAAGACTATCTGGAAGAGTTCGAACAGCTTCTGATAGACGCCACCCAGATTCGCCTGCGTGCTGATGTTCCGGTGGGAGCGTACCTGAGCGGCGGGCTGGATTCTTCTACCACCGCGGCCCTCATCCAAAAGCACACCAACGTCCGACTGGATACGTTTTCGATTGCCTTTGAACACCCGCAGTACAACGAGAGCGACTTCCAGATGCGCATGGCCCGCCACCTGGGGACCGAGCATCACGTGGTGAACTGCACCTCCGCAGACATCGGCCAGGTCTTCCCGGAAGTCATCTGGCATACCGAAACGCCGATTTTGCGCACTTCGCCAGCCCCCATGTTCCTGCTCTCGCGCCTGGTGCACAGCTACCATTACAAAGTGGTGCTAACGGGCGAAGGGGCAGATGAATTCCTGGGCGGGTACGACATTTTCAAAGAGATGAAAATCCGCCGGTTTATGGCCCAGGACCCCAGCTCGCAGTTGCGCCCCCTGCTGCTCGGCAGGCTCTACCAGGATATTCCGCGCATCTCCAAAAGCAGTGCTTTCCTCTCTGGCTTTTTTGGGCGCGACCTGGATGGCGCGCAGTCACCCTTCTTCTCGCACCAGATTCGCTGGTCAAACACCGGGCGCACCCTGCGCTTTTTCGCAGACTCAACCCCCGCTGAAACGCCTGACTGCCTGCTGGCCTTGCCCGGCAGCTTCGCCCGCTGGTCGGCGCTGGCGCAGGCCCAATACCTCGAAATCGTCACGTTCTTATCACCCTATCTGCTCTCGTCACAGGGAGATCGGCCTGCTATGGGCAATTCGGTAGAGGGCCGCTACCCCTTCCTCGACTACCGCGTGGTGGAGTTCTGCAACCGCCTGCCCGCTCACCTGAAGCTGAACGGCCTGAATGAGAAGTACCTGCTGCGCAAATTGGGCCGCAGTCTGCTGCCCGCAGAAATCTGGAAGCGCCCCAAGCGCCCCTACCGCGCTCCCATCCAGCACAGCTTCTTCCCTAACGGGCGCACTCTCGATTACGTTCAAGAACTGCTCGCGCCAGAGGCGATCCGCCAGACCGGCTTCTTTAACCCTCTGGCGGTCGAAAAACTGGCGGCCAAGGCCGCTGGCAGTACCCTGCTGAGCGAAATGGAAGAAATGGCCCTGGTGGGCGTCCTCTCCACCCAGTTAACCGCCCATCACCTCAGCCACCCAGAGCCACTGCCCGCTGAACCGGCCCTGCCCAACTTTAAACTCGTTGATTTCGTCATTCCCCAGCCGAAAGGAACCCCATGACCACTCACACCGCCCCTGCGCCAACCGGTTTTCACCGCAATATTTTGCAGTTAGACGCTGAACAAGAGATCCACAACCTCAGCCAGTTCCTGCGCGAGACGATCTTCCAACATTTTCGCCGGCGTGGAGCGGTGGTGGGCATTAGCGGTGGGATCGATTCGTCAGTGGTGGCGGCGCTGTGTGTGCGGGCGCTTGGCCCCGACAAAGTGATTGGCATTCTGCTGCCCGAAAAAGAATCGAGCGGAGACAGCGCCCGATTGGCGCACGAACTGGCCGGGCGGCTGGGCATCCAGACCATCACCGAAGATATTACCGGCGCGCTGGAAGGCGCGGGCTGTTACCAACGCCGCGACGAGGCCATCCGCCGCCTGTTCCCCGAATTTGGGCCGGGATGGAAGTCTAAAATCACCCTGCCGGGCAGCCTGCTGGATCAAAACACCCTCAACTTCTTCTACCTGACGGTTATCAACCCGCAGGGCGAAGAATTTCGCCAGCGCATCCCTAACGCAGAGTTTTTCCAGATCATGGCGGCCTCGAACTTCAAGCAGCGCACCCGCATGGCGATGCTCTACTACCACGCCGAACTGCGCAATTTCGCGGTGGTCGGCACGGCCAATAAGAACGAACACGAACTGGGGTTTTTCGTGAAATACGGCGACGGCGGCACCGACATCAACCCCATTATCCACCTGTTTAAGAGCCAGGTGTACCAACTGGCGCGCCGCCTGGATATTCCCCAGGAAATCCAGGAACGCACGCCCACATCAGATACTTACAGCGCCGGCAGTTCGCAAGAAGAATTTTTCTTCCGCCTGCCTTTTGAGATTCTCGATACCATCTGGGCTGGCTACGAACAGGGCCTGCCGTCCGCCGAGATTGCTCAAGTCCTCGGTTTGGAAGCCGAACAGGTAGAGCGCGTCATCGCGGATATCGCGCGCAAGCAGCGCACCACCCGGTTCCTGCGCACGCCGCCCGTCAGTTGGAACAACCGGGCGCTCATTCTGAAGCCCGAAAGCGAGTAGCCCCCTATGAACAGGCAGTTTCCGGCCCTGCGCGGTCTTGCTATCCTGCTGGTCATTCTGAATCACTCCATCACCCTCAGCCTGCAAAACGCAGCCGAGTTCGGTTTTCGCAAGGCCACAGGGGTCGAACGCTACCTGTTGATTGGTCTCAAGGAATTGGGGCCGCTGGCCGTGCCGGTGTTCTTGTTCCTGTCGGGAACATTCCTGGTCTATGCGGTGCAGGGCAAAGATATCCGAGCGGCCTATCGGGTGGTCCTGCTGGGTCTCCGGCATATTTTAGGGCCGTACCTGCTGTGGTCGGTGGTCTTTTATGGGCTGATGTTCTTCACCGGGGGAGAGCGCGCTTCCCTCGGTGATTACGTGATGAACTTATTGACCGGCTACCCCTTCAATTTTGTGCCGCTGCTGGTGTTCTTTTACCTGCTGGCCCCATTGATTGTATGGGCGGCCCGCCGCTGGCCCTGGGCAGTGGCAGCGGTGTTTGGCCTGTATCAGTTGTTTGTAATCTTCGTGTTGCGGCAAAAAGATTGGGGGCTGGAACTGCCCGGTTGGATGATGCTGCTTACCCTGCCGGTGCTGCGGATCACCTATGCAGTTTGGGGCATCTTCTTCCCGCTGGGTATCCTCTACAGCCTGTACGTTTCACGCTTCAACGCCGCTGTGCAAAAGCTCTGGCCGGTGCTGGCAGGGTTGAGTGCGATTCTATACATCCTGGCCGTTCTCGACTTCCTGGCTGTGGTGCGCTTCCCGCTGGGTGAGGTATTCTTCCCTGTTGCGGCCATCTTACTGATCACCCGCATCCGCCGGGATGCGATCCCCGCGGCCGCATCCCTGGAGCGCACCGGCAAACGGGCCTACGGCTTATACCTTACGAACCTGATTCTGATTAACCTGACATTGTTCGTCCTGCGGAACATCTTCCCCGCCCTGCTGAACTTTCATCTCTTGGTGGTTCCGATTCTGTTCAGCGCGGCGCTGTTCATCCCATCTGTCATCATGGCTGCCACCGAACGCCACCCCGCCGGGCGCGCGGCCTTCCGGTATGTGTTTGGTTAGTCGGAGCCTGAATCCATTTGGAAAACAGAAAGCTTAGGGGGTCCTTTTGAATCCAGGCTTTCGTTCTCAGCAAAACATAACGATATTCTTTTAGAGTTCAATAAGAGTTAGGAGAAACTTATGCTGACGATCCCTTCACATACCCGCGTCCTCGTGATCGGCGGCGGCCCCGCTGGCGCTACCGCCGCCGGGCTGCTGGCCCGCCAGGGCTTTGATGTGACGCTCCTCGAGCAGTCGTACTTTCCGCGTTATCACATTGGCGAATCGCTCCTGCCTTCGATCCTGCAAATCTTAGACCTGCTGGGCGCTCGTGAGCGGATGGAAAAATTCGGCCACCAGGTGAAGCACGGCGCTTTCCTGGAATGGGGCCGTGAAAGCTGGCCCTTGAACTTCGGCGAATTGGGCGGCAACCGCACTTATGCCTTTCAGGTAACGCGCTCTGAGTTTGACCAGATGCTGTTGGATCACGCCGCCAGCGTGGGGGCCAGAGTCTTTCAGGGAATCGAAGTGCGCAGCCTGACTTTCGATACACAGGGGCGGCCAATTTGCGCCCAATGGCAGCAAAAAATGAAGGCCGATGAACAGCCCGGCGCAGAAGGCGAAATTTCGTTTGATTTCCTCATTGACGCTTCGGGGCGGTCTGGCATCATGGCAACGCATTACCTGCGCAACCGCCGTTACCACAAGGTTTTCCAGAACATCGCCATTTGGGGGTATTGGGAAAACGCCGACCGCCTGGCAACCGGGCGCGAGGGCGATATTGCCGTCAGTTCCATCCCGCACGGGTGGTTGTGGGCCATCCCCTTGAGCGATGGCAAGATGAGCGTGGGTGTGGTGATGCACCGCGACGCCGTCAACGCCAAAAAGAGCCTGGGGATGGAAGAAATCTACCATCAGGCCATCGCCGACTCGAAGATGGTGAAGAAAATCGTACAGAATGCCACGATGGTTTCGGGCATTCTTAACGAAGCCGACTACTCTTATACCTCTGAACAATTCTCCGGCCCTGGGTACTTTATGTGCGGCGACGCGGCCTGTTTGCTCGATCCCCTGCTCTCCAGCGGCGTTCACCTGGCAACTTTTAGCGCCATGCTGTCCGCGGCCTGCATCACCAGCCTGGAAAGCGGCGAGATCACTGAGAGCGAGGCGATCAGCTTCTTTGAAAAGAGCTACCGCCAGGCCTATCTGCGCTTTTTGGTGTTCCTCTCGGCCTTTTACGATGTTAATCGTGGACGTGACGCCTACTTCTGGGAAGCGCAAAAGCTCACCCAGGAAGATGTTGACTCGAACACGCTCAAACTCGCCTTCCTGTCGCTGGTCACCGGACTGAAAGACCTTTCAGACGCGCAGCGCGACACCCATAACATGATCCTGAAGGAAATGGCAAACCGCATCAATGAAAACCTCAACTTACGCAAGGATAAAGACACCCTGGCGACTCTGGAAGGCGAGCGGCTGGCCCAGGCGCGCGCCAACGCCAACTTCTTCTCATCCATTGAGGGGTTGTTCTCATTGAACCGCGAAGAGGCCATTGACGGCCTGTATATCTCCACCGAACCGCGCCTGCGCGTTGCGCGGGCATAATTACTCCCCCTGACTGCGCCGGCAGGCGAAAGTTAGCCTGCCGGCGTAAGGGCGGAGCTTAAGGCGCTTCGATCACCATGACCAGGTTCTGAATGTAGTACAGATCGCCGCGTTCAAAAGCCGGGACGTCTAAATACTTCGCCAATTCACTGCGGCTCTGTTTCAAAATATAGGCTTTCGCCTTCATCAGGGCCGGGGGATCGTAAAGATTTTGCCGGCCCCCTTCATTAATGACGGCATTGTAGCGAGTGACGAACCAATAAGGCGCGGTGTCGTTATACTCGCTAACCGCTTCCTGGACCTTTGCCAGCACGTGCTGGTTCAGGTAATTCCCCAGTTCTGGAACCAGGTCAATGAAGTTGTGGGAAATATTAAAGACTCTAAGATGGTAACTGGCCGTTTGCCCATTACCAGAAAGCCAGGGCGCGTCCTTGGAGAAAGTGGCCGCGCGCATCTGCTGAAGACGGTTGAGTTCGGCGGTCACCTGGGCGCGGAGGGAGCCATCGGCCCCGGAACGTCCGGCCAGTTCTTGCAGGTTTAAAAAGCCTATGTACCCGGCAATATAGGCATTCAGTTCAAACGCCTCCCTTTGAAGCAAGGCATCATCCGCGGGTGGAGGAACTTGCAGTTTGGTTTTCGCCAGGTCGTACACTCTGCCAGCGTCCGATGGAAAGACCTGGGCGTACTTCCACATGGCGTAAAAGTTAAAGGGTGGGTAATCCCAACTGGTACGCGATTCGGTATTCTGCGTTTTGCCCAACGTCGTCATGGCTTGCGCCACTTCGGGCGGCAGGGGCATGGCTTCGCGCGGCGCGCCGTCTTTCCAGCCAATGCGAGCGTACAGAACCGGGTCAAAGTAAGCCGCGAATACCATCCTCAGGTACTCTCTGGCCTGCTGCTGGAGCGTGGGATTAAGGTGAGGCAGGGCAAGAGCGACGGTATAAAGAGTTTCACCGGGGTTCTCGAAGTAGTTCGTATATTCGCCGTAGGGGAACTGGCCGTTGTTATAGTAACCGGGGCGCAGCAGGCCGGCAGCTATCATCTTCTGAATTTCGGCTTCCAGGCGGGCTTTCAGATCTTCTACCGTTGGGGTGGGCGGTTGGGTGGAGGGAGGAGCAGCTTCCAGCAGCGGGCGCGCGCCGGGGCCACTGCCGGGGCCGTAGGCGATGACGGTATTGCTACGGTGAATGTACAGCCGCCCATTATAAGGGATCAGCGGGTTCTGGTCGCCATGGTTGTTGTAGATACCGTTCTGGGTTCCGTAATTGCCGTGCAGACGTTCTGAGTCACCGGGGTCTACCCCATACCACATTACATCATAGCCTGGAATCTGAGCAGAGAGAGGGTTCGAGTACGTCCAGAATGTTCCTGACCGGCGACTGTTGATCGAAAAGTAACCGCCGGCGCGATCACAGCAGATGACGCGGTAGAGGACATTACCACCACCAGAGATGGCCTGCGGTTCATCCACCGCGCCTTGCGCCATCAACTGGCTGAGAACGTCCAGGCCCAAGCGCCAGCCCATCACCCGCCCCTGGGGGATGCTCTGGTTTTGGAAAATGTTGCTGAAGTACAGCGTGCCATCCGATCCCACAATCGGCGGGTAGCGGTTGCCAGAGTGCGTCCCCCACATGGCCGCGGGGAGATACTCAGCCCGCCCATCGCCGTCTGAATCGAAGGTGTACTCACTGCCATCGCGCTGGTTCAAGACGATCAACACCCGCCGCCAGGGTTTGGCTTCGTGATATTCGAGAATGCGCGAGGCGTCTAATACCTGCTTGCCGTTAGCCCATTCCTGGCCGGTCACTTCGTCGCCAATGAGCGCGCCCTGGGGAACTCCGGCGAAGATCTCGTCGCGCTCCAGGTCGTAGATCTTGCCGTAGCCGGTGCCATCGGGGGACAGGATGCTGGCCGTGCCCGGGTTGAGGCCGGTGCGGTAGGCCGCCGCCGCCGCGAAGATCACTTTATCCTGGTAGATGACCGGCCAGTACGACTGGTAGCCATCGCCCGGCAGTTTGGCCGACTTCCACACCAGGCCGCCATCCGAAGCGCGCAGGGCGTAGGCGTAGTTGTCGTTGGCGGCAAAGAACACCACCCCATCCTTGTAGGCCGCCGAGAGGTCAATCAGCCCGCCGGTCTGGTAGCGCCACAAAAGCTGTCCCTGCTGGGGCGTGCCGTGCGCGCCGATGGCATACAGAAAGCCGTCGCGGTTGCCAGCAAAGACGCGGCCATTCACCACCAGGGGGTTGGTGGAGTAGCCCGCGCCCGCCCCGCCAAAGGCCCACAGCAGGGCCCCGTCTGAAGCGCGCAGGGCGTAGAGCTGGCGGTCGTAGCCGCCCACGTAGACCACGCCGTTCACCACGGTGGGTGAATTGCCGATGGGCAGGGCCGTGTCGAAGCGCCAGGCCAGGTCGCCGTTGGCGGCGTTGAGGGCGTACAGCCCGCGCGAGGTGGGGACGAAGATCAGCCCGTTGGCGGCGATCAGTTGGGCGTTCTGAGGAATGTAGGCTTCAATGGGACGGTACCATTCCACCCGCAACATTCCGGTAACCTCTTCGGTCGTCCAAGAAGTGCGCTCTGGGTTGCCGGCGGTCATATTCCAGCCCGAAGCCTGCGCGCCTGCCCCCACAACGGGTAGGAAAGACCGCGTTCCACTACTGTCATCTTGATCCACTCCATCCCCACTGTCGCCGAGAGGCGCAGAAAAGACACGGCTCCAGGGGGTCAAGAGATTTGTCAACAGCACGAAAACAATGAGCATTACGCGTTTTTTCATGGATGTCACCTTCCGAGTTCACAGCCGTATGAGGTCATTCACCGAAAGCAACCTAACCACCAATGCTGGCAAACCAGCGAATGACTGGGGCAAAACATCCAATTGCGTGGATGTTTTTGATCGAAGGCTTTTGGCATTTTGCATTACATAATCTGCGGGGCGTTTGGAAATCAGCCAACGCAACCCAACCATCCCATACCAGATAGAAATTGGGTAGGACTATTGTAATAAAATCCAGTCATCAATTCAATTAAGAAATTGCCATTTAGACAACAAAAACCTTACGATTACTTTACGAAATATCCACCGCCGCTGGCAAACGCCGTACCTTATATTTATGAATTTGGGAACTCGTATCTAATCGATCATTATGGTAAACTGAACTTGCCGGCCCAACGCCAAAGATGAATTTCAACCTTTTGTTGTCAGGGTTTCCAGGTATGCGCAGACTGCTTTCGATCTTCATAGTGGTAGGATGGTTCCTGATCTTGTTCTCCCATCTGAATTTCTCCCTTGCCCACGCGCAAGGGGCGATCCAATGGTCGGCCCCGGAACGCATCCCCAATTACCTGGACTGGGGAATGCCGCCTCTCTTGCTTGCGGACCCTTCTGGCATTGTTCATGCCATTAACTATGAATCTCCGTCGCTGGCTGTTGGCGAAATCTACTACCGGCGCTGGAGCATCAACAGAGGATGGGAGCCGCCGGTTGATATTATTCTCCCTACGCTGGGAGCCGGGCAGGCAACTGTGCAAGGCGGCTTCATCAGCAGTGCGGGGGTATTATTCGTGATTTATTACGATGGCAGTGAACAAATTGGAGATATCTTTCTGACGCGGGCGCATGTCTCGGTTGCCAACCGCGCGCAGTCGTGGTCTGAACCGATCCCCATTGGAACCAGCGCTGGGCCGCTGGTGGCGGCTACGATCCTGGAAGATCAACGCGGTAGAATCATTCTTCTCTACGGCGGCCAGCAGGATGGCATTGGTCTGTATCAGGTCATTTCACAGGACGGCGGTGAAACCTGGAGCATCCCCACTGCGGTGGAGATTATTAATGAAAAGGACCGCTGGCCGCATAACATAAGAATGGTCCTCGATGACCAGGGGAATATTCACGTCACCTGGGCAGTCGTTTCTGAACAGGGCCTGGGGGAAGAAGTGCGTTATGCCCGCATCAATCCCCAGGGGCAGTGGACTCATTCGATCCAGATCGCCAACCGCACCGGCAACGAATACTCTACGAACTGGCCTACCCTGATCTCTCGCAAAAACGAGCTGATCCTGGTATATCAAGACAGCTTTCCGGCAACGCGCTGGATGCGAATCTCCAAAGATTACGGCGATACCTGGTCTACTCCCATCCGGCCCTTCCCTGAGATCGGCGAATATGGAAACGCTGTGCTGCTTAAAGATAGTGCTGACAATATCTACATGATCTTAGGCAACCGCACCACCGACCCCGAGATTCATGGGATGTGGTTCAGCCGCTGGTTGGGCAATCAATGGTCGGCGCTTGACTCAATCATCTCTGGCCCGATGACCCGCGTTTTTGACCCCAGCGGCCCCCAGGCTGTGATGATACAGGGCAACCTGATTCTGGTCACCTGGTGGAACAACGTTGGCCGCGAGAACATGACCGGAGTCTGGTATTCGTATGCCTACGTAGACGCCCCGCTGATTCCGGCCAGAACCTTTCCGGCCCCTACCCAACTGCCAACTGCCACCCCCGCCCCTACTTCCACGCCTGCGCCGACCCTCACCCCTACCCCGAACCCGATTTCAAATACGCTGTCGCAAGGCGGTTTTGACACTGCGCCCGAACCGCCCGTGAATCCATCACTGCCGGTGTATGCCGGGATTTTGCCCGTTTTGCTCGTTGTGATGGTTGTAATCGGCTGGCGCCTCTTGCGCAGTTCGCCTTAGTCTCTCTTTTTCACCCACGGTTGATCCTATGACTTCATTACCGCTGAAAACGCTTCTCCACAGCCGCGATTTACTCTCCGCCTGGACCATGCGCATCATCCGCGCCCGCTACCAGCAGTCCATTTTGGGCGGGCTGTGGGCCGTCTTGCAGCCCATTGCCATGGTGACTATTTTTACCACGGTGTTTTCTTACTTTATCCGCGTTGACACCGGCGGAACCCCGTATGCCGTATTTGCCTATACGGCCATCGTCCCGTGGATGTTGTTCTCCACTGCGATGACCGACATGGTGGATGCGATCACCGGTAACATGAACCTGGTGAGCAAAATCTACTTTCCACGCGAAGTACTGGTGATCGCGGCGCTGCTGGCACGCCTGTTGGATTTTCTCATTGCTTACGCGGTTCTGATTGTCCTGATGCTTCTGTACGGCATGAAGGTCTTTCCCGTCGCCTGGGCTTTTCTACCCCTGATCTTGCTGGTGGAATTTGCCATCAGCCTGGGAGTAGGGCTGATCGGCGCGGCGCTCAACGTTTTTTACCGCGATGTACGCCATATGATTGGCCTGATCCTGCAAATTTGGTTCTATGCCACGCCCATCGTCTACCCCGTCAGTCTGGTTCCCGACTGGCTGCGGCCCTATTATTACCTCAACCCGATGGTTGGCATCATTCAATCGTATCGCAGCGTCATGATTGACGGGACGGTCCCGCCGCCGGCGTTTGCCGTTTCTGCGGCGGTTTCGCTGCTGGTGCTGGCGGCGGGTTACTGGCTGTTTAAACGGTTAGAAGCCCAGTTTGCGGATATCATCTAGAGAGTATGGCTCCATGAAACCCTCGATTGAGTTCTCTCACGTCACCAAACGCTACCGGGTCGGGCTGCCGCCCCTCAGCTTACGCGCGCTCATCCAACAATGGCGGCGGCGTTATCAAGAGCAGTTTCACAACGCCGTCAACGATGTAAGTTTTCAACTGCAACCGGGCGAATCGATGGGGATCATCGGCCCCAACGGCGCAGGAAAAACCACCATCCTCAAACTGCTTTCAAAAGTCACGTTCCCGACCAGCGGCAGCATCCGGGTGAACGGGCGGTACTCTTCCCTGATCGAGCTGGGGGCCGGCTTTCACCCCGACCTGACCGGGCGCGAAAATATCTTCTTAAACGGCGCAATCCTGGGGATGAAGAAGCGCGAAATTCAGGCGCGCTTTGACCAAATTGTGGAGTTTGCCGAGATCGGCAAATTCTTAGATACGCCCGTCAAGCGCTATTCTTCGGGCATGTACGCCCGCCTGGGATTTGCCGTAGCCGCCCATGTAGACCCAGAAGTGTTGATCGTTGACGAAGTGCTGGCCGTTGGCGACATGGCGTTTCAACGCAAGTGCTACGAACACATGGTCAAGATGATCGAAAACGGCACGACGATGGTGTTTGTTTCGCACAACCTGCGGGCCGTGCAAAAGGTCTGCGCCCGCTGTCTGGTGATGTACCGGGGCAACGCCGCTTTTGAAGGTCCCACGCCTGAAGCCACTGCCAATTACTCCAATATTTTGCGCACGGCGGCGGCGGAATACAGCAAAACCAACGCCGGGCTGATCGAAAGCGGCATTTCACAGCAGATTATGACCCACGAAGCCGTGATCGAACAGGTAAAACTTTTACGCGAGGATGGCAGTGAGGCGCTTTCGTTTCAATCAGGTGAGAATGTAATCTTACAGGTCAAGGTGCGTTTTAATCAGCAGGTCAGCGCCCCGATTTTTGCCTGCGTGGTGCGCACCCCCGAAATGCAGGTGGTTTACGACTTCACTACCCACTGGGCCAATCTGCCCACCCCAGACTTTGAAGCCGGTACGGTAGCAACCATCGAATATCAGCTCAAGCTGAACCTGTCGCCGGGAACCTTTTATATGGGCGTCAACATCGCTTATCAAGACCTGACGCGCTATTACGATCGGATGGACCGCGCCCTGGACTTCGTAGTGACATCCAACCGCGGCTCGCGCGGCATCGCCGACCTGCAAGCGTCCTTCCGGGTGAGTTCAATCGAGCCAGCACTGCCAGAATTCTCTGAAGAGACCACCGCTTAAACCCTATGGCAACCACAACCATCCCCAAACCGCTGACAATTGGCAGTAAGGTCCCCTGGTGGGTTCTGATTCTGGGCGTGATTGGGCTTGGATTGGCATTCTTACTGCCTGCCCTGCGCCTGGGAGTGGGCGTTTCGCCTGACTCGGCGGCCTACCTGGGGGCGGCGCGCAACCTGGCGGCGGGTAAAGGCGTCACCGTCCCCTTTGGCGAGGTAATTGACGGACCGCTTACCCAGTTTCCGCCCCTTTATCCGATCCTGCTGGCGGTTCCCGGCTTCTTGGGCGGTGATCCCATTGCCTCAGCGGGAGTGATTCAGGCGCTGCTGCTGGCCGGCAATACGGTGGTCATCGCCCTCATGATTGGCAAAATAGCCGGAACGCGCCCCTGGGCAGCAGCGGCAGGGGCCGCGCTGGTGACGCTGTCGCCCAATTTTCTGGCGATTCATCAGATGGCATGGGCTGAGGGGCTGTTCATCTGGCTGACACTGCTGGCGATTCTGGCAATTGCGGATTATCTTCAAACGGCGCGCCCGGCGCTGTTGTGGGTTGGGGCGGCCCTGGCCGGGCTGGCAACCCTCACGCGCTATGCGGGGGCCGCTTTCATCGGCGCGCTGGCGGCGTCCGGCAGAGTCAGCGATGCGGCAGTGAGGGACGCCTTGATCTGGGGAAGCGTGGTGGCATCTTTCAGCGTGGAGAATTTCGGCGCTGACAGTCTCGCTCGAGTTCGCTGGGAGAGCATCGTGAGCAGGCGCCGGGAACTGCTCCGGATGATGAAAGTGTAAGCCTGTAGTGCTGCATTTGAACCCAGATTTTTGGGGCGGATTCCGCAACCTGTCGGAACCCCATCTCGTTCAGGGACGATTCGCCCTGCAAGCGCAGGCGCGAACAATTGAAGAAAGTTTCGCGCCAGGCGCCCAGGATGCGCGGCGCCGGAGCGACCTGCAGAAGCCGGGGAGATCGCGGTGAGACATTTTTCTCTTCTTATAAAACCCGCGTCGGCTGATTGCAACCTCGCGTGCGCATACTGCTTCTATCTGAAGAAGAAGGCACTGTTCCCCGGCTCCTCCCTGCGCATGAGCGAGGCCGTGCTGGAGCGGATGATTTCTTCGTATATGGCGACCGACCAGGCGGTTTACGGATTCGGCTGGCAGGGCGGGGAGCCCACGCTCATGGGCCTGGACTTTTTCAGGAAAGTTACGGCCCTGCAGGAGCGCTTTGGAAGGAAGGGGGCCGTGGTGTCAAACGGTCTTCAGACGAACGCCACGCTGATGACCGACGAACTGGCGGAACATTTCAGGAAATACAACTTCCTTCTCGGGGTCAGCCTCGACGGGCCGGCGCGCATTCATGATGTTTTCCGGCGGCGCATCGGAGGAGGCCCTTCGCACGGCGAGGTTATGCGCGGAATCGCAGTGCTGAAACGCTGCGGAGTTGAGTTCAACATTCTGACTCTGGTGTCTTCGGCCAACGCGGGCCATGGGAGAGATGTGTACAGGTATCTGAGAGACGAGAGTTTTCTCTATCACCAGTACATCGAATGCGTGGAATTTGACGCTGGGGGGAGCATCCTGCCTTTCTCCGTGACAGGTCCGCAGTGGGGCGAGTTCCTGTGTTCAGTCTTCGATGAGTGGTACGCCGGAGATACAAGGACCGTCTCGGTCCGCCTTTTTGATTCCGTCCTTGACAGGATGGTGAATCGGAGGGCGAACGTTTGCCACATGGCCGACGATTGCCGCCAATACCTGGTTGTGGAACACAATGGCGATGTCTATCCCTGCGACTTCTTTGTCGAGCCGCACCTGAAGCTCGGCAACGTCATGCGCGGCGAATGGGGCGAATTTCTCGAATCGGAAACCTACAGGCGCTTCGGCGAAAGGAAGGCTGACAGAAATGCGGCATGCAGGGAGTGTCCATGGCTGGAATGGTGCGCGGGCGACTGCGTGAAGAATCGTCCGGGACGCGGCTCGGACCCGCGGAGCCTGAGCGTGTTGTGCGAGGGCTGGAAGATGTTTTACTCTCACACGCACGAAAGGTTCAGGGCTCTGGGGGATCTGATCGTCCGGGAGCGCGCCGCGGCTGCCCGCAAAGGCATGGTTCAAGGCGCGATTCCAGGCCGCAACGATCCATGCCCATGCGGAAGCGGGAGGAAATTCAAGAAGTGTTGCGGCCGCAACCTTCCATGAACCCGGATTTTGTGTTCAGGAAATGGCCGGATTCGGGCCAATCATGAAAGCCGTGTGAAAGGAGCATGTGAGGACGCAGACCGGATTTTTCGAGCGGGAGGGTGCGTTGAGACCGGCGGTGGCGCCGCCTGAAAACGCATCTGGAAGGGCCCTGAGGTTTGTCCTGAGGGACAGGGATGTGCTTTTGATGTCGGATCCGCTCCGAGTGCCGGAAGGCGGACCCGACGTTGTGCCGGGCATTGGGCCGGGTGGCTGGCTGTACATCGGCCAATTGGGCGAAAAACACTGTTTTGCGGCTGAAATGCCAGCCTCCTTCAGGCCGGCCGCCGGATTTGAGATAAGGCCCCTTCGGGAGATTTACGGCCTGCTCGATGAGGGGACATTTCATGCGGCCGGCTGCGCGGCGCAGTGATCGTGGGCGATCTGGCCACCGACAACGACGCCGCGCGTCTGCGGGCGGCCGGCATTCCGGTCATCCAGGTCACCACCGGCACCGTGTGTCACTTGGAAGCCGAGATGGTGGCGCGTGCCGCTGAACAGATGGATCTCGACGCGCTCGACGTGTTGCTGATCGAGAACGTCGGCAACCTCGTTTGTCCGGCGGATTTCGATCTGGGCGAGGATCTGTTCGGGATTCCCGACGAGGTTGCGCTGGGCGACCATGCCCGGATCCTGGTTCTTGAAGGTGGATTTCTTCAGCGAGTCGAAATGCTTGTAAAGCTGGGAACGCTTGAACTTCTCCACGGCCTCCTCCTGGGTCCGGCCGATGGAAACGGACATCTGCGGGGCGATATCCAGATCCTGGAAATCGCGCCCGTAGGTATCGCAGTGGGCGCGAATGCCGTCGCAGGCCTTTTTGATTTCCTCGGGGGTGAGAGCGGCGGGAAGCCAGCCTGTGGCGAAGCGGGCCGTTCGCTCCCAGCCCTGGACGGCGTTTCCGCCGATGTAAAAGGGGAAAGGATTCTGGAGGGGCTTGGGGTAGGACTGCAGTTCGCGGATCACGTCGATCACGCGCGAGTTACGCAGGTCGGGGCAGTCTTCCTTGAAGGTCAGCCCGAGCACGATCACGGAGGCGCCCTTCACCTGCGAGCCGTTGCGGATCATGTGCTTGACCGTCTGTTCGGCGA
>Ga0101944_10002208_pt1 | contig 32970 bp, 24 predicted proteins | sample DewCreD2012metaG_FD_75245 | JGI IMG/M metagenome (GOLD analysis project Ga0101944, IMG submission 75245) | Hot spring sediment bacterial and archeal communities from British Columbia, Canada, to study Microbial Dark Matter (Phase II) - Dewar... ... | reverse complement strand
CTCCTCGAAGAACTGACCGAGACCGAAGGACTCGGGCGTGGGCTTCCGAACGCAGCCTCGGCTACCTCGTCGAAACGCGCCTGTTGCTGGACCAGGTACTCTCGCCAACGCTCCGCTGCCCAAAGTTCCAGATGATCCTGCACCCCGAGAAGGACCACTTCTTTTCCCAGCCGAGCCAGGGCCGCCAGTTCGGCCGGAATCCGAATCCTCCCATGGTGGTCGAGTTCCACCTGCTGAGCCTGGGCATAGAAAAGCCTGGTAAACGCACGAACGTCTTTCTGCGTGGGAGGAGCCGCTTGCAGACGGTCTCCCCACTTCAAGAACGTCTCCTGCGTATAGATCGCAAGCGACCCATCGGTTCCAGGAGCGACAAACAAGACCCCTCCCTCGAGACAGCCGAGGCCCTCGCGCAACCGCTTCGGAATCGCCAGTCGCAACTTGTCGTCCACTGAGCGGGCAAATGTCCCCGTCAACAACATTTGTCCCTCAGTTTTTTTCCCACTTAGCCCCACTCGCTCCCATTGAATCCCATTTATACCCGGATTCCGGTCCACGTCAAGCACAGAACCGGCAATGCGTGGTTCGATGATTTCCGGGCAACAATCGGGGGGCGTCTCTTGGCGTTGGCGACAAGCAGCCCCGACAAACACGCGCCATGATTCATTCCATCGCCAATGGATACGTTGGAAAGACGCGACGGACGGCTGGCCCCCGGGGACTCGCGGCCGAAGGATGGCGGGAACTCACCCCCGCCCCGATCCACAGTTCGGGCGCCGGCGGATTGTCTCCGTTCAAGCCAGCAGCAACGTGGACCCGCTTAAGGCAGGTTTTGGCGGATCATGCCCGCGTAGAACGAAAACAGGCGGAAGATAGCCAGGATGATGATCGTCGCGATCACGGCCCAGACGGCGACTCCCCCCAGCGTTGTCAACACCTTCAAGGCCGCTTCGGCCTGTTCCTGATACTGGCGCGAGAGTCGGGCCATGGCCTCGACGACCATGCCGCTTTGCTCGGCGGCATTGAGGGAATCGAGGAAGTCGTGAGGGAAAGCCTTCGTGCTGCAAAATGCGTCGTACAGCGAGGAGCCCGCCGCCACCTGCCGCTCGATGGGCTTGATTTGGTCCGTGAAATGGGCGTTGCGCGTGGCTTCCAGGCTCAGGCGGAGGGCCTTGCGCACATCCATGCCGGCGTTGCACGTCAGGTTCAGGGCCCATGCCAGGCGAGCCAAGGCGATCGTTTCCAATGGTTTGCCGATTCCGGGCAATCGAAGCGCAAGCCGCTGGATGGGCTTCGTCCAGACCAGGCCGCGCTGAATGGCCCGGATCACGGTCAACAGTCCGATCGCGACCATCCCGACCAGCGTCAAATAGATCACCAGCCCGCGGGTCCCCACCAGGCCAAACCCGAGCACGTCGACCGTGTGGCCGGTCGACTCGCCGATCACGCCGAGGATCCAAATCAGAAAGCCAATCACGAGGATGGCGATCCCCAGTTCGATCATCGGCCAGGTGATCGCGCCGAGGAATCGGCGACGAAGCCGCAGTTGCCCTTCATAGTGGTCGGCCAGTTCGCGCAGCGACTCGGCCAGACGCCCGGTCTCTTCGCCCACCTGAACCATGGCGCGGAACAGATCAGGGAAGTAATCGTCGGTGAATTCCAGGGCCTCGGCGAAACTCGCCCCGCGTTCGATCGCGTCGCTCAGCTCGGCGAGACGCCGCCGGTGAGCGCCCCCGGGCGCCCGCTCGACTTCGCGGGCAATCACGGAGCGCAAGGGAATGCCCGCCTCAAGGCACATGCCGAGGCGGCGGCAGAAGCCTTCGAGTTGCCTGGTGGAAATCCGCGACACGCCGATCATGCAGCCATTGTAGCCTCTGCCCGGCGATCCCGAAATCGATTCGCCGTCGCGATCAAGGCCCCGTCGAACCGGCTTGCCGCCGGGCGAGATTGTGGTCTTGCCGCTTGGCGAGGCGCCGGTGGGCACGGGAGTCGGATGGGTCGGTTGAGAAAGCACGTCGGAACGGCCACGCCCGGGGCAGCCTGGCCTACGCTGCTGTTGGGCCGCCTGCCCTTGCTGGCGCGGCGCTAGCGCGCCGCTATAATTCCCGTACCAAGGGATGCGTTCCTTGGTCTTTTTGGTAGGCAGGGCCGGGGGCTGTCCCCGGCCTGTGGACGGTTGCGCCTCTGGGAAAGGTAGTACCATGGAATTGGATCACCTCGAGCCGAGCCCCGTTCCTCGACGCGGTTTGCAGCGATCTCATCTGCCGGTTTTAGTGGGGATTCTCGTCGGGCTGCTGTTCTTGCTGATCATCCCCTACGTGGCGGAGCAGGTCACCTATTCGATTGCGCGCGGTCGGGCTCGGGCCCAGGCCGAAATGGCCCGCGCGGAATTGGCCGCCCTCCCCGAGGCCGCGAATCGCTTCCGCCTGGCGGCCAAGGCCATTGAACCGAGCGTGGTGGGGATCGAGGTCGTCCGTCTGGTCGGGTCGCAGGACGACGAATGGGCTTCGCTGTTCTGGCCCCGACCGAGAGTGGGGATGGGCCAGGGTTCGGGCGTCATCGTGGACCAGGAGGGCTACATCGTCACCAACGCCCATGTCGTCAACGGCGCGAGCCAGATCACCGTCCGGCTCAGCGACGGCCAATTGGTGCGCGACGTCGAAGCCGTGGGAATGGACTCGGCAAGCGACCTGGCCGTGCTTCGCGTCCGAGTCCCTGGCCTCGTCGCCGCCGCCTGGGGCGACAGCGACCAGTTGGAGGTGGGCGACCAGGTCCTGGCGGTCGGAAACCCCTATCAATTGGCCCAGACGGTCACCGCCGGCATCATCAGCGCCAAGGACCGCCGGGGGATCCTCCGCAACCTGGATCTTCAAGACTTTCTGCAAACCGACGCGGCCATCAATCCCGGCAACAGCGGCGGCCCCCTGGTCAACCTCCGCGGCGAGGTGATCGGCATCAATACGGCGATCGTCGGCGAGGCCTATCGCGGCATCGGCTTCGCCATTCCCAGCAAGCTCGCCCAGGAAGTTTACAACAAGCTCAAGGCAGGGGAGCGGGTGCCGCGGGGCTGGCTCGGCGTCGTCCCCGGCACGCTGGACGAACGCCTGGCCCAGCAGCTCAAGCTGCAAGACGCGCGGGGGGTCCTGGTCGAAGGAGTCGCCGCCGGATCGCCCGCCGAAAAGGCCGGCATCGAGCCCGGCGACGTCATCGTCGAGTGGAACGGCAAGCGGGTCAACGATCCCAACGACCTGCGGTTCCTCGCGGCCGGGAGCCGCGTGGGTTCCAGCGTCAAGGTCGGCTTCTACCGCGACGGCGAGAAGAAGGAAACCACCGTCGCCATCACGGAACGCCCCTCCCGCATGGGCCGACAATAGGCCGTTGCGCGGCAATCCGCTCGGTGGCCATCCCCTTGCCGGCAAGCCGGACATGCCGATTGTCGCGGCCTTCGCCGCGAAAATCGAAACAGTCCCGTGAACGGCTGCCCGTGAACGGTTGCGTCCGGCTCAGTGGAACGCTGTCGCCCGGGACGACAAAGGTCCCGAAACCGCCTGATCGTTCTTGTTGGCGATGAAGATGCGGGCTTGTTGCTCGCTCGCGTCGGCTAGGAGGACGACGGCGCGATCGCCATCCAGGACTTCGCCGACGTCGATGACTCGCACCATGTCCTGCCACGGTTCTGCGCCCGGCACGAGGTCGAGCAACCGATTCGGGGAGCGGATGAAAAACGGTTCGTTGAGGTAGTTGTGTTGTTGCTGGGGGAAGAGGGCCATGTAAAGGATATTCATTTCGACGAGTTCATTCAGGAAATGCGTGCCGAGGGACACGTCCGGAATGAGGTTTTCTCGCATCGTCACAATCTCGCACAGCACGGACACGCGACTGATCTCCGCGAAATGGACGGGGATGCCCAGTTCGGGGCTCGAGGTTCCCCATCGGCCAGGGCCCAAGAGCATGGTCGTTCCCCCGTCCTGGCCACCGTTTCGGTTGATCTGGCCGAGCAGCCGAGCGACGTCGTAGCGTCGAGCCAGAGGCAGCTCGCCGTACAAACGCGGCACGACATAAATGAACCGATCCAGGCGAACCAGGCGGCTGGGGCCAATGATCGCCCCGCGCGCCTCGACGATCCGATTCGACTGCTTGACCTTGACCGAGGGGAGTTTGGTGATTTCGGCCCCTTGGACGTGGAGGGGGCGGCACTGCAAAAGGTTGATCCGGTAGCGGCCCGGGGCGACGAAGTTCACGGTGAACTCGACGTCGACCGGGCTTTCGTAGGCCTCCTCCAAAGTCTTGAGCATGGTCCGCATGTCCTGGACGAAAGGCGTCGCCGCGAGCAGCCCGTCGAACGTCAACGCCCGGCTCGCCGCCCCCGAGCTTCGTTCCGAGGTCTGCCCTTGCGAGGCCACCATTTCCAGCAGGTAGTCCGGCACCTCGCCGATGACGTCGAGGAAATGGCCGGAGGCGAAGCGGTTGGCGCCGAGGTCCAGGTAGTCGACCCGCCGCTGCGAGTATTCGCAGACCTCGTTGAAATTGCTTTCGGGGCGGCGCGAGGGGGCGTTCAGCGCCACGAGCCGCGTGTAATCGTCGTCCGCCCGGTCCACCGCCCGAGTGCCCATCCCGAAGACCAGCCGCACCACCCCGGCGTGCGGATCGATGTCCTTGTGCCAAACGTAGGGATTGAAGGAGAACCCCACTCCGGCGATTTGGGGAAAGAACTTGTCGCCGTAACGATCGCCCGACACCCGCATCACCAGCAGGGCCATCTGCTCGTCGCGGTCGAGGAGTCCGCGGGCGACGCGGTATTGGAGGGCTTTCTCGCTCATCGCGCTGGCATACACGCGGCGGATGGTGTCCAACAGCGACTGGAGCCGTTCCTCCCGGCTTCCCTGGTTCACGCAGAACACGCTGTCGTATTTTCCCGCGAAGGCGTTGCCATAGGCGTCTTCCAGGAGCGAACTCGACCGCACGATGTAGGGCGACTCGCCGAAGTAGTCGAGCATCGCCTGAAACTGGTCCATCGTGTATTCGGGAAATCGCCCCGAGGCGATCCGCGATTGGGCCTCTTCCAGCCCGTCGAGGAACGTATTGGGATCCCGCTGGCGCTGCCGGATCCACCAAACGCCGTTGCGGATCAGGAACGTGTAGAACACGTCGGAGCCGATGTAGAACGAATCGTGGGTTTCCAGCTTGTCATACAGCTCCGGCGCGTGGCGGCGGAGGATGGCCCGCGCAAGCAACATGCCCAGCGATTTGCCCCCAATCAGCCCGATGCCGATCATCCGGTCGCGGACATTGAGGATGTCGGCGAGGCTCAAGTACTGGTTGACGAGTCGGAGCATGGCCTCGTCGCGCGACAGCACCATGCGGCTGAGCCGCCGGAAGACCTCGCGCTCTTTTTCAGGAGGGCATCGGCCGGCCCGGGCGTTGTCGTAGGTCTGTTGGGCCTCGTTGAACAGGCGCCGCCAAAACCCCAGGCGGGAATCGGCGCGAAGCCCCGGCCAGCGGCTGGAAGCCAGGACCTCGGAAATCACGGCACTGGAGGTGATGGGCCGGAACTCGTCGCCTTCCCAGCGGTGGATCGTGTTCATCGACCCCGTGGAACGGTGCTGCACCTTGATCGGCCGGACGTAGATGTCGCCGGCGTAGCGAAACACGTCCAGCAGGAATTGGGTCGTCTCGGTAATCGGGTTCAGCGCGAACGAGGCGTGGTGATTGCGGTACAGGCCGAAATAGGTCACCGTCTCCAATTCATAAAGGCGCGGGCAAGTCAGCAGAAAGAAATTGCCCAGCATTTGGTCGGCCGCCCACAGCGACGCCAGCTCGGACAAGCAGTCGAACACATAGACCGCGTGCTTGCCCACGCGCTCGATGACTTCATGCACCTGGGTGACGAAGCTCTCGAAACCCAGGGCGGGATTCGGGCAGTGGGTCTCGACTCCGATTTCCTTTGGCAACAAGGGCTCGTGCGACGCGAAGCGGAAGTAGATCAAGCGCTGGCCGGCCCTTTGCGCCGCCTCGGCGTAGGGAGCGACCAGGGCTCGGTAGTCGGAAACCGAGTCCACTTGCCACACAATGTTGTCGCCGGGCATCACGCCCTTGAGCACCTTGTCCAGACCCGGCAGCCCCGTCGTAAAGGAATTCAACATATCTCGCAATCCAACAAACTATGGAACGGGCCGCGCCCTCGCTTCCAAGCGGTTTACTGTCGCGGGCCGCGAGGCCCAGGCTGCAAGTCGGAAGGGGACTGACGGCAGCCTGCGCTTATCCAGCTTCCCAAGGTTCGCTGCAATCGGGTTTCGACTCCCCCGCATCCTTCGCGCCTCCGCCCGGCTTTGGTCCCTGAAAAACGCATCATGCAAAGGCCTGGCATGGCGTGGCCCACGCCACGAGGGCTTCTTCCCGCTGAAAGATGGACTTGCAATCCTTGGCGATCTGTTTCAATTCGGCCAGTTCGGCCTCGGTCGGGGGCTGATAGGATCGAGCGGCGACGATGGCCTTGTCGAGCAAATCGAGAAACGACGGCGGGATTCCAGAAACGACCCCCGGCAGCGACAACGTGAAACGCATCGCCAGGCTCACTTCTCGTGGTTCCTCAACCGAGCGGTACCACCACTTGCGCGTTCGCGGGGCGCCCTCAGGCCAGGCCCCGCGGCTCATCGGCTTGATGGCCAGCACGGCCGCGCCCCGCTCGGCCGCCAACGCCAGGACTTCCTTGCCGAAATCGCGGAGGTAGTACTCCACGAAGTTGATCGGAAACATCACCGTGTCGAACGCGAAGCCCCGCAAGGCCTCCAAGGCGGCTTTCGTGGTGTGGGCGGAGAACCCGAGGTGCTTCACCTTGCCTTGCTCCTTGGCCTTGAGGAACGTCTCGATGGCCCCGCCGGGACCGAGGGCCTGTTTTACCTCCTCCGGCCGCACCAGGTGGTGCATCTGATACAGGTCGAAGTAGTCGGTCTTCAGTAGGCGGAGCGACTGCTCCAATTCCTTCCGCGCTTCCTCCCGGTCGCGCTTCTTCGTCTTGCAGGCGAGAAAATAGCGGCTGCGGTCAAGGCCCGCCAAGGCAACGCCCATCTTGGTCTCGGCCTGCCCGTTGCCGTAGGCTGGGGCGACGTCGAAGAAGTTCACCCCTTCGTCGAACGCCTTGTGAATGCCGGCGTTGCACTCCTTCTGGTCGTGATGAATCAAGGCAAGGCCGGGAAATCCGACCGTGGATATCGACGCGTCGGTCCGCCCCAGCGGCCGCCGCGGCAATCCGGTGGCCTCCGCGGCCGGGGAAGTGGTTTTCAACTCCACGGCTTCGCCGCCGTGGACCACGCCCGCCGGCAACGCCAGCCCGCCCGCAACCCCGCCCACGCCCTTCAGAAACAACCTTCGTTCCATGATGATCTCCTTGGATTTGCTGCCTGCGGCCGGCAAACGGGACGGACGCATGAACCGCTACCGTTCCCTGATGATCCCCTCGAATTGCTGCTTCTTGCGGCGTCCGCCCGGTCGTCAACCGGTTGCCATTCCCGGCCGAAAGCTGGTGCGGCATCAGCAGCCCCCACTCCATGGGGATGCTTTCGGGCAATCTTCAAGTCCCAAGCGGCTGATAGGATTTCGCAACCGTTCACAGGCCGGGGACTGGCGCGTTTTTTCGGGCCGTTTCGCGCCGAAAACTGTGCCTCTCCCCTTATTGGCCAGGGGGATATCCCCGTTTTCGCGGAATTCGCCGCGAGAATCGGGACGATCCCCGTGAACGGCTACAGGATTTCCGATCATCTCGGGTCCGACCCTCGCCTTCCCGAGCCGGCCCGACGTCGCGCGTCCCACGCCTCGCAAAACTAATCCTAGGTGGCATAGGGATCCCGGCAAGGCCCGACCGGGAGCGGCTCGGCGAGGCAGCTCATCGCTGAACTCGGGCGTTGCCTTTCCAAATGCTCCAGACCTGGTCTTCGTCGGCCGGTTGGGCGTAGTCGGTGAGCATGGTGGTGGCCAGGGCGCCGCAGGCCCACCCGAACTGGATCCATTTCTCCGGTTCCCAGCCGCGTAGAATGGCGTGAAGCATTCCACCCACGAATCCGTCGCCGCCGCCGATGCGGTCGAGCACCGTGATTTCCCGAGGCTCGACCACGTGCCAACAGTCGCCTTCGGCCATGATCGCGCCCCACAGGTGCAGGTTGGCGCTGAGCACTTCGCGAAGCGTTGTGGCGAAGACCGAGGCATTGGGATAGGCCTTTTTGACCCGACCGATCATCGCTTTGAAACTCTCGATTTTCTTGGCCAGATCCTTTCCGCCCGCCTCGGGTCCCTCGATTCCCAAACAGAGTTGGAAATCCTCTTCGTTGCCGACCAGGATGTCGGCCGCGGCGGCGATCTCCGAAAAAACTCCGCGGAGTTCTTGTTCGCGGCCCTTCCAGAACGAGGCTCGGTAGTTCAGGTCGAAGGAGATGCGCGTGTCGTGTTTTTTCGCGGTTCGGGCCAATTCCAGGCAGAACCCACTGGTCTGCGGAGACAACGCGCCGATCAGCCCGGAAAGATGGACAATTTGGACCCCCTCCCTCCCGAAGATCCGATCCAGATCGAAATCCTTCACGTTCAGGGTCCGCCCGACCTCCCCGGCGCGATCGTTGTGGACCCGCGGACCGCGCGAGCCAAAACCGCTGTCGGCAATATTGAACTGGTGCCGGTAGCCCCAGGGGCCGCCCTGATCGACCTCCGGCCCTTCAAACGTCATGTGACGGCTGGCCAGATTGTCCTTGATGAATCGGGCAATGGGGCTGCCCTTCACAAAGGTCGTCAGCACCCTGACGGGCAGCCCCAGATAAGCCGGGATGCTGGCCACGTTGGTCTCCGCGCTGGTCGCCTGCATGTGGTACATGTTGCTGCAATGCACCGGCTGCCCGTCGACAGGCGTGATCCGAACGCCCATGCTCGTGGGCACCAAGAGGGAGATCGAGCAGTTGGCACGAAGTTTCAGCGTCATGGCTGGCCGAGCCTTTCCACGTCCTTTCGAACTTTCCATGGCCAATTGCGGCCATCACGGGCGCTCATTGTTGACCTGCCCGGAACCGCTGTCAATCCACCGCCGGGTAGGGATCTGTCTCGAAAGAAGCTCATCCAGACTTCGCCTCGAAAATCGGACAGGTCCCTGAACGGCTACCCAAGGAAGACGGCTTGGTTCCCGACTGCCAACCAAGAGGCATTCGGAGATCTTGCTTCAGTTCCACCTGCGCATCGACGGGAGCAAGAGGTCGTGGCAGCGAGCCCTAAGGGCGCTACACCGAACGATGCGACCGCACCCACCCGATCTGGTGGTCTGGGTCCGCACGGAAACCGGCATGGCCGCCACCGAATCGCTATGGTACCATCGGGGGTCCGCTGGATTGCAAACCCCACGGGCGTGCCGGGCCTCCTCTTGGTGAGACAAACGGCTTGTGGGGTTTGGGGCAGCGAAGGGAGCCTTGTGGCCAGTGCTCCCCACTGGCGGGGTTTTGTTTGTGCAACGGCAAAGGGTTGGCGCGTCGGTGTACGGGGTCCGTTCGCCTGATGCGCCTTTGAAGACACGATGGCCCATGGTGGTGCGGGTCGGGCCTTTTGGTCGGCCGGTAACGCTGATGGTCCTTTGGACGTTGGCGGCGGGATGCCGTTTTGCCGGTGTGGAAGGCCCGGCTTCGCGTTCGCTCGTTCTTAGCCGGCAGCTTTCGCAGCAGGGCATTGCGGCTTTGGAGCGAGGCCATGGGGAACAGGCCAACGAGCTGTTGAGCCAGGCCGTGCGTGCGTGCCCGTCGAACGCCGACGCCCATCGCAGCTACGCCGAAGCCCGTTGGAGCCTTGGGTTTCGCGACGAAGCCCTGACGGAAATGGAAACCGCGCGGCGTTTGGCGCCGGACAACGCCGTCATCCTCGCCCGCATCGCTGAAATGCGGCTCGCCCTGGGCCAGCCAGAGACGGCCGGGCAATACGCCCAGCGTGCGATCGCGTTGGAGCCCAAGCTGGCCGCGGCATGGTCCGCGAGGGCGAGGGTGATGCATGCCGCAGGCAATGCGTCGCAAGCTTTGGCCGACTATCATCGGGCCCTGGCCCTTGCCCCGGACGACCGGACCATCCCTTGCGAAATCGCCGCATTGTACTTGGAACTGGGGCAACCGCAGCGGGCCCTTCTCGCGGTCCAGGGGCTCGCCGACCGGTTCTCCCCAGGCGACGAGCCGCAAGAGGTCCTCTACTACCAGGGCCTAAGCTACATGGCCATGCAGCGTTTCGAGGATGCGGCGGAGAGCCTCGCCGCGGCGGCGGTCCGCGAACGGCCGACGGCCGAGATTCTCTACCGGCTCGCCGAGGCGCAGCGTGCCGCCGGACGGCCTACCGAAGCGTTGGCCGCCGCGGAACAGGCCCTGGCGATCGATCCCAACCACCAGCCCGCCCGGGCCCTCGTTGCCGAGACTCGACTCGCTCAGTCAACCGACGCGACCAAGCTTCGGCGGTAAGAGCCTTGGTTTGTGAAAGCGGCAGCCGATCACAGGCACAGGCCCCGCCTGTGACCGGTTGCTAAGCGTGTTGCCGCCCCGTGGGCCCCCGCTTAGAACACAACCGGCTTTCCGCCGGCTGTCTCGCCTGGAAGTCGGCCGCGAAAAGCGTTACCATACGCTCATGGTGGCCTTTGGCAGACCGGAAGCCGTTCCGAGGGAGTGTCCCGATTTTCGCGGCGACGTCCGCGAAAATGGGCCTGTCCCCTTGGCCGGTCCGGCCTGAGAACGGTTCGACAGACTGTCGGAGGCCCCATTGACTCTGTGAGCTGGGGTGGCAACGCCGTTGTTTGGGGTGCGGGTCTCGTCATCCTTGGGGGCTGGAAGGGTCCGCAGGGAAGGAAGGAGGTCGTATATGGTGCGTTTGTTGCGTCGCAACCGGTGGGCATGGCTTGGATGCGGTCTGTTGGCGGGCATGGTGTTGGGGAGCCTCTGGCCGAGCATTCCCTTGCATGGCGACACCACCGACCGTTCGGAAAACATCATCATGGCGACCGGCTTCGTCGACGAAGGAATCGAAGCCGTGTTTTTCCTGGATTCGCTCACCGGGTTGCTTCGTGCGGCCGTTCCTTCGCTTCAGCGGATGCAGGACTATCAGGCGATGTGGGAGGCCAACCCGGGCGCCGACATGATGAACGCCATCCAACTCATCAATGCGGCGGCCGCCAAGGCCACGGGCGCCAAGGGAGCTCCCCCGCGCCCCGCCATCCAGCCTCCTCAGTCGCCACGTTTTGTGATGGTCACCGGGTGGATGGATGTGCGTCAAGGCTCGTCGCGCATGAAGCCCAGCCGCTGCCTGGTCCACGTCGCCGAGGCGAACACGGGGATTGTGATGAGCTATTTGCTCCCCTGGTCGCCCCAGATGCATAATTCCAATCAGCCGCTCCGCATGCCCATGCAGCTTTGGGCCGCTCAACAGTTTAGCACCGCGGTGATCCGGGCTCAGGAATAGACCGCGGCGTCGCTGCGGGGCGCAAGCGCTGGAACGGCAGGCCGGACGCGGCGAACATGCCGTACCACGGGTAGGGTGTCGCGTGGAAATCATGGTCAATGGGCAGCTCCACGAGGTGCCCGAGGCGATCACGATTGCAGGACTGCTGGAACGGTTCGGTCTGGCGGACAAGTACGTCGCCGTCGAGGTCAACCGCGACGTGATTCCCCGCTCGCGTCACGCCGAGTATCGGATTCAGCCGGGCGACTGCCTGGAAATCGTGACTTTGGTTGGAGGAGGATGAGTGCTTGGGCGCCGCAGCCAATGATTTGCTCAAGATCGGCTCGCACACCTTTTCGAGCCGGCTGATCGTGGGAACCGGGAAGTATGCCAGCTACGAGCTGATGCGCGAGGCCCTCGATCTGTCCGGCGCGGAGTGCATCACCGTCGCGGTGCGCCGCGAGCGGCTGATCGATGCCGCTGGCAAGAATCTGTTGGATTTCATCGACACGTCGCGCTACACCATCCTGCCCAATACGGCGGGATGCTTCACGGCGGAAGACGCGATTCGGGTGGCCCGGTTGGGAAGGGAAATCCTTTCGCAGATGGGCAATCCGGGAGCGGACTGGGTCAAATTGGAGGTGCTGGGCGATTCCAAGACCCTGTTGCCCGATCCCGTGGCCTCGCTGGAGGCAACTCGGGCCCTGGTGGCGGATGGCTTTCAGGTCCTGGTCTACACGAGCGACGATCCGGTGGTCGCCCGACGCCTCAAAGAGGCCGGCGCGGCCAGCGTCATGCCCGCGGGCAGCCCGATCGGTTCCGGCCAGGGAGTGCTTAACCCGAATGCGATCCGCATCTGCCTGGAATATCTTAAAGCCGACGATCCGCAATATCCCGTGATCGTCGACGCGGGGGTGGGCACGGCCAGCGACGTGACGATTGCGATGGAACTCGGCGTCGATGGCGTGCTTCTGAACACGGGCATCGCCCACGCCAAGGATCCGCGGCTGATGGCCCGGGCCATGCGCTCGGCCGCCGAAGCCGGGCGATGGGCTTATTTGGCGGGCCGAATTCCCAAACGGCTTTATGCCACGGCGAGCAGTCCGACCGAGGGGGTTATCGGCGGGATCAATCGATGATCTTGCTCAGCGGGTATTCCACGATCCCCCGAGCGCCAGCCTCCTTGAGGCGGGGAATGATGTGCCGCACGGTGGACTCGTCCATCACCGTATTCACGGCAACCCACTGCTCATCCGCCAGGTCGGAAATCGTCGGGTTCTGGAGGGCCGGCAACAGCACCAACACGCCCGGCAAGTCCTGACGCCGGACATTCATCATCAGGCCGACCTTCCCTTCGGCAGCCATGGCCCCCCGAAGCATCAGGGCAATATCGTCAATCTTCTGCCGTTTCCACGGATCGGCGTAGGCCTGATGATTGGCGATCATCCGCGTCGTGCTGGTCAGGACCTCGGCAACGATCCGGAGGTTGTTCGCCCGAAGCGAGCTGCCCGTCTCCGTCACCTCCACGATCGCGTCCGCCAACTTCGGGGGCTTGACCTCCGTGGCGCCCCAACTGAATTCGACCTTGGCCGTGACGCCGTGCTGTTTGAGGTAGCGGGTTGTCAGGCCCACCGCCTCGGTGGCAATCCGCTTCCCCTCCAGATCGCGGACCGATTGGACGGGGGAGTCCTCGGGCACGCAGAGCACCCAACGGACGGGCCGGCGGCTGGCTTTCGAGAAAACCAGCTCGGCGACCTCGTGTACTTGAGCCCCCGTCTCGACGATCCAGTCGTAACCCGTCAGACCGGCGTCAAGCACGCCGTCCTCGACATAGCGGGCCATTTCCTGGGCGCGAATCAACAGGCACTCGATTTCGTCGTCGTCAATGGCCGGATAATAGCTTCGCGAGCTGAACGAGATCTTGTAGCCCGCCCGGCGGAACAAATCCGCCGTGGCCTCTTGGAGGCTGCCGGCGGGAATGCCGAGTTTCAAGACTTCAGACATGAGAATCCAATTCCTTTACCTCTACGTTGCTGTCGGCTTCGGGCCCGCCAGCCTGCCCCGAGGCAGCCACCGTCCTCCTCGGCAGTGCATCGACCCAAGGAAGACTCATCGCAGGTGCCCTTTCCCCGGGACTGCGCCCCTTTTCGCGGCGAAGTCCGCGGAAATCGGACTGTCCCCTTTGCCAGCAAGGGGACGGGCCCATTTTTCGGCCCGAAATGACCTCAAAAATGATCCAGCCCCCCGCCTGGGCGCGGTTGCCATCGCGGTGAAGGGGGCTATTCCCGTGTTGGGGTAAAATCTAGGCATGGTCCCTTCAACACGTTACTTCTTGCCGTAGACTTCCGCGGGATCGAAGACGCGTGATCCGACGACTTTCAGGCCCTCCGGCGTCACCTGGCGGTAGAAACAACTCCTGTGGCCGGTATGGCAGGCCGCACCACCGATCTGATGAACCTTCAGAAGGATCGTGTCGCCGTCGCAATCGACAAAAATGGCCCGCACTTCTTGGACGTGGCCGCTCTCCTCGCCCTTGCGCCAAAGCTTGTTGCGGCTGCGGCTGAAGTACACCGCGCGGCCGGTGGCCAACGTTTCGGCATAGCTTTCGGCATTCATGTAGGCCATCATCAGCACCTCGCCCGTCTCGGCGTCCTGGGCGATGGCAGGCAGAAGTCCTTCGCCCTTGGAGAAATCAGGGCCACTTTGCGGGGGGGGTGAGGAACTCATGCGTTGTCCAGTGCCATCAAACCGATTCGGGCCTTAGCGCACAGTGTAACGCCGGGATGACCGGCGGACCTCCAAGCATAATGCTTCTGCTGGATGAAGACTAGGCCCGCCTTTTTTCGCCAACGACAGTGGGGCACACTGGGGCACACACCACCCGGCCGTCCCAACCGCTCGCAAGCCCCGATGCCAGGATCGTGCGAGGGGCTGTTGCAAATCTTCGGGCGTTCCGGCCCGAATCCGGATTGTTCCGCCCAAACGCTACGTCACGAACCGGCGCATGATTCGTGAAAAGGGTCATAACCCCATGCTTTGGAAAGACTTTACAGCGATGTGAAGTGCGTCTCCGACACTTAACAGTGGCCCCTGGATCGGCTTGGCCTCGTGCAGCAAAGGACCCCCCGTTGGACCAATCACTCAGCGCCCTTTTGGCGGTGCGCAACGTTCAATGCACGTTGCGGACCACGGTGCTCGAAATGCTCGACCTGATGTCGGAGCTGACGAGTCGATTTGAACTGGTCCTCGTCGACGATTGCTCGACGGATGCCACGATTGAGGTGGCCGACGAGCTTGCCGCAGTCTACCCCCAACTGTTCGTCTTGCGTCACGAGACGCCGCGGGGCTACTGGAACTCGATCCGGTCCGCCGTGGGGCGGAGCTTGGGCGAATGGCTCCTTTTCGCGGACGAAGAGCGCGTGGCGGCGTGGGACCAGATGGGGCGTCTGTGGATGTTGAAGGGAGAATGCGATTTGGTCGTAGGCCGGCCCATCGGATGCGACCGAGGCAGCGGGGCCGCTCGTCGGATCGTGCTCCCCAGTGGCGGTTTCCTGCTGGGCCGGCGACGCTTGTTCGCCGAGGCGATGGACCACCTCGGCGATTGGCCGACCTTTTCCAAGACACTCGAACTCCTCAGCGCGCGGTGGCGCGAAGTGGCGCTTCCTTTGCCCGCATGGCATCGGTGGCAGCTTCCGACTTCTGCCCTGGCCGCCGGGGCCGGCGCCGGCGAGTCGATCGCCCGCGCGTTGCGTTCGGACTTTCCGGAAGTCGCCCCGAGCAAGCCCGTTTTCTTCGAAATCTCGAGCAAAAAACCCCCGAGCCCTCCGGATCGCCACTTGCATCCCGCGGCAGAACTGTTAGAATGAATTGCCATGGACCCCGATCACAGAAGAGGCAGTGTCCGGGGATTCAGGGGCCAGCGCGACTAGGGCATTGGATGTGGAACAGAGAATCGAAGAGGCCGTCGCTCTAACCTGAGAGCGCCTTGTCTTTTCCGCTTGCCGAGTTCGGCGTGGCAGCGCCTCCTTGTTCAAGACAAGAGTCTCGCGTTGCGCGCGGAACCACGGCAGGCGCCCCGGAACCAGCGCCCGCATTGGTTTTCGGGGGTCTGAAGGACGAGGCTCTTCTTCGAGGCGGAAACGGGCCGTCTCTGCTAATGCGCATCCTCGCGCCGTTCTATCGCCCGGGTTGCGGCTGGGCGCGCGGATCCAGGACCACCGAGGAGGCGGAGAAGATGAGTCTGGCAGATCTCGGTGTCCCGAACACGGGAATGAACCCCACGGAGCCGATCAAGATGCCCCCCCGTGAGCGACGGTTGCACCGCCTGGCCGAAATCCGCCGGCGTCAGGGCATTACCCGCCGCACCGTGGCCCGGCGGCTCAAGACCGATGTCGGCACGGTGAAGTCGCAAGAGCGACCGGATTCGGATCTGACGCTCAGCACGCTGTACGCCTGGCAAGAGGTGTTGGATGTGCCGGTCGCCGAGTTGCTGGCGGACACGGACGAGCCGCTTTCGACGCCCGTGATGAAGCGGGCCCAACTCGTGCGGATCATGAAAACCGCCACCGCCATCTACGAACGGAGCCAACAGCCCGCCATCAAGCGCATGGCCCAGATGATGGTCGAGCAGCTTTGCGAGATCATGCCCGAGTTGAACGGCATCGGTCCATGGCACTCCGTGGGTCGGCGCCGCACCCAGGATGAACTGGGCCAGGCCGCCTTGCGTCGCGTCTCGATCGACGCCATTCACGACACGCTGGAATAGTCGCTCCGCTCGGGTCGCGTCGACGCGCAGCCGCGTTTGCGCGCCGCGACGCCCGCCCCATCGCACGGCAAGACGCGGCCAAGCCCATGGATCGCAAGCGGCCGCTTTGCCTACGGATGCTTGCCGAGCGACACGACCGATCGGGCAGTCTTTTTTTGCTCGAATAGCTTGACCTTGGTCGGCGGGCAGGGGACGATAGAGCGACCGTGCTCGGAAGCCGGCGGCGCGAGGGATAGTGGTCCGCTTCCCGGATCCTGCGCCCGGCCCGGCCGGTTCCACTACCCCTTGGGCAGCCGCAGGCGATTGCCGGCCGTCCGCGACCTCGGTCCCGATTTTCGCGGCGAAGTCCGCGAAGCCGGACGGTCCGGTTTGCCGGCAAGGGGAATGCCAAGGGTTAGGCCGATTGCAAACCGTCGGAGTCGTCCATGGCGATTGAGCCCATCGATCTGGCGAGGCTTCACGAAGAACGATTTCATGGACCGCCGAAGTGGATCGTGCGGGCGCCCGGCCGGGTGAACCTCATCGGCGAGCATACGGATTACAATGAAGGGTTTGTGCTCCCGCTGGCCATCGACCGGGCGATCTGGATCGCCCTGGAACCGCGGGACGACGGGCGGGTGGTGGTCTACTCGGCCGATTTTGAGCAAACCGGCGAGTTTTCCCTTGCCGGGTTCCAGCACGAACAGCAAGGTTGGCTGGAGTATCTCAAAGGGGTCGCTTGGAGCCTTCAGGACGCCGGCTATGCCTTGACGGGGTGGCAGGGCGTCGTGCGGGGCGACGTGCCGCGGGGGGCGGGCCTGTCGTCCTCGGCCGCGCTCGAGGTGGCCGCCACCCGCGCGTTCGCCGCAGTCTCGGGCTGGCCATGGGAACCCGTTTTGATGGCCAAACTCGGCCAGCGGGCAGAGAACCGCTGGGTGGGCGTGAACTGCGGGATCATGGACCAGTTGATCTCCGCCGCCGGCCGCGCAGCGCACGCCCTGCTGATCGACTGCCGCTCGCTGGAGCTGACGCCGGTGCCGTTTCCCTCGGGGGTCGCCGTCGCCATTCTGGACACCGCCACGCGCCGCGGTCTGGTCGATTCGGAGTATAACGAGCGCCGGGCCTCCTGCGAGGCCGCGGCCGAGGCGTTCCACGCGCCGGCCCTTCGCGACGTCGACATGGCCAGGTTCCAGCGCGAGTCGCATCGCCTCGATCCGGTCATCGCGCGGCGCGCGCGGCATGTGATCAGTGAAAACCAACGGACGCTCGCCGCCGCCGAGGCGATGCGGCGAGGAGACGTCGAGCGCCTCGGCCGCCTGATGGATGAGAGCCACGCGAGCCTCCGCGTCGATTACGAGGTCTCCAGCGAGGCCCTCGACGCGATGGTCGCGTCGGCGCGGGCCCACCCCGCTTGCCACGGGGCGAGAATGACCGGCGCGGGCTTTGGCGGCTGCGCCGTGGCGGTGATCGACGCCGCCTCGGCCGACGATTTCCGCCGCCGCGTCGCCGCCGAATATCAACACCGAACCGGCCACGTCCCGGCCGTGTATGTCTGTCGAGCGACCGAGGGCGCCGAGGCGCTTGCCTGGAACCCTGCTCGACCGAGCCCGGCGGCTGGATAGTCCTGCCGCGTCCCTTTTCGCCTGATGGAAACGGAACCAGCGCATGGATCGACGAACCTTCCTCAAGACGAACGCGCAAGCCGCCGCGGCGGGCGCGGCCCTGGGCCTCTGCTCCGCGGACGCTTCGGCCGCAACCCAGCCCGGCGAGAAGGCGGCGCCCGCTGCCTCGAAGGCGCCGGCGATTCTCGTCAGCTTTGCCGCCGACGACCATCGGCGGCGCCTGCTGAACATCGCCCAATGCACGCGGAAGATCCGCAAGTGCATGCGCCAGCACCTGATTGCCGACTACCTGCCCGCTCAATGCGTCTACAACTTGGGCGAGTACCCCAGCCGCACGCGTTGGGAACCCGGCGAGTACGACGAGCAGGAGTTGGACCGTCTGAAGAATCATGGAATCCAGTTGATTCAGGTGATGGACGAATGGAACGACCGCTACGGGATGTTCGGCGGCAACAAGCTGACGGCAGTCAATCCGGAAGGGTTTCGGCGTTTCGTCAGCATGGTGCATCAGCGGGGGATCAAGATCATTGCCTACGCGTCGAGCGGCTACTTCGCCGGACACGATCCCGAGTATCGCCAGGAATGGACGCGGCCCGGCGACGCCATCGGCGGCTGGTGGGACTTGCCGCGGTGCTCGCCGGCCAGTCCGGGCTGGCGGGCCTTCTTCCTACCGCGCATGGTGAAGATCCTCGAAGACTACGAACTGGACGGGCTTTACAATGACTGGGGCTACGTTCCCAACGCCGCCAAACAGATCAAACAGCCGGCCCCGGACGAAGTCGTCGCCTTCCCCGAGACGCCCGACCATGACGGCGCGGTGGCCGACCTGTTGCACTTGATTTACGCGGAGGTGAAGCGGCGCGGCGGCATCTACAAGGTGCACGCCGATTTCGCCAATGAACCGAGGACGGGCGGGCTGAAGGTCTACGACTACCTTTGGGTGGGCGAGAACGTCGAGAATGCTGACGGCCTGCGCAAGGCGACCAAGAACCATACGCCCTACGTGGTCCCCTGCATTCAAGGGACCGCGGCCAGGGTCGAAAGCGAGAACGACCATTTCCTGCACGCGATTCCCTACATGCAATTCCCGCTGCTCCAGGCCGGACGCCCCTTGACCGGCGAACGCGGGGTGATTCCCATTCCGCGATTGCCGGGGGTTCGCGAGGGCGGGTTTTATGAAGCGGCCTGGAAGTACTATCAGGCCCATCCCAACGGCCCGTACATCTACGGCGGCTGGGACCCGATCCCCCCCAATCCCGCCATGCGCCCCGCCCACGCCCGCTGGCTCAAGCAGTATTTGCCCCTGGTCGAATCCGGGACATGGGCGTATCTGGAAATCGCCGAGTCGGATCTGTTCGCCAGGCCGCTGCCCAATGACTGCGTGGCCTCCGTGTTCGCGAATCGGGAGCTGTATCTGGTCCTGGCCAATTACGGCCAGTCGGCTGCGCTGGTCGAGACGGCCGATGCCTATGTCGTCGCGGACGATCCAGGTGCCGCGCCCTCCAGGACGTGGCAACTTCCCCAACGCACGTTGCGGATCCTGAAAGCCTGTGCGTGACGCCTCTGGCTTGGAAGGCAGGAAACCTTTGGATCCGATGCGATGCCTTGACCTGACGCTGCCCACCCCCGCCGAAAACATCGCCCTGGATGAAGCCCTCCTCGATGCGGCCGAGGACCAGCGCGAGCCGGTGGAAACGCTGCGCTTCTGGGAGTCGCCCCTGCCGGCGGTCATCGTGGGCCGATCGTCGAAGATCGCCCTGGAAGTCCGCCAAGAGGCCTGCCAACGCGACGGCGTGCCTGTCCTCCGTCGATCCAGCGGAGGGGCGGCGGTGGTGATCGGGCCCGGTTGCTTGATGTATGCCCTGGTGCTCAATCTCGCCCGTCGCCCCGCGTTGCGGGCCGTCGACGCGGCGCACCGGTTCGTGCTCGGAACCTTGGCCGAAGCCTTGCGCCCGCTCGTCCCCGAAGTCCGATGCCGGGGAATCAGCGACCTGGTGCTTGGCGAGCGGAAGTTCTCGGGCAACAGCCTTCGCTTGAAGCGACACAACCTCCTCTACCACGGCACGATTCTCTACGACTTCCGCTTGGAATGGATCGGCCGATACCTGGCCATGCCGCCGAGAGAGCCGGACTACCGCAATGGCCGCCCCCACGAACAGTTCGTGACCAACCTTCCCCTCCACGCCTCGGAGATTCGCCAGGCCATCCAAGCGGCCTGGGCTGCCTTCGAGCCAGGCTCGCCAGCCCTTGCGCGTCCATCGCACGCCTGACCGTCGAGCTAGGCGTGGCCGGACGCGGGCCGGGCGCCTCGCGCTGGGCGGTTGGAAGAAAATAGCGGTCAGGTCTTGAGTCTCAACGTATCTGTCGGCCCGCGGCGCGAGCGTGCCGAGAGCTTCGCCCCTGGCCCGTCCCAGGCACGGCCTTCCCCGCGACGGCGTGCTGCCCTCGCCACCGTCTTGGAAACCGCCCCGTCGCTAACGCTGCTGAAATGCTGACCGATGGCGGCCACGACAGGGCGTGGCCCTCCAAGTCGCGTCGCGAACGTTTGCGGCGAAACTTGACTTCATCCGGTCACGCCCGAAAAATGATCGGGTACGAACCCTTCTGGTGCGTTGCAGCAAACAGCAAGTCGAACCGAACGCGTCACGCGAGACTCTATCCGACGAAATCTGTCCCACCTGAACAGTGGATTCCCCTCGACAAAGGGGCGTAAGGGGCCAGTAGAAAGCCTCCGAACCAATCTTTACGCAGACATACCAACTCTTCATGGGGGTATAAAATTACTTTATGAACGTATACCCAGGTATCCATGTTACCCAAGTTGCCGTTCTTTAGCAGCATTTGTCGCCGCTCCCACGTGTAGCTTTTCATTCACACGCCCCGAACAGTGGAGGCTGGCCAAGAACGATGCTTGAGTTGCCTCGTCTTGCCGTAATGACTACGGAACCGGGCACGTCCCCTCATGTCATGGTTTGGGCATTGTCCGAGGCGTTTCGCCGCATTGGGGTGCGTGTCCAGCGATTTCTTTCCCGCGCGAATTTCAGCAGTTCGCGCGAGGCCGCCTGGGGGGTGGGTGAGAGTCCTCGCCATCTGGATAGCTGGCTGATGACTCCCGAGGCGTGCCGGGCGTTGTTCGTTTTTGGTTCCCGAGCTGCGGATTTGGCCGTTGTGCAAGGTCCGCTGTCAGGGCAGGCTGGAGCTGGGGGACAAATCGAGCCGCTGTGTGAATGGCTCGATCTTCCCCGGCTGATTGTCCTGGACGCCAACCGTCTGGAACCGTGCCGTTTGCCCGAGTTGCCGGAGGATGCCGTTGGATTGCTCCTCGAGGGCGTTCGCGATGCCCATGAGGGCGTGCGTTTGGCCACGAACCTCGAGGCATTGTTGCGTCTTCCGGTGGTCGGGGTTCTTGACGCGATGCCCGAATTGCGCGCTGCGCTGTCTCGTGTTCCCGCCGACGAACGGGTTCCCATCGCCCTGCTGCGCCAATTGGGCGACCGCCTCATGCGCTGGTGGAGACCAGGGAAAATCCTGGAACTGGCCGCCCGTCGTCCGTTGCCGTCGCCGACTTCCTCCTGGCTTCCCGGCGGGTTTTCCAGGCAATGCAGGCTGACCGTGGCCATCGCGTACGACGACGCTTTCCACTGCTACTTTCCCGACACCTTCGACTTGCTCGAATTGCAGGGCGCGTCGGTGATCGACTTTTCGCCGCTGCGGGATGAGCACTTGCCGCCCCAGGCCGATGTCCTGGTGTTCGGCTGCGGTTGTCCGGACAAGTATGCGAGGCTGTTGTCGGAGAATCACTGCATGATCGCGGCCCTGCGCAGCCACGTATGCGCGGGAAGGCGGATCTATGCCGAGGGAGGCGGAGTCGCGTACTTGTGCCGGGAGATCGAAGTGCGGGCCGGCGAATTCCGCCGGATGGCCGGGATCTTGCCCGCCGTCGCCCGACGATTGCGCGAACCCCTGCCCGCCGTTCCCGCCGAAGTCCGTCTTGCCCGTCCTACCTGGCTGGGACCGGTCGGCACGTTACTGCGGGGCTACACGATCCCCCATTGGCAATTCCTTCCTCATGGCGAGAACGTCGCCAGAGAGAACGATTCCACGCTTGAGGGAACCGTGCTGGGCGACTTTCAAGTGGTCGGCAGCCCTCTCCACCTCCACTTCGCCGCCAACCCCTGCTACTTCAAACACCTGTTCCATCCAGAGCGGAATCACGCGGACGACGTGGAGCGGGCGGCGATTCGGCTGCGGTAACACGCCCCGTCATGGGCCGTCGCGGCGATTCGGGAATCCACCGTGTAAAGCGCCACGGCGCGTGGCAAGTGGAAGCCGGGGCCGGGGGTCGGGCCTCCGACCCACGGCCCCATCGACCCTTACGCCGGGGCCAGCGTCTCCAATTCCTTGGCCAAACGCTTGCGCGCGATGTGGAGCCGGCGCTTGATGGTGCCAACCGGCGAGTTGAACTGGGAACTCATCTCGACCAGCGACTGGCCATCGAAGTAAAAGGCCTCCAGGGTTTGGCGGTCCAGCGGGGTCAGCCGCCCCAGTCCGAGATGGACCCGATCCCGCCGCTCCCGCGCCAAGGCCTCGCCGAGCGGGGTGGTGTGCTCGACGCACTCGATTTCCAGCAACCCGGCGTCGCCGGTCGCCTTCGGACCGCCACGCACCGCCCGGTTGATCGCCATCCGGTTGGCCACCGAACGGATCCAGCCGCCGAAGCACAACGGGTTGTGCAACTGGCGGATCTTGCGCATGGCCTGGATGAACACCTCCTGGCACAGCTCCTGGGCCTCGGCATGGTTGCCGAGGCGCTGGTAGATCGTCCCGTACACCGCACGCTCGTACCGACGAAACAACTCGTCGAAGGCCTCCCTGCGGCCTTCCTGGGCTGCGCGAACCAGTGCGGCGACCGGCAGCTTTTCAAGGGTCTCGCAAGTCTGGGCGAAAGTCATGGTCCTCTCTCCGGGAATCTCCTGCCAAAACGCACGCACCGCCGGCAAGCCGTCTGAGCCTGAAGCGAGTCAGGGCAAGCCGCGGGGCCAGCGCACGCTCAAACCACGCCGTGGGACTCAAGCCAAGGGCTCGCCCAGGGACCGCGTGCGACTACGAACGACATCCATCCTTGCCGATGAGGCTTAGGATCGGTCGTCCAGCGGATACCCTGGTCGACTCCGGCCCTGCCCAAAGCGCCAGGCGCTTAGCCGCGTGGGTTTTGTCCCACACGACGCGCCAACGGGCGCCGGCATGGCGCGGCGACGACACGTCGCCATCCATTCGGCGCCCACGCGCAGGGCCCATCGGGCCAGATTCGACCGCGCCGCCAAGAGGGTGCGCAGGGTAAGCGTAGGCCGACCGGTAACCACGACCTTGCGCTCCTGGCGGTGGCCAAGAACGAGGACGTTTTTCGTGCCGGTAATCGCGTTGATGAGCCTACCCATGGTAAACCCCTGCGCCATGGCGCGGTTGGAGAGAACCAAAAACCACAATCGAGCGTCCGGCGGCCTTTCCCGCCGACAGCTCATTCCAACAAACAGACCTGGCAGAGGCGTTCCCCTCTGCCTCCCTTAACCTTGACAGAACTCTCAGGCGAAGTCAAGCCGGCAATCTTTTGTTACCGGCAAGCGGAACAGCCCCATTTTCGCGGACTTCGCCGCGAGAATCAGGACATTTCCCGTCAACGGCAATCGCTTGGGACTACGCAAGCCGAACCCTGCGAGCCTGTCGATTGACCCTTAGACACCCCATCGGCTGAAAAGGTTCACAAAAAAAACCGCAAGCCGAAACAAGGATCACACGAGCCCCCCGGCATAACCCGTTCGACAAACCATGCAACATCTCAGACGGGGGCGCTCCCCCATTCAAAGAGGGTTTCTGGGCAGGGGCAATATTCTGGAAACCCCCACGGCTGGGCCAGGATGACGTGCTGCCGGGCATGATCGCCACCATCCCGACCCACGGGGAACTCCTGCACTCGCACCCCACATCCACGCGCTGGCGACCTGCGGGCGTTTACGCCGCAGCCCCCCTCGCCCGTTGGACGGGGCCGGATTTACGCCCTCCCCTCGCCCGTTGGACGGGAGAGGGGCCGGGGGTGAGGGCGGTTTTCTGGAGGAAAAAGAAAGGGGACATTCTACTTTTCCCGAAAAAATGTCCCCTTTTGCCTTCCCCGACATCTAACCCTCGCCGATTCCTGTCGGCCGCGTGGGCGGTGCGTTTTATCTGCCCGCTCCACCCCTGCTTTGCCGGCCGCTGGCCCGGCAATCCTCAGCGCAAAGCTCCCGCTCACGGCCCCTTGCCACACCGCTCCCTTTCGGCAGCCTCAGGGCTGTGAGAGGAATCATTTATCCTATCATTTATCACTGATCTCGCCCGGCTCAACCATCGCCGGCAATTTCTATACGGCGTCGGGCTCCGGCGGAAATGTCCAGGACGCCGGTGGCGAATGAATTTCGGAAATTCGCGGTTCCGCGCTTGACACAACGGCAGTGGATGTTACACTCGGCGTTTATTGAGATTGAGTCTCAGGACCAGCAAGCCTGATGCGAGCGTGACCGCGGGCCCTGGCAACCGCCAGGTCGGCGTTGCCTCGATTCCCGCGCAAGCAGTCGCCCTAACGGTCGGTCTGCGCGCCCACCCGCTCCTTCTTTGCTACCGATTGAGAGGTCTTTCATGAACGGCCCCAGCGAACCGCTTTCCATCCGCGCGCGTCGCGGTTTCACCCTGATCGAACTCCTGGTGGTCATCGCCATCATCGGAATTCTGATTGCCGTCTTGCTTCCGGCCGTCCAGGCGGCGCGCGAGGCGGCACGCCGCGCAAGCTGCACCAACAACCTCAAGCAACTCGGCCTCGCGATGCACAATTACGTCACGGCCCTGCAAGTCTTTCCGCCGTCGTCGATCGTGTTCGGCGGATCGACCAACGAGCCGTGGTCGGGCCAATCGTTCGTGCTCCCTTACATGGAGGCGGGAAACGTCTACAGCCGGATCAACTTTTCGCTGGGCTACCATCATCCGTCCAACGACGCCCTCCTGCCGCCCTATGGCGTGGCCGCCACGCGAGTCCCGGCATTGATATGCCCCAGCGAGATCCAGGACCGCCCGCGAATGGACAGCGCGGGCACGGCCCCTTACCACTACCCGCTGAACTACGCCCTGAGCGTCGGCACCTACCTGGTCTTCAATCCGGTCACTCGCACGGACGGCGGCGCGGCGTTCGGCCCGAACTCGCCGCAGACGCCCGCTTCGATCATCGACGGGCTGAGCAACACGTTGGCGATGGCGGAAGTCAAGGCGTACAACCCGCGGTTTAACGACGTGCCAGGGATTCCCGCCATTCCGCCCGCTTCACCCGCCAACGTCTCGGCCGGCTACACGGCGGGAGGCGCCTGGTCCACCAACGGCGGCCATACCGAGTGGGTCTGCGGCCGCGCGATCCACACTGGGTTCACGACCGTCTTCACGCCTAACACGGTGGTTCCGCACACGGCAGACGGGGTGGCGTACGATATCGACGTCACCAGCAGCCGCGAAGGCCGAAACATGACGGACCCAACCTACGCGATCATCACTTCGCGAAGCTACCACCCGGGCATCGCCAACGTGCTGCTCATGGACGGCTCGGTGCGGTCGATGAGCAGCACGATTGAGCTGGCTTTATGGCGGGCGTTGGGTACTCGCGGCGGCGGCGAAGTTGTCGCCAACGGCCTGTAAAAGGCTGGACATAGGGTCAGAGCTGAATGGCACTGTCGGGTTTTTGGGAAAGGCAAAAGGGGACATTCTACTTTTCGCGAAAAGTAGAATGTCTTCTTTTGCCTTCCCGCGTGGACAGCGACACCTTCGAGGTCAGCCTCTGGGCCGACTTCTAACCCTCGCCGATTCCTGTCGGCCGCGTGGGCGGTGCGTTTTGTCTGCCCGCTCCACCCCTGCTTTGCCGGCCGCTGGCCCGGCAATCCTCAGCCCAAAGCTCCCGCTCACGCCCCCTTGACACACCACTCCCTTTCGGTAGCCTCAGGGCTGTGAGAGGAATCATTTGTCCTATCACTACGAGATTTCCGCGAATCCCGAAGAGGCGAAGCCTGCGATGTCGTACCCGTTGAGTCGCCGTCGATTCCTGCAGGGCTCGGCGGCCTGCGCCGTAGCGACGGTCGTGCCTGGGGAGGGGAGGGGTGCCCCGTCGCTGTCACCCGGCAAGCTGGTGCTCAACGACGATGGGCACGTGTTCTTGCACTTCAGCGACGATCTCCACAAGGCCGATCTTCGCCGCTATCTCGAAAGCTACTGCCGGCCCGGGCTGGACACGGTGGCCTACTGCGTGGGCGATATGTCGTGGCCGACGTTCTATCCGAGCCGGGTGGGCGTGCATTATGGCGCGCTCGGGGCTGGCGGCGATTTCGGTCGGTCGCGGGCGCACAAGAACGTCGCGAATTTCGCCTCCGAGCTGGGAGGATATTTCGGCGCCGTGTTTGCGATCCTTCGCGAGCTAGGCAAGCAAGTCCTGGCCAGCTTCCGCATGAACGACGCCCATTTCACCTCGATCGACCACCCCAACGCAAGCCCGTTCTGGAAGCAACACGCGAAGCTCGCCCTCGGCTCGGCCTACGGGTACTACGGCGGCTGCCTGAATTACGCGTCGGAGGTCGTGCGACAACATTTCTTCGACCGGGTCGTCGAGTTCGCCGACCTGTACCCGCAGATCGACGGCATCGAGTTGGACGCCATGCGCTCGCCGTTCTTCTTCCCGCCCGGCAAGGGCAAGGAGAACGCGCCGCTGTTCACGGAGTTGGTGCGCCGCATCAAGGCGGCCTTGGCTGAGCGGTCCAAGCGCTTGAACCGGCCGGATTACTTGCTCTCGATCAACGTGCCGCTGACGCCGGAATTGGCCCTGGAGTGCGGGCTGGACGTCGCCGCCTGGGACGCCGAGCGGCTGTTCGACCATGTGAGCGTGGGCACGTACCAGGCTTACATGAATCATCCCATGGAGCGTTGGAAGAAGCTGCTGGCGCACGGCACGCCGGTGTTTGCCTACATCGGGTGCTCGCCGCAGTCGGGGCGGTACTTGGGATTGGAAGAATATCGCGCGGCCGCGGCCAATGCGTACGGCAGCGGGGCCGACGGGATCTATCTGTTCAACTATCCGTGCCTGTTCGAACTTGCCGCCCAGGTGCCCGTCGCCTCGCACGAAGTGAAGATGACGCTTGCCGACATGCGGGCCTGCGGGCACCCCGATTTCACCAAGGTCGGCCAGGCCCTGGAAGAGATCGGTCGGCCGGAGTCGCTCCGCGGCAAGGACAAGCGGTTCCTCTTCTACTTCAGCAACGACGCCAGCTACCGCCATTACGACCCGGACCTGGCCGGCATGGATCGCCGCAGCGGCGATCGCCAGTTGAAGGCCGCTTTTCGGTGTTACGAGGACTACGACCGCGCGCGGGCGATCACGCTGCGGTTCAAGATCGAGAACGTGGCCCGCACGGAGGAATTCGAACTTCGCTTGAACGGCCACGGGCTCCAACCTACGCCGGACCAGGTGCGCTACGCCGCCAACGGTCGCGACACCCGGATCCACACGGTCAAGCTCGGGCCGTATCTGGAGTACGAAATCGCTTTGGGGCCGGACCGGCTCCGCAAAGGCGAGAACGTGCTCCAGGTCACCCCAAAGTCGCTGATTGCCGACCTTGCAACGAAGGTCAACCTGGTGGAAATCGAGCTTCACGTGCGCTATGCGGGATAAGCCCGCCGGGCTGGGACCCAAGGCCGGTGCCCCCGAAGGGGGCTGCTTGGAATTGCCTTTGCGTGGGCTGTGGGTGAGAATAAACAACATTCCCAGCTCGGCGACGTATGGGGAGCCAACCGATGACCAGCGTGGCAAATGAGCTGCCGCTCCACGCGGAGCATCCCCCGTTCGGAGAAAAAGGGGACATTCTACTTTTCGCGAAAAGTAGAATGTCCCCTTTCGCCTCGCCCACGAAATGCCCCTCGATGGTGTGAACGTTTCTCTGCTTGATGCGCCAAAACACTGGGAAAATGATGCAACCACGTCACGATCTTCGAGGAACAGGGGCCATGAAAAAAGCCTTCGATCGCCAGCAACGGATGGACTGCCCCCCGATCGCCAGCGTGTTGCGCAATCTCCACTGGCGCGACGAGATCATTTCCACCGGGAGAGGGTTCGTCGCGGCTTTGCTGTTCGTGGTTTTTGTGACTTGCCGTGTATCCGGCCAGGACCGCCCGCCCGGAACTCGTCCTCCGCTTCCCGAGTTGCCTGATCTGGAGCTGAGCACTGCCTACGAACGGGCGGCCGTCCAGAACGTGCTCGCCGCGCTTAACCCCAAGGTCTTTCCCGGCTACTGGTCGGTCTGCGCGGACGGCCAGGGATTCGGCTACGGCAATACCTACCCTTCCCTGGACGGCCACCAGATGACCGATGCCCTGCTCTGGCTTGGGGAGGTCGAGGCCGTCAAGGCCAATTGGGAATACGTCCGCTCTTTTCAGCGGCCCAATGGGCTGTTGCCGTTGGCGATCTTCCCCGCCAACGCGCCAAAGAACGCTGACCCCGGCAAACGGGGAAGTGATCCGAACAACGGTGGCCTTTATCAGCACTGGGTGCCGGGCAATCCCTTGGCCGCATTGGCTGGCCCGACCTACATCCAGAACGCGGACGTCATCTACCGGCATACCCTCGACCGGCCGTGGCTGGCAGCGCAGATCCAGTCCGTCAACCTTGCGGCCAATCACCTCGCCTCGTTGGTTACCGAAGAAGGGAGGGTCACGGGGGCGGGCTACTACGTGGAGCGGCCGACGCGGATCGACTCGGACGGCGTCGCCCAGTGCTACGCCGTGGACGCCTTCCGCCGGATCGCGGCACTCAATCGGGTGCTGGGAGACGAAGCACCAGCGCGCCGCTACGACGAGCTGGCTCAACGAATCCAGAAGCATTTTGTCAGCCAATTCTGGGTCAAGGACCACTTTGCCGAGTACCGGCATCCCCAGCGCGGACTGATCGCCAACCACGGCTTGACCGACGTGGACTGGGCCGCATTGGCAATCGGGATTGCTACGCCCGAGCAGCAAGCGGTCCTTTGGCCGCAGTTGAAAAGCGAGGGCCGTTTTCATTACGGCGGGATGCCGACCGGCATCGCCACACGTCCGGAAACCTACGAAGCATGGGAGTTCAGCCATCCGGACCGGCACGACCTGGCCACGATGGGCCGCGTGTGGTATCTGGAGGCCTGGGCAAGGGCGCAAAGGGGAGACGCTCAGGGATTGCTCGACGGAATCCACAAAGTTTGCCAAGTGGGCCGAGCCGGCGGCTACTTTTGGCGCGAGCGCTACCATCCGGACGGCAAAGGCGGCTTCATTCCCGCAGGCGCCGAAAAATACTGCGAGTATCCGGCCAACCTGATTCGCATCGTCCAACGATTCCTCCTCGGGGTCGATTTGCGCCTGGACGGATCGCTGGTGCTGGCCCCTACCGCCACCGACGAGTTTTGGGAAGGAGGGTTCGGGCAGAGTTTGGCCTGGGCCAACCGGAAACTCACCTACCGCATGCAGCGAAACCGGACCACGGGGAGCTATTCGGGAATCGTCCCCTTGAGGCTCGGTCTTCGCTTCCCACCGAGCGCGGTTCCCCTGGCGGTGCGGGTGCTGATCGACGGCCGGGCGGTGGAACCCGTGCGTGAAAAAGACCTGGTTTTCATCACCCTGCCCGCCGCATCGCACCGCGAGCCCTCTCGGTTCGAGCTGGTCTGGTATCCTTCACGCGGCTTGGAATGACCGTTGGAGTACCGCCTTGAGGCCGTTTTCCTTCGGTGAACTGCTGGGTAGAGCCGAGGATGTCGGTGGCGGTTTAACAGGGAGCCACTTTCGCGGCGCCAGGGAGCCAGGGCGCGCGCCGCACGATCGCGGCCAGTGGCGCCATTTTCAGAATCCGCGCACGGGGTGACTTGACAGCAGCGAACCGCGCGATACGATCTGTCAGCACGATGGCTGCCACCAAACACAGTTGCATTTGGGAAGGCAGCGCGTTGCACGTGTGCAACGAAATGACGCGTGTTGCCCGCGGGCAACGGGTTGCAGAATCCGAGTTTCGAGCCCGAAGCGCGCGGCACTGGCTCACTCAATGTGAGTGGTGCTATTCCGCTTTAGGTGCTCATACGGCATCGGCTTTCTGCGGGAATTCTGCGGTTGATCTGACAGACTACGGGTTCCAAGAGAGGGATGGGGAGAGGCTTCTCGCGGAAACGCCTGCGCGAAGCCTCTCCCGTCCAGTGCGGTGTGAACACCCTTACCGCCGTGCTGCCGGGAGAAGGGGTTCCATGATGACAGAACTTCGGATTGAGGACGCCTCATCTGTGTGCCCTTGCTTCTCCTCCAAGGCCCATCAGTCCTTTCGGCACTACAGTCGGTCGCGATCGCCGCGCGTTGCAAATCGCGCCCCATCGCGCAACCACTGACCTGGCGCAATCTTGCCGCGAAAGTGGCTCCCTTTCTGGCCGCGATCAACACTTGGAATCAGACGGCGGGAACCCGGGAGGTCGCGGTCCGCAAAACGATCCTGTGACACAGCGAGACGCCGTGCTTACAATCGGCGGAGAAATCACCTTGGTCCGGAAGGCAAAACATGGCCATCATCTTTCATTGTCCCCATTGTCAGAAAGAGTACCGCGTCGGTCGCTCCCGGGCCGGGAAGAAAGGGGCCTGCAGGCAATGCGGTAAGGCCATTCAGGTGCCGGTACCTGCGGAAGGAGTTCCGGAATCCGGCGATGTGGAGTTGACCTCGAGCGGTTCCCCGATCTACCGCCATGAACCGCGAAAAGTCCCTTTTGACGTGGCGGCGGGGGATAGCGAGAACATTGAACGGATCTCCTCGCACATCGAAAAGCATTTGGGGCCGATTGAGAACGTCCTGCACGAGATCGTTTCGGACCTCGTGCATATCGACGTTCATCTGGTGGCCCCGACAGAAGAGTGTCCGGCTTATCGACTGGTGACGTCGGGGATGAGCGATGCACCGATGAACGCCCCCGAAGGGGCCGAGGAATTCCGATTCGCGGAGCTGATGATCACTCTGCCGGAAGAGTGGCCTTTGAATCAGGAGGATTGGGAGGACGAGGCGAATTTCTGGCCGATCCGCTGGCTGAAAATGCTGGCCCGATTTCCGCATGAGTACGATACCTGGCTGGGCTACGGCCACACCGTCCCCAACGGCGACCCGCCCGAACCGTTTGCCGACAACGCGAAACTCTGTTGTGCACTGATTCTGGTTTCGCCGAACGTTCCCAAGGAGTTTGTGGAATTGAAGGTCGACGAGGAGAAGTCGATTCACTTCTACTCGATCGTTCCGTTGTACCAAGAGGAACTGCAATTCAAGCTGGATCGGGGCGTGGACGATCTGCTGGAATTGTTCGATCGCCACGGCATTACCGATCTGATCGATCCCGCTCGAAAGAACGTCTGCAAGAAGGGCTGGTAGCTCTGGTAGCAGGGAACGTGAGGCCGGCCCGGTCGCCGGAATGGGATCGGATCCGAGACCGGCGTGTAGAAAAAGGGGACATTCTACTTTTCGCGAAAAGTAGAATGTCCCCTTTTGCCTTCCCAACCCGAATCCGCGTCGTTTGTTGGTGATCCCGCGCGCGAACAAGTGGCACACGGGGGGTCCAAAGTCTTCAGTCTTCTCGCCACTTGACCAGCGTTTCGTCGGCAGCAAAACTAATGGCGCGATCATCCTGTGCCGATCCGCCGAAATGAACGGAAGATACAACTTATGAAATGTCGATCCCTCTGTGCGGCAATCACGTTCGCTTTCCTGGGCGTGATTGCGTTGCGCGCCGACGACGCTGCGCCGCGGCTGACGGCGGGGCAGACCTTCACGATTCGGTTTCCCGAGATGCCGGCGACGTTTGCGGAACTGCTCGACCCGAAAGGCATCGAGCCGATGATGACGGTGTTCCTGCCGCGGAACTACGATCGGCGGCGCAAACACCCGCTGTTGATCTTTCTCGGCGGCGGCGGAGGCACTCGCGGCCAGAACCCGGCCGTGGCGCGCAAGCTGACGGAGGAGATGGATTTTGTCTGCGCGGACGTGCCGCTGTTCAAGGAGAAGCTCGATCCGCCCTCGCCCGGCAACGGCACGGCGCGGCTGGTCATGCAGGCAAACGATTGCAGGTTCATGTGGCGGTTCTTCAGAACGATGCTGGCAAAGCTGGAGGCGGCGGTGCCGAACCTCGACCCGGCGCATCGCGTCCTTGGCGGCTCCTCCAACGGCGCGCACGCGACGGCAGGGCTGATTGACCAGTCGGACGGCGAGGTAGCGCGGCGCTTCTCGGCGTTCTTCTTTGTGGAAGGCGGCGGGCGGCTGGAGCGTTACGATCTGCTCAAGGGCAAACCGTTCCTCATGCTTTACGGCAGCGAGAGGTCCGGGAAACGGGCGAGGGAGGTCTACATGTCGGCCGTCGCGGCGGGCGCGAAGGCGACTTTGCGAGAAATGAAGAACGTGGGGCACGCGTTTCCCGAATCGCAGTATCCCGTGGTCAGGGCGTGGCTCCGCGGCGAGCCGAACGTGCCGGGTGATGCGGGGACGGCCAGCGCCGCGAACGAAGCAAAGGAAGCCGAGCAGACCAAGACCGGCACGGTGACGAAAGTGGACGTCGAGGGCGGGCGACTGACCGTGCTGGCCGCGCGCGAGTTGACGTTCACTGTCAAACACACCACGACGATCACGCAGGGTGGCAATCCCAAGAAGCTCGCGGACATCAAGGCGGGGGACACGGTCAGCGTGAATTATATCAGGGACGGCGACACGCGCACGGCCCGCAAGATCGAAGTTCGGGACGGCAAATCGGCCTGGTGAAGTCCTATCGCGCCGACCCGAACCGGGTGTTTGCCTGCGGCCACTCGGCGGGCGCCAACATGAGCTATCGGCTGGCGGTGGAATTGGCGGACCGCATTGCGGCGGTGGGGATTGTCAACGGATCGTTAGGTATCAAATCGCGCGATGGCAAGCCGGTGTTAGACTCAGCGCTGTGGGAGGAATCATTCTTCCTATCAATTGGACAATTTGCGCACCTGGCCGCACAGCGGCTTCAGCGTGGATCAGTCGGTGTATCTGCCGGCGGGCGACAAGCCGGGGATCGAGCGCATGGTGCAATACATGACTCGCTGCCCGTTCAGCCTCTCCCG
>Ga0101944_10002207_pt1 | contig 32976 bp, 20 predicted proteins | sample DewCreD2012metaG_FD_75245 | JGI IMG/M metagenome (GOLD analysis project Ga0101944, IMG submission 75245) | Hot spring sediment bacterial and archeal communities from British Columbia, Canada, to study Microbial Dark Matter (Phase II) - Dewar... ... | reverse complement strand
CCTGCTCGAACCGGTGAATGATCTCCTGCATGAATGGCATGGTCAGAATCCTTCCAGATGGTAAGCGTGCAGTTTCCGATGAAGGGTACGCCGGCTCATCCCGATCTTGCGGGCGGCCAGGGTGCGGTTGCCGCCGGTTTCCTTGAGGGCGCGGATGATGAGCTGTTTTTCGGCTTCCTTGACCGTGAGGTCTGGCCGGGTCAGAAGCCGGGCGGGTTCGCCGCCGCCCGATTCGCCGCCACGCACCGACGATGGCAGGTCGCGCGCGGAGATGCGCTCTCCGCGACACAACACCACCGCATGCTCAATGGCCGTGCGCAACTCCCGCACATTGCCGGGCCAACTGTGCCGAATCAAGGCTTCCATGGCGTCCAGGGTGAAATCGCGGATGACCTTGCCGTTTTCAGCCGCCAGTTCTTGCAGGAAACGGTGCGCCAACATCGGGATGTCTTCCTTTCGCTCTCGCAGCGGAGGCAGGCGGATTTCCACCACCCGCAATCGGAAAAAGAGGTCCTCGCGGAAGCTGCCGGCCTTGACCAGCGCCTCCAGGTCCTTGTTGGTGGCTGTGATCAACCGGACGTCCGCGGTGAGGGTGCGATTCGAGCCGACCCGCTCGAAGGTGCGCTCGCCCAGAAAACGCAGCAATTTGACCTGCAGGGCTGCGTCAATCTCCCCGATCTCGTCCAAGAACAGCGTGCCGCCCTGGGCCTGCTCGAAGCGGCCGATGCGCCGTTCGTGCGCCCCGGTAAACGCCCCTTTCTCGTGGCCGAACAGCTCGCTCTCCAGCAGCGTGGGGGCCAGGGCGGCGCAGTGCACAATCACCATCGGCTGCCGCGCCCGCGGGCTGAGCTGGTGGATGGCCCGGGCAATGACCTCCTTGCCGGTGCCGCTTTCGCCCAACAACAGCACGGTGGCCCGGGTGGGGGCAACCTGGCGGACCACCTCGAAAACCTCGCGCATGGGCGGCGACTCACCCACCAAGTGCTCCAATCCGTAGCGGGTATCCAGTTGCTTGTGCAGGGCGATGTTCTCCGCCTCCAGGGTCTGCTGCCGCAGGGCACGCAGAATGCGCATCTCCAGCTCGTCAATCTGCAGGCGGCCCTTGGCCACGTAGTCGTCGGCGCCCCGTTTCATCGCCTCGACCGCCAGTTCCTCCGAGCCGTAGGCGGTCATCAGAATGCAAACCGGCGGTTTGGGCAGGGACTTGGCCCGGGCGATCAGCTTCATGCCGTCCTCGCTGGGCAGTCGGAAGTCCGTCAGCACCACGTCAAAGCTCTCCCGCTCCAGCAGCTCGGTGGCGGCGTGCGCGTCCTCGGCCACGTACACCTCGAACCGGTCCTCCAAGGCCGCGCGCAGCCCGTCGCGTGTGGGCTTCTCGTCATCCACGATCAACAACATTGGCTTGCTCATGAGCCAAGGGTGGCAGAATGCCGTTTGCAAAAGCCCCGGTTCGCCACGCGGGCCGGCCGCGCGTTGCGAGCGCCAGCCGGGTCGGACCGGGGGGGGTTAAGAGGCTGCTGATCCATTGAGGTCTGGGAGGAGTGACCGCAGGCGCGCATGGGAATCAGTTGTGAGCCGGTGCCTCCAGCAGCTTGGGGCGGCGTTCCTGCATCGGCAGCCAGATGCGGAAGGTGGTGCCCCGGCCGGGTTGGCTTTCGACTTCGATGCGCCCCCCATGGGCGCGGACGATCCGTTGCACGATCATCAGGCCCAAGCCGGTGCCTTTCTTCTTGGTGGTGTAAAACGGCTCGAACAGCCGGTTCAGTTGCTCCTGCGGAATCCCCCCGCCGGTGTCGCCCACGCTCACCCACACGCCGTCGGCGCCGACGCCGGTCTGGAGCGTGAGCGTGCCCCCCTTGGTCATGGCCTGCATGGCGTTCTTGATGAGGTTGACCAGCACCTGTTGCATCTGGGCCGCGTCCAGGGGGGCCGGGGGCAACTGCCGAGCCAGATGCGGCTGCACCAAGATGCCGCGATTGTCCAGCTCCGGCTGGAGCAACTCCAGCGTCTTGAGCACCACCTCGTTGAGCGACCGGAGGCTCAACTGGATCGGAGCGGGACGCAGGGCCTGGAGAAACTGGGTGATAATGTAGTCCAACCGGTTGATCTCGCCCCTGGCCACCGCCAGATACCGATCCAGCTTGTCGGCAATTTCTCGCGGATCCGTGCCTTCCGAGACGATCTGCACGCGGGCCGTGCGGCGCGGTCCCGACCGTGCAGGCGGCGGGGCAAGCTGGGCGCGGAGCTTCTTGACTTCCCGCTCCATGAGTTGGAGGTGGATGTGCAGAGCGTTGAGGGGATTGCCGATTTCGTGGGCCACGCTGGCGGCCAGCAGGGTCAGCGCCTGTCCGCGCTCGCTTTCGATGGCCTCGAAGGTCCGTTGCCGCGCCTCCGTGGCGTCGTGAAGAATCAGAGCTACCCCACTGCGGCCCACGCCCTGGCTGTCCAGCGGTGCCGCGTAAAGGCTCAAGAACCGGGGGCGCGGGTACTGCACCTCCAGCTCATGTCGGATGCCCCGCGCCTCCTCAGGGCTGCCCAGTCGCGCCAGCCGCTCCCAGTCCAGCTCCGGCAGGCAATCCCGGATGTGCCGGCCTTCCACATCCGGTTGCAGGCCCAGCAACCGCGTGGCAGCCCGGTTGAAGTAGATGATTCGCCCCTGCTCGTCGGCCACCAGGACGCCGTCCTCGATGGTGTTGAACAGGGTCTCAAGGAAGCTGCGCTCGCGCGCCAGCCGCTGCACGACCGTCTGCAAACCCTCGGCATCCAGCCGCCCGATGCGGCCGAGCACCTTGTCGAGGAAACTGGATGTGGCGGCAGGCATGGGCGGGAGCAATCCGCGGAGACGGCTCAAATCCACCGCTTCCGTTTCATCCACCAGACCATCAGGGCCGTGGAGAGCGCCGTCAGGCCCAAAGCCCAGCCGTAGCCGTAGCGGGAGTGCAGCTCGGGCATTTGCTCGACGTAGTTCATGCCGTACCACGTGCCCACGATCATAACCGGCGTGGTGACCACCGTGATCATGGTCAGCACCTTGACCACCTCGGCGGTCTGGTTGGAGGACATGTTCAAATAGACCTGCAACGTGCCGGTGAGCGAGTCGGCGTAGGTCTGCGCCAATTCTGAGATGCGAAACAGCGCATCGTAAACGTCCCGGTAGTACGGCACCAGATGCGCCCGGATGAGCTTGAATTCGCCCCGGGCAAACCGGGCCAGGACCTCGCGCTGCGGGCCGATGATTTGCCGCAGGTGGAGCACCTCCTTCTTGATCTGAAGAATCTTGTTGAGGGTCTCCCGAGTGGGATGCTGCAGGGCCAGTTGCTCCAGCTCGGCGATCTCCAGCGACAACTCGTCCAGCGCCGGCTTGTAATTGTCCACGATGTTGTCCAGGAGGTTGTAAGCGACCCGATCCGGGGCCCGCGCGATTCCGCCGGCGCCGCGGACAGCCCGTTCCTCGGTCACCTGCACGCTGCGGATGGGCGCCTCGTGGTACGTGACCAGGAAGTTGCGACCCAAAAAGAAATTCAGCTCCCGGGTGGCAAAGACGCCGTCCTTGCGGCTGTAGTCCACTGCATGGATGACCATGAACAAGTAGGGCGCAAAGCGGTCTTCCTCGCGTGGCAGATACTCGTCCACCTTGGGCGATTCGCTCACCATCACGCAGTCCTCGATGGACAAGGGGTGGAAATGGAACACGTCCTCCAGCACAAACTTGGTCTCCTCGGGCGTTGGGTTCTCCAGGTCCACCCACAAGAACAGGTTGGTGTCGCTCAACAGGGTCGGCATCAGGAACATCTCGATGTCCCGACTGTGCAAGCGACCCTGAGTGGTGAACACCAACGAGCGAATCATGGCCGGTCAGTACTTACTTGTTGCCAGTGTCAGCATGGCACAAGTGTGACGCTGCGTAGCCAGCAAGGCAAGGACCGTTTCGCCCCAACCTGCCCACACCTGAACCAGCAATCCAGAGTTCGACATTCGAAATCCCGTACAGGATGCCGTGACACGAGGCCGAATGCCCGAGCATACCATCATTCGCTGGGTGGCGAGCCCTCGCCGTGGGGCAGAAGCCAGTGGCAGCTCGGAGCTTGAGCCTGCCGAGAGCTTCCAGCCTCAAGGCCCGGCGCGTTCGCGGGCCTTTTCGAGGCGCTTTTCCAGAGACGGTCGCAGCGGCGGCAGCAGGTGGATAAGCCGTTCGTAGAGGCGCACGGCCTGCGGCCATGCCTGCAAGGTCTCGGCCAGCCGCGCGGCATCCAACCCGGCCCGTTTCAGCCAGAACAGGCCGCTTGCGTCCCAACGCTCCCCCGGGCGCAGATGCCGCTCGTAGAGGACATCCAGATAATAATCCAAAGCCCGCTGCAGCAGGGCATTCTGTTGACCCACGGGCTGCAGGTCGGCCAGCCGCTCGGCCACAATGCCCAAGCCCACCAGTGCCTGGCTGCGGGCGGCCAGGTCGGCCTCGGGCAGGTCCAGCACCTGTTGAAACGCGTTACTGGCAGCCGCGTAGTGGACGGCGTCCCGCGTGGCCAGTTGCAGCCAGCAGTCGGCAATTTCTCCCCAGGCCCGGGCGGCCGCGGCGTTGGTGGGGTTCAGCTCCAACACCTTGGCAAACACACGGCGGGCCTCCTCGAAATTGGCCAGCGGGTTGTTGGTGTCCGATGCGGGCAGCCGCCGCAGGGCATCCCCGTAACCAAACAGCGCCTGCACCTTCAGGGGGATTGGACACTGCAAGTCGCTCGTCAAGTTGGTAAAATAGCCGATGGCGTCGGCCCACCCTTGGCGCGCCATGGCGGCGCGTCCGGCCATCATGCGGGCTTCGTAGGCCAGGGCCGATGTCGGCCAGTTCTGGGCCAGCAACTGATAATTCCGCTCCGCCTCCGCGTAGCCTCCGCCCCCGCGCCGGAAGTAATGATCGGCCACCCACCATTGCGCGCGCGGTGATAACTCGTTGGTGGTGTACCGGGCCACGAAGTTGGTGAAACCGGCCAGGGCGTTGGTCTCGTCGCCGGCTTGGTAGTATGCCCAGGCCAGGTCGAACTCCGCACGTGGGCGGGCCACGTGATTGGGAAAGCGGGCCAGCCAATCTTGGTAAAGGCTCACGGCATTGGTCCACGCATTCTGCAACTCGTGCGTGCGTGCCACGGCCAGCCGCACCTCCGCCTCGCGGGGCGAGTTGGGAAAGCGCCGCAGCAAGTCCTCGAACACGCGCCGGGCGGCCACCGGATCGCTGTGGCGGGCCAACCCCTGGCCGGCCAGCAACAGGCTGCTTTCGGTCACGTGACTGTCCGGAAACCAAGCCAGAATGCGGTCCACGGCCTCGCTGGCTGCGCCCAAATCGCCCGCCTCGACCGCCGCCCGCACAGTCTGGTAAAGCGCCGGTTCGCACAGGTTGGTTCGCACCGCCGGTAGCGAGTCGGCGCTGCGGACCACGGCCTGATAATTGGTGAGTGCGGCGGCGAACCGGCCCTGTTGGCAGAGCAAGTCCGCCAGCTTGAACCTGGCCACTGCTTGGTCCAGCGACGGAGGCAGGGTGCGGGCCGCGGCGTCGAAGGCTTTGATCGCTTCGTCCGCCTGTCCGCCAAGCGCCAGACACCAGCCGCGATTCAACTGGGCTTTGGCGGCCAACGGGCTGTCTGGGAACCGCGCGCACAGGGTGTCGAAGCTGGCCAGGGCCTGTCCCAACAGGTTGGTGGCGGACGCGTTGGTCGTGGCGCCCGCGCCGGTGGCCAAGTGCTGCCTGAGCTGCAACTCGCCCAGAGTCAACAGGGCCATGTCGCAGGCCGGGCTGTCCGGAAACCGCTGCAGAAACTCGGTCAGCGCCTGAACGGCCTCCGCCAAGCGGCCTCGTCCCAGGGCCAACTCGGCCAACTTCAGCAGGGCCTGACGTTGGAGGGTCACCGGGGCGTTGCTGGTCAGGTTCAGGGCGTAGGCTGCGGCAGCTTTTTCCAACCGGCCCAGCTCTTCCAACGCCGTGGCCTCGACGGCGTGGGTTTCGGCCAACAGCTCGGGCTGCGTGCCGGCGAGGGCAAGGAGGTTCGAGGTGATTGTGAGGGCCGCCTCGGCCTGATGATTGCCCAGCAGCGCCCGGCAGAGCAACCACGTGCGGCGCCAGGCCAGTTCCCCTTCCAGGCCCTCAGCCGGACACTTGCGCAGCACTGCCTCAGCAAGGCCGAACTCTTGCCGGGCCATGTGGGCCTCCGCCAAGAGCAGAAGCCCGCGGGCCACCGTTGGCCGCGTGGGCGCCGCCCCCGCCATTTGCTGGAACGCACCCTCCGGGGCGCTCAACAGCGCCACCACCCGCTCCCAATCTTGCAGACCGGCCCAGGACGCGGCTTCGTTGACGCTGGCATCCAAGCGCAGTTTCGAGGCAGGGAACTCCTGTGTCACCTTGCGGAACGCCGCCGCCGCCGCGGCGTAATTCGTGTTCTGATACTCCGCCTCGCCGATCCAGAACAGGTATTGATCGACCAGCGCCCCGGCTGCGGGGGCATTGGCGCTTAGCAGTTGGATTGCCCCGACTCGGTCGCCCAACTTACAAAGAGCCTGCGCCTGCATCAGCACCGCTTGGGCGCGCCGTTCCGATTGCGGGAAGCTCCGCACAAAATCTTCCAACTCACGCCGGGCACGCTCCCAGAGGCCATCCTGAAACGCCTTGGCAGCGGCGCTAAAGGCCGCATTCTCAGTGCGGCTGGCTGCCTTCGACGGCCAGGCCGCCACAGCCAGCAGCAAAATCACGCAAAGCCAGGTTCGCATGGCGTTCTTGCCTGCCATTCTTACCGGTTGTTACCCCCGACGCAAAGCCGGAAATCCCTCTCCAAGCCAACGCCAACCGGCCTATCGTCGGTCAGCCATGCCTCGTGCGAGAACCGAAACCGTCTGGCGGCACGGGGACGCCGGCCAGGGTAGTGGGCCTTGGCTGGCGTTTTTGAGAACAGCAACCGGCCGGCTCAGAGCGATCCAGCCGCCGTTGCCTTGCGCTGCGAACTCGGCTGCGGCCTGACTGCGGCCGGGTGGGGGGGCAATGCGTGAATTTCACGCAAAATGCGTGAATTTCACGCATGGCCGCGCCTTGGTGAGCGCAAAACCTTCAAATCCCTTGGATTTTTCGGAGACAAGCACGTGGCACTAAACCTGCAAGACCTCAGGCAAACTGGAATTCAAAACTATGAAACAAACACGAAAGTTCAAACTGTCCGCATTTACGCTCATCGAGCTGCTGGTGGTGATCGCCATCATCGCCATCCTCGCCGGCATGCTGCTACCCGCGCTGGCCAAGGCCAAGCAGAAGGCGCAACGGATTGCTTGCGTCAACAACCTCAAGCAGGTGGGCCTGTCCTTCCGCATCTGGTCCGGTGACAACGAGGACCGCTACCCGATGCGTGTCCCGAACGCCGACGGCGGCACGGCGGGCAACTTGGCCAACAACACGCTCATTTACACGCACTTCGCCGTGCTGTCCAATGAGCTGAACACGCCCAAAGTGGTCGTTTGCCCCTCGGACGAGCGCACCGCCCGTACCAACTTCCTGACCGGCGGCACCACGGGCGACTTCCGCAAGAATAACGCCGTGTCCTACTTCATCGGCCGCGACTGCGACGAAACCCAGCCCCAGATGTTCCTATCGGGTGACCGCAACATCTACGGCCCGGCCACGGCCCCGACCGCCAACAGCGGTTACGGCAACTCGCCCAACACCGATCCGTCGGCGGGCGCGCTGGTAGCTCTGGGCACGAACATCGCCGGCAACGCCACGACCCCGGGCTGGACCGACAAGATGCACCAGCAACAGGGCAACGTCTGCATGGCCGACGGCAGCGTGCAGCAGTTCAGCTCCTCCAAACTCCGGGACGCTCTGCGGCAAACGGGCGACACCACCGGCCCGATCCCGAACGTCATTCTGTTCCCGTAAGCCGACAAAAGCCGACGAGTCTGACAAGCCGCTCCGAACGGGGCGGCTTTTTTGTTTTCGGATGGCTGGTCGGACGACCGTCGCACCGCCGCGTGGCGTGGTGACCCGGCGGCTTTCACCGGACCGGTCTGCGGCCTTTTCCGGCCGGCAAAGCGCCGGCGGGCAGCGGCCCGCCTCCTGTGAGAGGCGCAACCATCGGTTTCTTGCGCGGGCGTTGCGCTGGGCGATAAGGTGACGGCATGACGCACGCTGACTTCGTGCATCTGCATCTGCACACCGAGTATTCGCTGCTGGACGGCGCCTGCCGGCTGGACCGGCTGATGCAGCGTGCGCACGCGCTGCATTTTCCGGCGCTGGCCATCACCGACCACGGCGCGATGCACGGGGTCATTGAGTTTTATCAGGCGGCGCTTGCCACCGGCATCAAGCCCATTCTCGGTTGCGAGGTGTATGTCGCCCCGGGCAGCCGCTTCGAGAAAAAGACCGTCAGCGGGGGCCGGGATGTGTACCACCACCTGGTGCTGCTGGCCAAGGACGAGTCGGGCTACAAGAACCTGATCCGTCTGGTCACCGCCGCGCATCTGGAGGGCTACTACTACAAGCCGCGCGTGGACAAGGAGCTGTTGGCGGCGCACAAGCAGGGGCTGATCGTGCTGTCCGGCTGCCTGGCCGGCGAAATTCCGGACTGGATTCTCAGAGACCAGTTGGACAAGGCGCGGGATGCGGTGGACTGGTTCAAGCAGACCTTCGGTCCGGAGAACTTCTATCTGGAAATCCAAAACCACGGGCTGCCGGAACAGGCTAGGGTGAACCGGCACCTGGTGGCCTGGGCCGCCGAATTCGGCCTGAAATTGGTGGCGACCAACGACGTGCACTACATCGAGAAGCACCACTCGCACGCGCATGATTGCCTCATTTGCATCGGCACGCAGGCCCTGCTGAGCGATCCCAAGCGACTCCGCTACGAGCGCGAGCAGTACTACCTGCGCTCGGCGGACGAGATGCGGGAGCGCTTTGCGGAAGTGCCGGACGCGATCCGCAACACGCTCGAGGTGGCTGAAAAATGCAGCGTCGAACTCCAGTTCGGTAAACTGCACTATCCGATGTTTGACCCCCCGGCACCCTTCAGTCGCGAGGGCTACTTGCGGCGATCGCTGGTTGAAGGTCTGGCGCAGCGCTACACCATTCGGGCGCGGGTGGAGGGGAACGAGCTGGTTGTGGACGGCATTGAGGACCCGACGCGGCTGCCCACTTACGCGGGCCAGGCCGGGGAGCAAGCCCAGCCTCCCGAGGCGGAAACCGCCACTGCCAATTCAGGGACGTCCCCAACGATTGCGGCGCAACTTGCCTCTCCGGTGGCCGCAGCGATCCGGAAGGTCATGGACCGCCTGCACGCCGAGCTGGCGGTCATCGAGAAGACCGGGTTTGTCAGTTACTTCCTGATTGTGGGGGATTTTGTCCGCTACGGCCGCGAGCACGGCATCGCCTGTGTGGCGCGCGGCTCGGCGGCCGGTTCGCTGGTCACCTACCTGCTGGGCATCTCGAACGTGGACCCGCTGCGCTACGGTTTGTTGTTTGAGCGCTTCCTGAATCCCGAGCGGGTCAACCCCCCGGATATTGACATTGACTTTGCTGACGACCGGCGGGCCGAGGTCATCGAGTATGTCCGCCAGAAGTACGGCCGGGACTGCGTGGCGCAGATTATCACCTTCGGCACGCTGGGCGCCAAAAGCGTGGTGCGCGATGTCGGCCGGGTTATGGGCCTGAGCTTTGGCGAATGCGACCGGCTGGCCAAGATGATTCCCGCCGACCCCAAGATGACCCTCGCCAAGGCGCTCAAGCAGTCCGATCAACTGCGCCAGGCCTACGAGACGGAGGAAGTAACCCGGGAGCTGTTGGACACGGCATTGATCCTGGAGGACATCGTCCGCAACGCCTCCGTCCACGCGGCCGGCGTGGTCATCGGCGCCGAACCGCTGGTAAATCTGCTGCCGCTCAAGCAGGACGAAAACGGTGCGTTGGTCACCCAGTACGCCATGGGGCCGGTGAGCGACCTGGGCCTGCTGAAGATGGATTTTCTGGGGCTGAAGACCCTGACTGTCATCCGCAACACCTGCGAGCTGGTGCGCCGCACGCGCGGTCTTGAAGTGCCCATTGACCGTCTGCCGTTGGATGACGCCAAAACCTACGACCTGCTCAACAAAGCCAACACCCTGGGGGTTTTTCAATTGGAATCTCCGGGGATGCGCGACGTGTGTCGCAAATTTCGGATCAGTTCCCTGGAGCACATCACCGCTCTGATTGCGTTGTACCGGCCCGGGCCGATGGACCTGATCCCGGACTTCCTGGAACGGCGGCACGGACGAAAGGCCATCGAGTATGCCCACCCGCTGCTCGAACCGATTGCCCGCGAGACCTATGGCGTGCTGATTTATCAAGAGCAGGTCATGCAGGCGGCTCAGGTCCTTGCCGGCTACACGCTGGGCGGCGCCGACCTGCTCCGCCGGGCGATGGGCAAGAAAAAGCCGGACGAAATGGCCAAACAGCGCGAAATCTTCGTCCGCGGTTGCCGCGAGAAAAACCGAATCCCCGCCGCCAAGGCCGAACAGATATTCGACCTGTTGGAAAAGTTCGCCGACTACGGCTTCAACAAGTCGCACGCCGCCGCCTACGCCCTGAGCGCATACCAGACGGCCTATCTGAAGGCCAACTACCCGGTCGAGTTTTTCTGCGCCATGATGACCAACGACATGGCGGACACCGCCAAGTTGGCCCAGTACGTCAACGAGGTTCGCACCATGGGCATCGAGGTGTTGCCACCCGACGTCAACGCCAGCGATGTCCATTTCACGCCTGCCCTGCTGCCGGGCGGCGGGCAGACCCGGACGGATGCCGCAACAGCCCCGGCCGGGTCGCAAACGGGCGGCGTCCAGCCCCCCAGCACCAACGTCCCGAACGCCATCCGCTTCGGCTTGGCGGCCATCAAAGGCATCGGCGAAGTGGCCGTCGAGAGCATCCTCAAAGCCCGGCGTGAGGGCGGCCCGTTCACGTCGCTGTTCGACCTGTGCCAGCGGGTGGACATCCGCACCGTCAACCGCAAGATTCTGGAAGCCCTCGTCAAGTCCGGCGCCTGCGACACCTTTGGCCTGACCCGCGCCACGTTGATGGCGCAGATCGAGAGGGCGCTGGGCCGCGCCGCGGGCATTCACTCCGATCGGCAGCGCGGCCAAAGCTCGCTGTTTGGGATGCTGGGCGAGGACACCGGCACGATCGGCGTCGCGGACCCGAAGCTGCCCGAGTGGCCGCAGCACGAATTGCTGGCTCACGAAAAGGCACTGCTGGGGTTTTACATCACCGGCCATCCGCTGGCGCCCTACGCCCGCGTGCTGGAGCAATACAACCTGGCCACCACCGCCACCTTGGGCACACTACCCAACCGCAGCGTCACCCGCTTGGGCGGCCTGGTCGCCAGCGTCCAAGAGGGCATCTCCAAGAAGACTCAAAAACCCTACCTCATCGCCACGCTCGAAGACCTGGAAGGCACGGTCCAACTGGTGTGCACCGAAGATGCCTACGAGCTGTGCCGCGGCCTGCTTGTCCCCAACCGGCCGGTGTTGGTGGTGGCCGAGGTAAGCCGAAGCGAGGAGGTACCCAAGCTCTTTCCCTTCGAAGTGCTGCCCCTGCAAGACGCCCCGAAGCGCTTCACGCTGCAGGTGCACCTGCGCCTGCACATGGCCAATACCTCCCCCCACACCCTGGAGGCAATCCGCCAACTGGTGGAAGCCCATCCGGGCCGCTGCCCGTTGTTTCTGTGCTTCCTGCGCCCCGATGGCCGGGGCGTGTTTGTAGAGACGCACGACCGGTTTGGCGTGACGCCGTCCCTGGACTTGGAGCGCGCGGCGGAAGCGTTGTTGGGCCAGGGCGCTTATTACGCCAAAGTGGACGCCAGCGTGCCTGCCCGCCCACCTCGCCGTGGACGCTGGAATAACGGCATCAACGGCGCCTAGCCGTCCGCCCCGAAAGAAGCTTGCCCCTCAGAGCCGACTGCCGGTCAGCCGCCAGTAGGCCTCCAGATACTTGGCCTGCGTGCGGGCGACCACCTCCGGCGGCAGCACAGGCCCTGGCGGTGTTTTGTCCCAGTCCAGCGTCTCCAGATAGTCGCGCACGAACTGCTTGTCGAAGCTCGGCTGGCTGCGTCCGGGCGCGTATTGGTCGGCCGGCCAAAACCGCGACGAGTCCGGCGTCAGCACCTCGTCAATCAGAATCAACCGCCCGTCGGCCAGGCCGAACTCGAACTTGGTGTCGGCGATAATAATGCCCCGTTGCCTGGCGTAGGCGCTGGCCTCCGTGTAGATGCGCAGGCTCAGCTCGCGCGCCTGCTCTGCCAGGTCAGCCCCCACCAGCCGCGCCGCCTGCTCGAACGAGATGTTCTGATCATGGCCCGTCTCGGCCTTCGTCGCCGGTGTAAAAATCGGCTCGGGCAGTTGGCTGGATTCCTTCAACCCGGCCGGCAGCCCAATGCCGCAAACGGTCTGCGTCTGCTGGTACTCCTTCCAGCCGCTGCCGGCCAGGTAGCCGCGCACCACGCACTCGATGGCCAGCGGCCGGGCCTTCTTGACCACCATGCTCCGGCGAACCAGTCGGGACTTCAGGTTGGCGGGCAATCCGGCCAGTGCAGGCACGCCCAGCGGGGCATCAACGCCGGTCAACAAGTGATTCGGCACCAGGCTGGCGAACCGGTTGAACCAGAAAAACGAAATCTGCGTCAGCACCTCGCCCTTGCGCGGGATGCCGTTGGGCAGAATCACGTCGAAGGCCGAGATCCGGTCCGTGGCCACCATGAGCAGACAGTGGCCCAGGTCAAACACCTCCCGGACCTTGCCGCTCTTGAGCTTCTTGAAACCCGGCAGCTCCACTTGCAGGACTGGCTCGTTGTCGGTCGTTGTCATGGGCGGCATGATGCCGGGGTCAGTGGCGGTTTCAAAGCCGGAATCGCCCACCCGGGGTGTTGACCGCGCATCCGGCCGGAGCAAAGCGCTGGCGAAGCCGCCAGCCACGGCACCGGGGGCAACGGCGGCGTGGGAAAGAGGCAGGCCGCTGGCGACCCAACCGTTTAGTCGCGTGTGATGCGACGCAACGTGGCTTCGAGCTGTTGCCGGAGGGCCTCCCGCTCGGCCTCCGAGGCCTCGCGGGGCACCCGAATGGCCGGCCCGACCACAATCTCCCAGCGGGCAAACGGCAGCGGCACCAAAAAGCCGTCCCAACTGTTCAGCCGCAGCTTCCGGCTCAACGCATACGACGCCGGCACAATGGGCAGGCCGGTGAGTTGCGCCAGGGCAATCACGCCCGGCTGCACCACATACCGCGGGCCGCGCGGGCCGTCGGGCGTGATGGCCAGATCATAGCCGCGCTCCGCCCAACTGGTCAGTTCCAGCAACGCCTGCGGCCCCCGCCGGCTGGTCGAGCCGCGCACCGGTTGCACGCCGTAAAGCTCCAAGATGCCGGCCAGAAAACCACCGTCCCGGCTGGCGCTCACCATGGCCGCAAGACCCGGCCCCTGGCGACGCTGGGCCACATAGGCCCGGTAAATTTCCAGACACAGCGCCAGCCGGTTGTGCCAAACCACGTAGATGGCCTGGGGCAACGGGGCTGGCACGGCAACCTCCCAACGGTGGCGGAGGCTCAGCGCGACCGCCCGCGACACCAGAAAGACCAGAATCGCACCCACACGCTGCCGAAACGTCGGCCGATGCGGCACAACCACGCCACTGCGGCGGGGGCGCGCGGGACCAGATGCGGGTGGCAGAGGCCCGTTTGACACGGCCCGGCTCAACCCCCTTTCTTCAGGCAGGCGCGGACCACCTCCTCCACCGTGGCCTGCGGCCCCAACGCCGCCACCACCGCGCGTACCGTCTCATGGGCCTCCACCTGCTTGAAACCCAGCGCCACCAGCGCCAGCACGGCGTCGTTGATCTTCTGATCGGCCGCCGAGAGCCCGCGCTCGGCGCTGGCCGCCTCCCACGCCGCCGCGCCGCCCACCTTGTCGCGCAGCTCGACAACGATGCGCTCGGCCGTCTTGCGACCCACGCCGGAAATCTGGGACAGCGACTTGATGTCGCCGGACGCCACCGCCCCCCGGAAGGCCGTCACGCTCATGCCACTGAGGATGTTGAGCGCGATCTTCGGGCCGATGCCGCTCACGGTATGGATGAGCAGCCGGAACAGGTCGCGCTCGGCCGGCGTCACGAATCCGTAAAGCAGATGCGCATCCTCGCGCACCACCAGATGCGTCAGCAGCTTCACCTCCTGCCCCGGCGCGGGCAGCTTGTCGAACGACGACAGGGGAATAAGAACCTCGTACCCGATGCCCCGCACATCCACCGTCACCTGGGTGGGCAGGGCGTCCACAAGAATGCCATGTAGAAATGCAATCATGCTCTCAGATGCCTGGCCGTGGGCGCCTCATCGCGGGGGCTTAAAGGCTTTTGAGGGCGGCGAGACCCGGGTGACCGGCAGCCTGCGCGTGCGCCAGGGCCAGCGCCAGCGCGTCGGCGGCATCCGGTTCCGGCACGTCACGCAGCCCCAGAAGCCGCTGGACCATCCGCCCGACCGCCTCCTTGCGGGCCGCGCCGTAGCCGACGATGGCCTGCTTCACCTTGCGCGGCGCAATTTCATACACCTCCAGCCCGGCCTCGGCTACAACCGCCAGCGCCGCCCCACGCGCCTCGCCCAAAATGAGCGCCGTCTTGAGGTTCTGGGCGTAAAAAAGGCCTTCGACCACACAGACGGCGGGCCGGTGTTGGCGCAAGAGGCGCCGCACCGTGCGCGCAATGTGGGCCAGACAGCGCGTTCGCGGCCAATTGGCCGGACAGGCAATCGTGCCGTGGGTCAGCGCCACGGCCCGGGCTCGGTCCGACCGCAACACCGCGTACCCTGTGCCACGCAGCGACGGGTCCAGGCCCAGAATCACGGATGCGCCAGGTCGCCGCGGAGCTGTCTCCGGCTCGGCGGCCACCGGCCGGCGACGCCCCCCGCGCGCCAGACGCGCTTCGAGCTGCTGGAATTGTTGCGGGGTGATGCCCACGAACCGCAGTCTGCCACGCTGGGCCGGGCCACAAAAGGCCAAAGTCCAGTGGCACGCTGGGACAGCCCGCCCTGGCGGAATTCGATGGGGATTGGGTGCGGCCGCCGCATCGCGCCACCGGAAGGCGGTCGGGCGCACGGTCCGGCTGCCTTCAAAGCGCTGCTTGGATGCACCGGATGCGCAGGCAAGGCGCTTGTCGGGCCATCGCCGCGCCGCAATGGTGGAACTGCTGCCGCAAACCGGCCCGGCGAGCCTCAGATCCGCACCTTGAACTGCTCACCCTTCTTCAGGGACAAGGCAAAACCGGCCAGCAGCGGCGGGATCAGTTCCAGGTCCTTGAGGCTGACCACCTCGACCGGCGAGTGCATGTAGCGGTTGGGCAGGCTGATCAAACCGCTTGGGATGCCACCCCGCGTCCAAAAGATCGCGTCGGTGTCCGTGCCGCTGGTGTTCGACATGGCCTCGTGCTGGAGGGGGATTTTCTTGGCCTTGGCCACGGCTTCGATGCGAGCGACGACTTCCGGGTGATTGCAGCCACCGTGGGTGATGGTCGGCCCTTTGCCGAGCTTCACCTCGCCGTGTTGGGCCTTGTTGATGGTGGGATAATCGGTGGCGTGGGTCACGTCCACCACCAGCGCCACGTCCGGTTTCAGCGTGTAGGCGATCTGGCGCGCCCCCAGCAGGCCCACCTCCTCCTGCACATTGGACACCGCGCAGACCTCGGCCTGCAAGCGCGCGCCGGATTCCCGCAGCAGCCGCAGCGCCTCGGCCACTGCAAATGTGCCCACCCGGTTGTCAAACGCGCGCGCCACGACCAGGTCGCCCCGTAGCACCTCGAACTCATCGGCCAGCGTGACCGGGTCGCCAATCCGCACCAGTTTCTGCGCCGCCTTGCGGTCGGCCACTCCGATGTCAATGAACAGCTCGTGAATCTTGGGCGGCTTGGGTTCTTTGTCCTCTCTGGCGGTCAGATGCGGCGCCACGTTGCCCACCACCCCCTTGACGGGGCCTTGGGCCGTGTGGATGACCACGCGCTGGGCCTTGGTGATGGCGGCGTCCACCCCCCCCAGCCGGCGCACGTAGAGGTAGCCGTTCTCATCAATGTAGCTGACGGCCATGGCAATCTCGTCGGCGTGGCCCGCCAGCATCAAGCGCGGCGAGCCGCCCTTGTTCAACACCGCCACGCAGTTGCCGTAGGCGTCCGAGAAGGTCTCCTCGGCGAATTGCTTGACGTAATCCAGCCACACCCGCTGGCCGCGCGTTTCGTAGCCGACGGGGCTGGGGGTGTTGACGAGCGTTTTGAGGAAGGTCAGTGATTGTTCACGCATGGCCGGAAGCATAGGCGGGGGGTGGCCGGACGTCGAGGCTCATGCACCGACCGGATGCACCGGCGGGACAGTGGCGCGGAATTGGAGTTGCGGCCAGCCGTGCCAGTCAGTTCCCTGAGGGGCGTGTCTCGGCTTGCAAGCTTTGTCCGCTACTGGCTGCCCACTGCGTTGTGGATGCTGCTGATTTTCGGTGCCTCGGGCGACACGCTCTCGGCGGAGCGGTCCTCGCGCATTATTGCGCCCATCCTGCGGTGGTTGTGGCCGCAGATGCCGGCCGCGGAAGTGGCGCAAATCGTGTTTCTTGTGCGCAAGGGGGCGCACTTCACCGAGTATGCGGTCCTGGCCATCCTGCTGTGGCACGCCCTGTGGAAACCGCGTTGGGGCGACCAGCGCCCGTGGAGCTGGCCGGTCGCCGGCTTTGCGCTGTTGTTGACGGGGCTGTATGCCCTGAGCGACGAGATCCACCAGTCATTTGTGCCGATGCGCACCGGTTCGGGGTGGGACGTGCTGGTGGACACAGCCGGCGCGTTGACGGGGTTGCTGCTGGCCGCTGCGGCCTACCACTGGTTGGCTCGCCGCCGTGCCCGGGCACTGGCCGGCGGTTGAAACGCTCCGGTGCTTCGCCGAACGGGCTTCTCGCGGCAAGGCCCGGTCGCCAAAGCCCAACCGCCTGCCCGCCCTGCCGCGCGCCGGAAGGGCGTTTTTTGTTTTCAAGACCCCGGCTGCTGGCGTATGCTTGGGCTTAGCCGTGCCAGAGGGGCGCGGCGCTGGATACAGGAAAACACAATATGCCACTGACACATACGCGCGACTTGTTCGCCAAGGCGTTGAAGGGGAAGTACGCCCTTGGCGCGTTCAACGTGAACAACATGGAACTGATCCAGGCCATCGTGGAGGCCTGCGAGGAGGAGAAGGCCCCGCTGATCCTGCAGATTTCCAAAGGGGCGCGCCAGTACGCCAACCCCGTTTATCTCAAGAAGCTGATCGAGGCAGCCATCAGCCTGACCAACATCCCCATCGCCGTCCACCTGGACCACGGCGACACCTTCGAGCTGTGCAAGCAGTGCATTGACGAGGGCTTTACCAGTGTGATGATTGATGCCTCCCACGAACCGTTCGACAAGAACGTCGAGATCACGCGGCGTGTGGTCGAGTACGCCCACAAGCACAATTGCGTGGTGGAAGCCGAGCTGGGCCACCTGGTGGGCGCGCAGTTCGACGAGGGCGAGGCCGGGGGCGGATTCTCCACGGGCGGCCACTACACCCACCCGGCCGAGGCGGTTCGGTTTGTCAAGGAATCCGGCTGTGACTCGCTGGCCGTCGCCATCGGCAACAGCCACGGCGCTTACAAGTTCAAGGGCGAGCAGCACCTGGACCTGGACCGGCTCAAAGCCATCAAGAACGCCCTCTTGGAGGCCGGTCTGGGTGACTACCCGCTGGTACTGCACGGCGCTTCCAGCGTGCCGGCGCATCTGGTGGCCGAGGTCAACAAGTACGGCGGCAAGATGCCCGATGCCAGGGGCGTGCCGGAGTCGGACATCGAGGTGGCCCGCCGCACCGGTTGCACCAAAGTGAACATTGACACCGACCTGCGCATTGCCATGACCGCCGGCATCCGCAAGGTCTTTGCCGAGAAACCAAGCGAGTTCGATCCGCGCAAATACCTGGGCCCGGCCCGCGCGATGGTCAAGGAGCTGGTTCGGCACAAGGTCAAAAACGTCCTGTGCTGCGCCGGACACGCCTTCGATTAAGTCGCCCATTTGTTTTGAGCCAAACCCGGGCCGCCGCAACGGCCCGGGTTCTTTGTTGGCTGCCAATCACCCGGCGACCGGCCGACCGTCCTGCTTCACGCCTGACGACAACTGTCGTTCCCCACTCAGCCTTGTGGCGGCGCCGGGACTTTGTCGGCCATCGCCACCCACACCGAATCAGCCGGCCGCATGGGCGGCTACATCCGGTCCAGGGGCCGGTGGTCGTGGCGGCGCGGGGCGTCTTCCCGGGGCACGCTGACGCAGAGGCCCAACTCCGGACAGTGTCGGCGCAAGCGTTGGAACACGGCCTTGGCCGCGTCACCGCAGTCGGCCATGACGGTGGGCGCTCTTGAAGCGGTGGGCAATGACGTGATGCCAGGCTCATCCCGCAGCAGGCGTGTTCGATTCACGGGTCACGTTGATTCGGAACAGGTCCAACAGATTCCCGGGGCGGGTAACCCGTCGCCCCCGCGAACCAGCGGCGCGCTGGGGACAGCGCGCTCTGCCTGACAGGGAACTGCCGGTTGCCTTGCCACGCCTGAGGGCCAGCAGGCTGCACCGGCGAAGCGGGGCTTTTGCCGGTGGCATGGACAATGACCGGAAGCTATGCTGGGCGCGCCGAAATGAAGTGTGCATCGGCCTTAGCGAAGGCATTCCTGCTGGCGGCTGTGGCTTTCTACCTACCGAAGGCCACAGCGCAGACGTTGACCATCACCAACGGCGTCCACACCTATGTTGCCTTGACGAACACGACGGTCACGATGACCGGTCGCTGCGAACTGCGGGTCACGGCCACCAACAATCCAATCCCCGGCTGCCTCATCAACCTCGATTCGCCCAACGCGTGGTTTCTGATGCTGAACGTCAAGCCCTCCGCTGCCGCCGCTTCGTATCTCGGCCAGGTTCGCGTGAACGGCGCCAATGCGGTCTCCGGCAGCAACGTCCGCGTTGTCGAATACGGGATGGGCACGGTGGTTATTCCGCACGCGCCGAGCTATCAGCCGTTGCAGGTCTTCAGCGGCGCTCATTTCTCCGGCACGTCCAACTTCCTGAGTCAATACACAGCCTATGCCGACGGGGGACTCGGCGTGATGAACAACAACATCAGCTCGTTCAAACTCAAGCGCGGTTACCTGGCCACCTTCGCGCAAAACGGAAACGGCTCGGGCCTCAGCAGGAGTTTTGTCGCCCAAGACGGCGACCTGGACGTGGCGGTCATGCCGCCCGGACTGGACAACACAGTTTCGTTCGTGCGCGTTTTCCCGTGGCGCTGGACGGCCAAGAAAGGCATCGCCGGAAACATCCCCGGCAATCTCAACGTGCGCTGGTATTACAACTGGAGCATTGACCAGAATTCCTCGCTCGATTGGGAGTACGTGCCAATTCGGCAGAATCGTTGGTGGCCGGACCTCAATCAGAACTGGCAAACCCGCGGCGCCACCCACCTGCTCGGCTACAATGAGCCGGACAAATCGGATCAAGCAAACCTCGCGGTGGGCGACGCCATCGCTGCCTGGCCTGACCTCTTGGCCACAGGGCTGCGGGTCGGCTCGCCGGCAACCAGCGACAGCGGCCGCAGCGGTTGGTTGTATCCATTCCTCGCCCAGGCCGACGCAGCGGGGCTGCGCGTGGATTTCGTAGCTGTGCACTACTACTGGTGCTACGACCCGTCCAATCCGTCGGGCGCGGCCTCCCAGATGTACAACTTCCTCCTGGATACTTACAATCACGTGCAACGCCCCCTCTGGGTGACGGAGTGGAACAATAATGCCAACTGGACCGGTTGCGCCGACCCCACCTATGCGCAGCAACAGGCGTGTGTTGCCGCCATGATGGACATGTTGGAAAACACGCCGTTCGTCGAGCGGTACGCACTCTACAACTGGGTCGAAAACGTGCGGGCGGTGGAGACCAACGGTGTGTTGACGCCCGCGGGCGTCACGTATCGCGACAGGGCCTCGCGCATTGGCTACGTGCAGGACGGTCTGCCCGGCGGCGTCCGCCCGCGGGCGCGGTTCCGGTTTGAGCATGACGTGCTGGACAGCTCGGGGTTCGGCAACCACGGCCTGGCTGTCGGCATTCCCGCTTACACCCCGGGCCGATTCGGCAACGCCATCCGGTTGGACGGCACGAACAGTTACGTCCAACTCCCCACCAACATTGCCCATAGCGCCGGGTTCAGCTTCGCCGCGTGGGTATTCTGGGAGGGCGGCGGCAACTGGCAGCGTATTTTCGATTTCGGCAACGACGATACCCGGTACCTCTTCCTGACACCCAGCTCTGGCAGTGGCTCGTTGCGCTTTGCCATTTCGACCAATAGCCATCACAGTCAACACATCGTTCAAACCCCCGCTGCCTTGCCGGTCGGCCAATGGCGGCACGTCGCCGTCACGCTTGGCAACCAGGTAGCCCGGCTGTATCTCAACGGCGTGCTGGTGGCCGCGTCCAACAACGTCACCATCAACCCCTCGCAGTTGAATCCAAAGCGCAATTACCTCGGCAGAAGCCAGTACGCCGCCGACCCGTTGTTTCGCGGCCGGCTGGACGAGGTCATCCTGGCGGATTACGCGCTGACGGCTGCTGAAATCGCCGCGCTGCAGACCAACCAACCGCCGCAGTTCCCCGACACGGGCGACGGCTTCTGGACCGCCAACGCGGACGGCAATTGGAGTGACCCGGCCATGTGGAACGGGGGAGTGCCCGCCCATGGCCCCGGCCACACCGCGGACTTCACCACCCTCGACATTACGGCGAACCGAACCGTGACATTGGACTCCTCCCGCAGCATCGGCACGCTGCGGTTTGGCGACGCGTCCGGGACGCAAAGCTGGACGTTGACCAGCAGCGGGGGCAGCGTGTTGACCCTCGATGCCGCATCGGGCGATTTGCCCGCGATCGTGGTCAACCAAAACACCACAGTCCTGGCCGTGTCCCTGGCAGGGACCAACGGCTTTACCAAGAGCGGCCCGGGGCCCGTCGTCCTGAGCACCAGCAATTCTCTCTCCGGCGCGCTCAATCTGGACCGCGGCCTCGACGGCAACAACGATGATGGGGCGACACGGCTTGCCCATCCCGACGCCGTCCGCCATATCAGCTCGTTGAACATCCGCAACACCAGCGTCTCGACGGCCGGTGGCGCAACCCTCCAACTCGACGGCTCGGCGGGTAACCTCGTGCTCGACCAACTCATCAGAGTCACCTGCCGCAACAACAGCACGCGGCCCACAATTCAGAACCTCTCGGGCACGAACACGCTTCGCGGCTTCATCGCACTCAACGTCGGTGGCAACCAGTTCAACCTTCAGTCCGACGCCGGGCTGCTGGTCCTGAGCGGGACGAATCAATACATCGGTGCGCTGACCGCCGGACGGACTTATGCATTTTCCGGCGCCGGTGATCATTTGGTCAGCGGGCCGATTCTGCACTCGACCAACGGCGCCCCCATCGGCCTGAGCAAGTCCGGCCCGGGAACGTTGACCCTGGCGGGCGTCAACACCTACACCAACACCACAACCGTCAGCGGTGGTCTGTTGGTCGTCAACGGCACCAACGGCCGCAGCCCTGTGACGGTGTCGAGCGGGGCCACCCTGGGTGGCTGCGGCGTGATTGGCGGGCCGGTCACAGTGCAAGCCGGCGGCACGCTGGTGCCCGGCGCGACCCCCGCCGCCGTCGGCACGCTCACGCTCAGCAACTCGTTGACGTTGCAGTCGGGCAGCGTGACCCGGATGAAAATCAGCAAGGCGCCCATGATGAACGACGTGCTGCGCGTGGCAGGCTCGTTGCATTGCGGCGGCACGCTTGTGGTGACCAACCTGGGCGGCGCATTGGCCGCGGGGGATCACTTCAAGCTGTTCAGCACAGGCAGCCTCACCGGCGGGTTCGCCGCGTTCTTGCTGCCGGGCTTGACTCCGGACCTCGTGTGGAACACGAGTCGTCTGACAGCCGATGGCACACTCTGGGTGGTCCGCAGGCATCCGCCGCGCATTACCGGCGCACTGGTTCAGGGCCTCCATCTGATCATCGTCGGTTCGGAAGCCACCCCGGGCTGGCCGTGTTGGCTGGTGACTTCGACCAACGTGGACGTGCCGCTGGCCCAGTGGAGCTGCCTGGCCACAAACCTGGCGGGCGCGGACGGCCAATTCACCTTTTCAGCCGCAATCAATCCGGGCGCGACGCGGCAGTTCTTTGCCATCCGAATACCATGAACCAAACCAAACAACCGCTTGCCGAAACCTGCCCACCCTCCGCTCCTGAACCGCTACGAACAACCGCCCCGCAGGGTCAGTTGCCGCCAACGACCACGCGGGCTGGAGACGTGGCGGAACAGAATCCACGTCTGCCGGCTCTTGGTTGTTGGCCTCTGGCCAAGCCACCAACGACCCTGCCGCGGTTGGTGTCTCGGGGCCGGAGGCGCAAGCCCGCGCGCCCCGCACGGGCGCGCTACCGCTCAAGCGTGTTCCTCGAGAGCAACAGACTCTGTGCCCTCGTTGGCATCGTCCTGCTGGCGCTGGCGGTCGTGGCCCCGGGCAAAGCTGATGACCAAGCGGCATTGGAGGCAGGCTGGTCCAATCCGCCCCGCGAGGCCCGCCTGCGCGCCTACTGGTGGTGGCTCAACGGCAACGTCACCAAAGAGGCCATCACGCGCGACCTCGAACAAATGAAGGCCAAAGGTTTCGGCGGCGCGTTAATTTGCGATGCCGACGGTTCGAGCCAGGACGGCAACGCGCGCGCGTCCCACGGCCCGACGTTTTTCTCCCCGGCGTGGCGGGAGCTTTACAGACACTGCCTGCGTGAAGCCGACCGGCTGGGGCTGGAGTTGAGTCTGAACATCCAGAGCGGCTGGAATCTGGGCGGGCCAGTTGTGCCGGCCGACGACGCGCCCAAGAAGCTGACCTGGTCGCTGACACGCGTGCAAGGCGGCACAAACCTCTCCGTGCACCTGGCCAAACCGGCCGCTCGCGACGGCTATTACCGGGACCTGTTCGTGCTGGCCTGGCCCGGGCGCGCCCCGGTGCAGGAGGCGCGGCCCTTGCAGAATCTGGCTCAAAAGGCCCTGCTCAAGCCGCTGGTGCCATTCTCGGCTCCCGACACCGCGCCGTTGTTCCAAGAATGGCCCGCCCGCACCGGTGAACAGACCGTACGGGCGGATGAGGTGCTGGACCTGACGGCGCAATGGAGCGGCGACGAGACACTGCGCTGGGCCGCACCGGCCGGCGAATGGGAGGTGCTGCGGCTGGGTTGCACGCTCAACGACCATTGCCGCGTCTCGACTTGCAGCGAGGGCTGGGAGGGTTACGCGCTTGACCCGTTTGATGCCGGGGCGTTCCGGCGTTACTGGGACGCGGTGGTCGAGCCGCTCATGGCCGATGCCGGCCCGCTGGCAGGGCAGACGCTCAAGTACCTGCACACGGACAGTTGGGAGGTCGAGGTGGCCAACTGGACGCCCACGCTCCGTGACGAATTTCGCAAACGCCGCGGCTACGATCCGCTGCCGTGGCTACCGGTCGTTGCGGGCGTCCTTGTCAACAGCCGCGACGAGAGCAACCGATTTCTCCACGATTTCCGCCGCACGCTGGGCGACCTGGCCATTGACCACCACTACCGGTTGTTCCGCGAAGGCGCGCACCAGCACGGCCTGCTGATTCATCCGGAAAGCGGCGGGCCGCACGCCGTGCCGATTGACGCGCAACAGTGCCTGGGCTTCAACGACGCGCCCATGAGCGAGTTCTGGGCGTGGTCCTGGCGGCATCGCATCGGCGACACCAACCGGTTCTTCGTCAAACAGCCCGCTTCGGCTGCGCACACCTACGGCCACCGGCTCGTCCTGGCCGAAGGCTTCACCACCATCGGCCCGCATTGGCAGGAGACGCTCTGGGACAACCTCAAGCCGTCCTTCGACAAGGCGCTGTGCGAAGGGCTGAACCTGCTGGTGTGGCACGCCTTTGTCTGTTCGCCCGATCGCGAGGGTGTCCCGGGCCAGCAATACTTCGCCGGCACGCACCTCAATCCGCTGGTAACCTGGTGGTCCCGGTCCGGACCGTTTTTTGATTACATCAACCGCTGCCAGTTCATGTTGCAGCAGGGCCTGTTTGTGGCGGACGTGGCGTATTACTACGGCGACCACGTGCCCAATTTCGCCCAATTGAAGAGTCGCGACCCGGCCCAAGTATTGCCCGGTTACGACTACGACGTGGTGACGGCGGAGGTCATCTTGGAACGCATGACGGTCCAAGACGGCCGGCTGGTCCTGCCCGACGGCCTGAGTTATCGGCTGCTGGTACTGCCGGACCGACCGGTCATCTCGCTGCCGGTGCTGCGCAAGCTCAAGGAACTGGTCGCCGCCGGCGCAACCGTGCTGGGCCCCAAGCCGACGCGGGAGCAGTCGTTGACGCACTACCCGCACAACGATGCCGAAGTGCGCGACCTGGCTGATGTATTGTGGGGCAAGTTCGACGTCCCGTCCTCTGTTGCAGACGGCCAGCGGTCGGCTGAGGGCCGAACCACGGCCCACGGCAGAGGCCGCGTGATCAGCGGCCGCACGGCGCGCGAAGTGTTGCTGGCAGACGGGATTTTGCCGGACTGCGAGTGGACCGGCCCGGGGGATGTGCCTGTGGACATGGACTACATCCATCGCCGGGACGGGAATGCGGACATTTACTTTGTGGCGAACCGCTCGACGAATGCGGTCGCGCTGCGGTGCGCTTTCCGTGTCGCGGGCAGGGCGCCGGAGCTGTGGGACGCGGTCACCGGCGAGCGCCGGTTCGCCACCGCGTACGCGGAGGCCAACGGGCGCACCACCGTGCCGCTGGAGTTTGCCCCATGCGGATCGTGGTTTGTGGTGTTTCGCCAGCCGGCGTCGAAGCACCCGCCCGGCGGCAAGAGCAATGCCCGCGTCTTCAGCCCGGTCGCCGAGTTGACCGGGCCTTGGACCGTGCGGTTTGATCCACAGTGGGGCGGACCGGAGTCGGTGGAGTTTCCCACACTGGTCAGTTGGACCGACCGGCCCGAGCCGGGCATCCGGTTTTACTCCGGCACGGCCACCTACACGAAGCGCTTCGAGTGGGAGTCCGAAGTCGGGAGCCCGAACTTCGAGGTCTGGCTTGACCTGGGTCACCTGCGCGAGCTGGCCGAGGTGCGCGTGAATGGCAAGCCGTGTGGCATCGTTTGGACACCCCCGTTTCGGGTCAACATCGGCAATGCCCTCCGCCCGGGCGTCAACACGCTGGAAGTGGACGTGGTGAACTTCTGGCCGAACCGGCTTATCGGCGATGCAGCCCTGCCGCCCGAGCAACGGCGGACGAAAACCAACATTCGCAAGCTGACCGCCAGCACGCCGCTAATGCCGTCGGGCTTGTTTGGCCCTGTCCGCCTGTTGAGGGCTGGCGTTGCCCTGCCTTGACCCGTTTGCCGTCCGGCTCTGGTGACGTCGCCAAAACGCTTGGCGGTCCGGCGGCAAAGCTGTTGCCAGACGGGCGGCCCTGTGGGCATACTGGCGGCGCTTATGAAACGTCGCCAATTCCTCACGTCATCCACCACCGTTGCCGCGCTGGCCGCCGTCATGCCGGCGTTGCTGAGTCGCGCGGCAGAAGGTTCATCCCCGGTCGGCCGGGAATTCTACGAACTGCGGCTCTACCACTTGCGGCGGGGGCCGATGCAAAAACGCTTCGACGACTTCATGCGTCAGGCCGCCATTCCGGCCCTTAACCGCGCCGGCGTGTCGCCGGTGGGCGTCTTTGACATCGCCACCGGCCCGGACAACCCGAGCAAGTATGTGTTGCTGCCCTATGCGTCGCCGGCGGTGTTTGCGGCGGCGTACGAAGCGATGGCCACCGATGCCCAGGTGCTGGCGTCGGAGTTCACCACGGCGGCGCCCACCGACCCGCCGTTCATCCGGATGGAGAGTTCGTTGCTGCTGGCGTTCGAGGGTATGCCCAAGCTGGAGATCCCCAAGCAAACCGCGGAGAAAAAGCCCCGACTCTTCGAGCTGCGCATCTACGAGAGCCACAGCCCCAAGGCCAACCGCAAGAAGATCGAGATGTTCAACGTGGGGGAGATTGACCTGTTCCGGCGGACAGGGTTGGCGCCGGTGTTTTTCGGCGAGGCGCTGGTGGGGAGCAAGCTGCCCAACCTGACCTACATGCTGGTGTATGATGACATGGCGGCGCACGACGCCAATTGGCGGGCGTTCGTCACGCATCCGGAGTGGAAAAAGCTCAGCACCACACCCGGTTACACGGACGCCGAGATCGTTTCCAACATCACCAACGTGTTCCTCCGGCCCACCGGTTACTCGCAGGTTTAGCTGGGGTTTCTGACGCTGCTCGTAGCCGCCGCTGGGAGGCGGCGGACCTCTCCGGTATGCAGCCAAGTCTGCCGCCTCATGGCGGCAGCTACAGATAGGCGGGCCTTCCTGCTCGCCATGAAAGATTCGAGGTAGCGAGCTGCTGAACGAGTCGTGTCCGACGAAGAGGCCATGCCCCGATTCTGATTAATCCGGGGGCGGTTGCTGAGCACAACCTCGTTGGGCAGCCTGCCAGGCCGGCTGGTCGCGCGACGGCAAGGACGGTTGTGGCGGACGGCTGCGCAGCCGGGAGCATTTAGCCGGCGCTGCCGTCCAATACGGCATGAAACGCGCACTTTTGGGCTTGGCATTGATCACTCTGGCGGGTGGGCTCCTGTCCGGTCTGCCTGCGCAGGCGGATGGGTTCATCGTCATTGACGAGGCGTATTGGCGGCCACCGCCGCACCCGGCCCCGCCTCCCTGGCCGCCTCCGCGCCCGCCCCGGCCGCCGCGGCCCGTTCCGCCCCCACGTCCCTACATTTTCGCGCCGCTGGAGGTCGCCTATCACCACGTGACTGTGAAGATTGTCGGCCAGGTCGCCACCACGTCCGTGGACCAGGAGTTTTACAACCCGAACCCGTCGCGGCTGGAGGGCACATACCTGTTCCCCATCCCCAAGGGGGCGCAGATTGACCGGTTCAAAATGGACATCGGCGGCAAGATGGTCGAGGCGGAGCTGTTGCCCGCTGACAAGGCCCGCCAGATTTACGAGGACATCGTCCGCAAGGCCAAAGACCCGGCGCTGCTGGAATACGCCGACCGCGACGTGTTCAAGGTGCGCATCTTCCCCATCGAGCCGCACAGCAAGAAGCGCATCACGGTCTCCTACACCCAACTGCTCCAAGCCGACGCCGGGCTGGTCAGCTACGTGTACCCGCTCAACACCGAGAAATTCTCCGCCAAGCCCATCAAGGACGTCAGCATCAAGGTCGAGCTGGAGACCCAACAGCCCCTCAAGTCGGTGTATTCCCCCAGTCACGACGTCGAGGTCAAGCGGCACGGTCCGAACCGCGCCACGGCCGGTTTCGAGGCCCACGACGTGAAACCGGACCAGGATTTCGCCCTCTACTTCGCGCCGGAAAAGGACGAGCTGGGCGTCAACCTGCTGGCCCATCGCACCAGCGGGGAGGACGGCTATTTCCTGCTGCTGGCCGCACCGGGCTTGGACGTGGAGGACAAGAAGATCGTGCCCAAGGACGTGGCGTTTGTGTTGGACACCTCCGGCTCGATGGCCGGCAAGAAGCTCGAGCAGGCCAAGAAGGCCCTCCGATTCTGCGTCGAGAACCTTAACGACAGCGACCGGTTCGAGGTGCTGCGGTTTTCCACCGAGGTCGAGCCGCTGTTCAACCGGCTCGTCGAGGCCACGAAGCCCAATCGCGCCCGGGCAAACGAGTTCATCGAGGGCCTCAAACCCATCGGCGGCACGGCCATTGACGACGCGCTCCGCCGGGCGCTCAATCTCAAATCTCAAATCTCAAATCTGGAGTCCGGCAGCGAGCGCCCCTTCGTCATCATCTTCCTCACTGACGGCCAACCCACCGTCGGCACGACCGACGAAAACGAGATCGTGGCCAATGTGAAAAAAGCCAGCGAGGGCCGCACCCGCATTTTCTGCTTCGGCATCGGCACGGACGTCAACACGCACCTGCTGGACAAGATCACCGAGCAAACGCGCGCCGTCAGCCAGTACGTGCTGCCCGACGAAGACCTCGAAGTGAAGGTGTCGAACTTCTTCGCCAAGATCAAAGAACCGGTCCTGGCCAACCCCACGCTCAAGTTCACCGGCCAGGTCCGCGTGACGAAGCTCCACCCCTCGCCGTTGCCGGACCTGTTCCGGGGCGACCAGCTCGTGCTGGTGGGCCGTTACAGCGGCCAGGGCGACGCGGCGGTTGTGCTCGAAGGCTCGGTGGGCGGCGCGCAGCGCGCGTTCACTTACGAAGTCCGCTTCCCGCGTGAGGCGGAAACCCACGAGTTCATCCCCCGCCTCTGGGCCACCCGCCGTGTGGGCTACCTGCTGGACGAAATCCGACTGCACGGCGAGAGCGCCGAGTTGAAGGACGAAGTTACCGACCTGGCGCGCAAATACGGCATCGTCACGCCCTACACTGCCTATCTGATCGTGGAGGATGAGGAGCGGCGGGGTGTGCCGTTGACCATGCAGACGCTGCCGCAGCTTTACACCGACGCTGCTGCGCGCCGGGAGGCCGCGCAGAACTGGGCCTCCTTCAACCGGGCCAGGGACGGCGAGCAGGCCGTGGCCGGAGCGCGGTACGGGTTGGCATTACGGTCAGCGAACGCGCCGGCTGCCGCCGCTGCTGACAGCCTCAAGGAGGCCAACCGCGCGCTGGGTGTTTTCAACGGAAGCAGCCTTGTCGCCGCTACGCCGGCCGGGCAATCCCGCGTGCGGCTGGCGCAGGTCGCTCAACAAAACCAGTTCGTGGCCGGCCGGAACTTCTTCCAGAACGACAAGCAGTGGATTGACGCCGAGGTGCAGAAATTCCCGAACGCGCGGCGGCAGCGGATTCAGTTCAACTCGGCGGAGTATTTCGCCTTTGCGGCCAAACACCCGCGCGCCCTGCCGTGGCTGGCCCTGGGCCAGAATGTCCAGTTCGTTCTGGACGGTACCATCGTCGAAATCTACGAGTAAGCGCGGCCGTCAGCCCGGGACGGCCCGACAAGCGGGTGGCGGTTGCCTTTCGGGATTCGCCGGTTTAACCGCCCCCCCGGCGTCGGCGGGGTGGGCGCGGAGCGACCACCGCATCACTGGTTCTTGGCGGCGGGGAGATTCAGCTTGGCCAGAATCGGATTCAGCGCCGCGACCCATTTGGCGTAGCCGGCGGCATTCGGGTGGAGCAGGTCTGGGAACTCGTCCGGCTTCGCGTTGCCGTCGGCGTCGGCAAAGATGCTCCACGTGTCACAGCGGATGCACCCGGCGTCCTTTTGGACCAACTCGTCCACCAAGGCGTTCAGCTTTCGGATCTTGTCCGCCGGACGCTGTTTACTGGCGTGGCTGGGCATGACACTGCACACGATGACGGGCAATTTCGGGTTGGACCGGCGGAGCGCAGCCAGGATGGCCGCCATGTTCTCCGCCACGTCGGCGGGGTCGGCGCCCAGGCCAATGTCGTTGGTGCCGATGAGCAGCACCACCGCGGCCGGGGCCAAATCCAGCACATCTTCCTGAAGGCGGTAAAGAACGCCGCGGGTCGTGTCTCCACTGATGCCGCGGTTGGCACACCGGTATTGCGGGAAGTGCTGGCCCAGGTCGCCCCAGCCCTGGGTAATCGAGTCCCCCAAAAAGACAAGCGCGCCCCGGCTGGCGGCTTTGTTGGCCTTGAACTCGGCGCGGCGGGCCGTCCAGACCTTGTCGAACCAGTCGCCCTTCTGGGCCGGGCCTTTGCCGGGCAACATCTCCGCCGTTGGCGCCCGGTCTGTGGCTTGACTGCGTTGTGGCTCTTGGGCGGCCAGGCGCGCGTCGCCCCCGCTCGTCAACAGGCCGACCAGCAACAGCGTTGAGAACCCCGACCAAGACCGTTTCTGACGGATTTGCCCATTCATGCGCCCAGTTTCAGCCGACCTTGGCGGGTTGACAATCCGATTCCCGCTTGCCGCGCGCGGCGTGTGGAGGGCTTGCTCGACAGCCGGCTGTCGTCGGAGATGGGATGCTTGGCGTTACGCGCCGGGGCCGCGGTTGGCGGCGCACCCCGCGAACAACCACGCGCACGGTCGGCACCCGGCCGGGCGGATTCATTTGCAGAGAATCGGGCAGCTTTTTATCCTGCGTCGCCGGATGAGCTTCGCGCGCTGGTTGGCGAGAAGCCATCCCCGTGCTGGTGAACCTTGCACTAACGAGTTTGGAAGCGGCCGTGGTGGCCCTGGGCTTGGCGCTGTTACTGGCGGAGTTGGGGCTGCCGGCCGCGCGCCGGCGCGCGCTGGCTTACGTGACCGCGGCGGTGCTTGCCCTGCTGTTCCTGAATACATTCAGCGGTTTCTGCAGTTGCGCCGGCGTGGGCCAGTCGGCCTTCGCAGGCATGTTCGTTCAGGACGGCCTGTCGGTATTCGCGAAGCGGTTGTTTCTATTGGCCGGTCTGTTCACCGTGCTGATGGCGGCGGAAGCGCCGGAACGGCTTGGCTCAGGTCTGCTGACTTACTGCGCGCTGGTCGTGTTTGCGCTGGCCGGCATGCTGTTTGCCGCCTCGGCCAACGACCTGGTCATGCTCTTTGTAACGGTGGAACTGCTTACGCTCGCGTCTTGTGTGCTGGTCAGTTTCCAGCGCGGCCAGACCGCGTCGTTGGAAGCCGGCCTCAAGTACCTGATTCTGGGCGCCGTGGCCTCGGCTTTCCTGGTGTTTGGCATCGCGCTGGTCTGGGGCGTCAGCGGCCGGCTCAACTTCAGTGGTTTGGCGGAGCTGTTGTTCAAGGATTCCGCTCTGGCCGACAACAAATTGTTCCTGACCGGTGTGCTGCTGATCCTGGCCGGGCTGAGTTTCAAGCTGGCCACGTTCCCGATGCCATTCTGGGCACCGGATGTGTATGAGGGCGCGCCGACGCCGACAGCGGCCTTCCTGGCGATCGGCTCGAAGGCCGCCGGCTTCGTGCTGCTGCTACGGTTTCTGTTCACCGCGGTGTCCGGCGTGGCGGCTCAATGGGCGCATCTGCTCGTACTGACCGCTGGCGCGACGATCCTTTATGGCAACCTGTGCGCCCTCCCTCAGCGCAATCTCAAGCGGCTGCTGGGCTATTCCAGCATTGCCCACGCGGGCTACTTGCTGCTGGGCGTGGCTGCGTTGAGTGACGCCGGGCGGTCGGCCTTGTTGTTTTACCTGGTCGGCTACCTGTTCACGACAGCAGCCGCATTTGCGGTCGTGGTCCTGGTGCTGCGGCAGCTCGACGCGGAGGACATCACCAACCTGGCGGGCCTGGGCCAGCGGGCGCCGTTGGTGGCGGTGACGATGACCCTGGCGATGGCTTCGCTGGCGGGCGTCCCACCCCTGGTGGGGTTCTTTGGCAAATTCCTGCTCCTGAAGGCCGTGATCGAACGGGGCACAACGGACTCAGCCTACTACGCCCTGGCCTTCGCCGCACTGGCGGGGGTTGTGATCTCGCTTTACTACTATTTCGGTGTCATCCGGGCCATTTACTGGAGCCAACCTCGAGACACATGCGAGCCGGTCTCGCTCTCAGCCTCCATGCGCCTGGCCATTGCGGCCTGCATCGGCGGGATGCTGTGGTTGGGGTTGTTTCCCGGGACCGTTCTGGGTTGGGCGGAGAACGCCGCAGCGGTCTTGAAATAGCCGCACGGAGGGCGGGGATTGCCGAGCCGCGACGGGAAACGCCCGGCCGCCAGCTTCGGGGCACGCGGCCGGAGCGGGACTGCGGCGGCCGCAAGCCCGCGGCGATCATCCCAAGTGGAGGCCAAGCCGCCAGCGCGGAATTCCAATTGCGCCCCCACCAAGATTGGGTTTGTCTGAAGCCCGGCTATTGGCCTGTTGAACCATGAAAATCAATCAGCCCCTCGTCGAAGTTCTGCCCGGCTTGCTGCTGGCCTCCGTCGTGGCCATTCACGCTGGCGCCGAGGCGCCCAAGCCGCTCTGGCAGATTGGTCGGCCCGACGGCGACAACCGTGAGTTCGCGCTGGCGCCGTCCGGCCACGCACAGTTCCGCGAAGACGGTCTGTTTGTGGTGGGGGAGTCGGATGCCGCGCGCGACTGGCCCTACTTCCAGCCCGGGCCGCTGGACGCATGGGCCGGTGGCCGGAGCCACACCTTCACCGTGGTCTTCGGCCTGAAGGAAGCGCCCCCGGGCGAAGCCCGATTGAAAGTCAACCTGCTGGACACCCATGCCGCCCAGCCGCCGGAGGTCGAGTTCCGACTCAACGAGGCGGCGGTGACGCGCAAGCTGGCCGCCGGCGCGGGCGACGCGAGCATCCACGGCCAACCCGCCAAGGGCAAAGCGCAGGCCTTCGAGATCACCTTCCCGAGCGGCGCGCTGAAAGCCGGCGACAACCAGCTCCACATCACGACCAGAAGCGGGTCGTGGATGCTTTACGATGCGCTGGTTTTCGAGGCGCCGGCCGGCGCGGCGAAACGGACGTCATGACGGATCCACGTGAGCGCCTGGTTGGCGCCGAGACCGGCTACCCCGGCACACAGGTCGCCACCTACCGTACCGAGCGCGGCACCCCGTACCTCACCGAGCCCGGCGTGCAGTTGCTGGCGCGCCCCGCCGTCTCGGTGGACGGTCTGCGCCCCTTCCTCGACGGGTTCGATCCTGCCCTCGGGTTCTCTGCCTACGTCGACGACCCGACGCCGCTGCCCCCTGGCGCACAGCTCTGCAAGGTCGCGGGCCAGCTCTGCTACGCCAGCTTCGGACCCAGGCGCACGCAGAACCGGGACGCCCCTCGCTACTTCCGCAACATCAAAGAGTCGGGCCACGGCTCCGTGTTGGAGCACGCCTGCTACTCTCTGCTGCTCTATGGCATCTCGCGAAGCGTCACGCACGAGCTGGTGCGCCACCGGGCCGGGTTCGGGTACTCGCAGCTCAGCCAGCGCTATGTGTCCGGCCAG
>Ga0101944_10002205_pt1 | contig 32985 bp, 25 predicted proteins | sample DewCreD2012metaG_FD_75245 | JGI IMG/M metagenome (GOLD analysis project Ga0101944, IMG submission 75245) | Hot spring sediment bacterial and archeal communities from British Columbia, Canada, to study Microbial Dark Matter (Phase II) - Dewar... ... | reverse complement strand
AGCCCGCTCTGCGCAGGGGTGCGGTAGTGCGGGGTCGCTGCAAGGGGGACAGCCCGCTCTGCGCAGGGGTGCGGTAGTGCGGGGTCGCTGCAAGGGGGACAGCCCGCTCTGCCCACTCGCTTCGCTCGAGGCAGAGGAGGCAGTCCCCCTTGCGCTTGAGGCAGAGTAGGCAGTCCCCCTTGCGGTCGGGGCAGGGGAGGCGGCCGCCTGTGGCGGATCGTGAGCGGCTGTGTGATATTGTGTCATTTGGCTTCCGCGCCGCCGCGCCGCCCGCGTGAGGCGCGCGCCCTAAGGCGTGACGGTAACTTGATGGAGGAAATGAGATGTCATCCGATTTGTCCGGCGCCCACCCCAGCGCACGGCGTGCTCCCTCTGCCTTCCGGGCCTTCCCCGTTTTCCTGGCCTTCCTTGCGATGGGCTTCGGCGACGCCGTGGGTCCGTTTGTAGGCCTCGCCAAGCAGCAGTTTGACCTATCCAACTTCGCGGCCCAATTGATCGCCTTTATGGGCTTCATCATGTTCGGAATTCTCTCCGTCCCCATGGGCATCTACCAGGACAAGAGGGGCAAGAAGTTCATCCTGCTTCTGGGCCTGGCGGTGATGCTTGCAAGCATGTTGATTCCCACCGTGCTGGGCCTCACAACGTTTCCGGTGTTCCTCCTGACGGTGCTACTTCTTGGGGCCGGCGCGACCACACTCCAGGTGGCCGGCAATCCTCTCATGCGCGACGTTTCCGCCCCGGCGAAGTACTCGCGCAACCTGTCGCTCGCCCAGTTCGTGAAGGCGATCGGGTCGCTCTCAGGCCCGCTGATTCCGGTCATCGCGGCCAACGCCTGGGGCCTCGACTGGAAGATTGTTTTCCCGGTTTACGCCGCCGCCATCGCGGTCGCGCTGGCCGCCGGCATGACGCTGCGCGTTGAATCCGCCGCCCCCTCGGCCCGGCCCGCCACGCTTGGCTCCTGCCTGGCGCTGCTCCGCAACGGCTATGTCTCGATGATGGTTCTCGCCATATTCCTTTACGTTGGCGCGGAGGTTTCCGTCAGCTCCGGAGCGCCGCTCTACTTAAGGGAGCGATTCGGCGTCGACATCAGCCGTATTGGCCTTCTGGGAACCGGCCTGTTTTTCGCCGCCCTTACGATCGGACGCTTCTCCGGCGGAGTCATCCTGAACTGGCTCAAACCCAAAGTATTCTTCGTCATCACCAGCATTCTTTCCGTGGCTGGATTGCTGGGGCTGTTCGTGCCCAACGGCACGCTGGCCGTAGCCAGTTTCTTCGTCGCGGGGCTCGGCTTCGCAAACATTTTTCCGCTCGTATTCTCCATCACCATCGACCGGATGCCGGAGCACACGAACGCGCTCTCGGGCCTCATGGTCATGGCCATCGTCGGAGGCGCCTTCCTGCCCCCGCTGATGGGATGGGTGGCGGACGCGGCGGGTTCCGTGCAAAGCGGTTTTGTGGTTCCTCTCGCCGCCGTCGCCTACATCGTGTGGGTGTCGCTGGTGAGCGGGAGGAAGCCGCAGGCCGCCGCCTAAGAGGAGAGAGCAGCCATGACGCCTGCGAACGACCCGCGCATCGTCCTGACACTGGATGCCGGGGGCACGAACTTGAAGTTTTCCGCGATCCGCAGCAACCGCCTCCTGGCAGGCCCGATTTCGCTGCCCACGGGAGCGGACAACCTGGACCGCTGCCTCAACAACATCGTGCGCGGTTTTGAGCGCGTCCGTGAAACACTGCCCGAGCCGCCCGCGGCTATCAGCTTCGCGTTTCCCGGCCCAGCCGACTATCCCGCCGGCATCGTAATGAACATCGGCAACCTTCCGGCCTTCCGGGGCGGCGTGGCCCTCGGCCCGTTCCTGGAGGACAGGTTCGGCATCCCCGTTTTCATCAACAACGACGGGGACCTTTTCGTGTTCGGCGAGGCCATTGCCGGACTCCTCCCCCACGTGAACGACATCCTCGAAAAGGCGGGCAGCCCCAAGCGTTACAAGGTGCTTTTCGGAATCACACTGGGCACAGGTCTTGGAGGCGGCATCGTCAGGGATGGCGAGCTTTTTGTGGGCGACAATTCCGCGGCGGGCGAAGTCTGGCTGTCCCGCAACAAGCTGAACCCCGCCATCAACGCCGAGGAGGGCGCTTCGATCCGCGCCGTCCGGCGCGTTTACGCGGAACGCGCGGGCGTGGCGTTCGAGGAAGCCCCCGAGCCGAAGGACATTTTCGAAATCGGCATGGGCCGGGCCCCTGGCGACCGGGCGGCCGCGGTGGAGGCCTTTCGCAGGATGGGAGAAGTCGCGGGGGACGTCGTGGCGCAAGCGCTGACGCTGGTGGATGGCCTGGCTGTGGTGGGCGGCGGACTTTCCGGCGCCGCGCCGTTGTTTCTTCCGGCCCTTGTGGCCGCCGCCAACGCCGACTACGAAGGCACGGGAGGCCGCTTCCGCCGCCTGATTCCGCGCGTCTACAACCTGGAGGACCCCGCGGACCTGGCCTCCTTCCTGGAGGGAGAGCAGCGCGAGATTACGGTGTACGGCTCATCCCGCAAGATCCGGCACGACCCGCAGCAGCGCACCGGCGTCGGGCTTTCCCGCCTGGGAACGAGCGAAGCCGTCGCCATCGGCGCATACGCCTTCGCCCTGCGCAAGCTCGGCTGAACCTGCCACCGGGGCAGATTCCTTCGCGGACGGCAACGGGGCTTATTCTCCCAAGAAATGAAAAGAGCGAGAGGGGGTTTCCCTCTCGCTCGAAGGTTAGGTTACCTCTGTAGCTGTTAGTTGCCGAGCTGCTCGCCCTGGTTCGGCAGAGCACCCAGGCCGGCGTTCTGCGCCGGACGACCCGTCAATACGCTGGGCTGCATCGACGGACGATCCGGAATCACGAGCGCCAGGTAGCCCTGAGCCAGTTTCTGGGACCCGAAGTCGCTCACGAACGCGAAGCCGTGCGCATACTGGAACTGGCAGGTCGCGATCATGTAACCGCGGAAACCAAGCAGAGTGCCCGCAGTGGTAGCAGTGGAGGTCCCATCCGGGTTGAGAACTGAACCACCCGCCGAGAGTACTCCGACATACTGGCCACCGGCCGGAATCGCCGGCGTGGTCTGTACCGCCTGAGCGCCGGTCAGAGCGGCGCTGTTGGCCTGACCGTAGAAGTTCAGGGTGCAGGCGCCGGTCTGGTTGACCGTCCCGAACGGATCCTTGCTGGTGTTGGAGATCGCGATACCGGTATCCCACGACGAACCGAACTGGACCAGATACGGGAAGAGCAGGATGGTGCGGCAGTTCTGGGTCACGATCAGAACCTGACGATCGTAATCCGCAGTGCTGTCCTGGAAGCGCGGCACATCGTCAGTTTCGGAAGCGTTGTCCGGGCTGGCGAACATGACCGGCGTGGAGTGCGGCCAGAACCGGCTGTGCGCGTTCACCGGGTTCACGGTGACGGGGGCCGGGTTGTTGGCAACCACGTTGATTTGGGCGACAATTGTGTCGTTGAGGTACTGCGCCGTCGCCGGCGAAGCATAACCCGTCACTTCCCAAGTGAAAGTGTAGGTCTGCAAGCCGCCCGACGTGCTCACGCTCTGACTCGCCGAGTAGGTCAAACCGTTGGTCGACGTGCCGGAAACCGCGGTCAGGGTCACTCCAACCGGAACGTTCACGACCACCGCGCGGAACTTCGTGCCGGCCGTCGCAACGCCGATGGAGTTGGCGCTAACCAAGTTTCCAGTAAGAGGAGCACCCGATCCGGTTGGCGGAACACCAACGGAGCTCCATCTCGGGTTGTAACCAGACTCATCAAGATAACCCGCGCCGGGCACCCAGTGCGGAATCGCCGGCGGCGGGCTTCCACCGAGCCAGTTGTTCCACCGCGGCTTGAACGCCATGGCGTAGCCTTCACGCAGATTGACGTTGAAGCTGCCGGTGATGGTCGCGTCCGTGCTGGCGCGGCAATTGTCGATTGTCAGCGGATCATAGCTGACAATCAGGCCAGGCAGCACATCGGCGATTGTGGCGATGTTGGTCGGGGTGAGCGGGATCGACGTCGGCGCGATAATGTTCACGCGCGCCTGAATCGACTGGCCGGCCACCACCTGAGGCAACACACGCACGTTGGTCAGACGAATGGTGCGCTGGTCCAGGTTGCTGTTCGGACCAACCAGCACCACGCCCTGCCACTCCACGGTGTCATTCGCCACCTGGACGGCCTGGTATACGTTCTGGCTGCCGTCGGAATAAGGAACCGTCGGCGCCGTCACGTAACCCTTGGGCGCGTACATTGTCGGGTCGGGAACCACCGGGATGCCACCCGAGCAGTACGGATGGAAGGTCGGCGAACCCACCGTTGAAGAACAGGGAACCCAGGGATGCGTGTCATCCAGAAGCAGGGTCGCTTCCGAAACCGGAGGAGTTGCCCCGCCGATGTCGGCCGTCGTCCCGCTCAGGATCTTGCTGGTGACCCGGGCGCCGAGGACCTGAAGCCGAATGTTGGCAATCAGGCCGTTCTGTTGCAAAATCTGCGGCAGTGTGCCCGAGCAGGTCAACAACACGTCACCGGCGATGTCCGCCACGCCTTCAGCGCGGACAACCGTCGGAACGGCGGTCACAGTGCACGCAAAGTCCGCGGCGCTGGCGACGGTCCCAAACAGGAGAGCCCCCGCAATCAACGCCAGAAACAACTTGCGAAAATCTGCCATTTCCTTCTCCTTGTGAAATCGAATTCGAATTGATGAGAGTGCTCTCTTCTCCTGAGCCTCAGTTCTTCTTCATTCCTTCATCAGAACCGCCGCCCTTGCCCCTGCCGCTTCCATCCCCGGGGAGTTCCCCGGGAATTCCGCTGCAAGCGCAACGGCTTCCGGTCCTCACTTCCTGATCCCGGCTGCTCCTTGCTTTCCAACCATGGTGCTCGCGGGACTCAACCACATGAAAGCCGCAATGCTCATCGGACGCGGACAAATCATTCATAACATTGACAAGGCCCCGGAGTCAAGAGAAAAATGCTGGGCGGTCCGTCCCAGCCCCCTGTTCCCGCCGGTTTTGCACCAAGCAGCGATTAGACCACGCCCTCCCACCGCAAGTCAACTGGAACTTTGGATAGCGGCGTACCCGGGGGACCGGCGGGCCGCCGCTCCTGGGCGCGCCCGGGCCGGAAAAGCCTGGGGGGAGGGGCGGATGGAGCGAACTGTGCCCACTTTGGGAGCGCCGGGCCAAATCCGGCCGGCGCGCCTGGTTGACGCCCCCGTCCCCAGCCCATACAATGAAAGTGCGAGGAGGCCGCATGAGATCAATTGGTTTGCCCGAGCTCGCGATCATTTTGGGAATTGCCGTCCTGTTGTTCGGCGGGCGCAAGATCCCCGAACTAGCCAAGGGCTTGGGTGAAGGCATCCGCAACTTCAAGCACGCCCTGAAGGGCGAGGAAAAGACCACCGAAGAAAAGAAGCAGGCGTAGGCTTCCTTGCTCCGCTCGCCGTTTGAGCGAACCGCACTCCGGTATCTTAAAAAAAGAGAAGCACAATCTCCAAACAAAAACCCCGCGGGAACCCGCGGGGTTTTCATTTTTTCCGGAGATACGCGCGGCGCCGCCTATTTCTTCTTGGGCGGCACGATCGCGTCCTTCACAGCCTTGGCGACGCGGAATTTCACGACTTTCTTAGCCGGAATCTTAATGGCCTCGCCCGTGGCCGGATTGCGGCCCATGCGGGCCTTGCGCTCCACCCGCACCAGGCGGCCCAACCCCGGCAGCACGAAAACGCCATTCTTCTTGGTCTCAGCGACCGCGGTGGCGGCGTACACGTCCACGCACGCCTTGGCTACCTTGTTGCTGATGCCGCACGCGGCGGCGATCTTCTTTACGAACTGGCTCTGCGTCATGCGCTTGTCAGCCATAACCCTCCTTGACGATTCTTCCCATTGATTGAATCCGGCGGCGCTTCTCCGCCCCCCGCCCTGACGCGGCGCGGAGCGCGAATCACGCTCCGAATTGCTACCTCATGATAAGAGAAGCGAGGGCCGTTGTAAAGAGAAATCTGCGAAAAATGGGCGATTTTTGGAGAAATTTCCGAGAGGACGGCTCGAAACCCCCGTCAGAGGCCCCTCCGGTCCCCGTCGCGGCCATCGGGCGCGGCCGCCGGCGGCCCGGCGGCAGAGGGTTGAATGCGGGCGCCGCCGCGGCTATAGTGCGAAGTCATGAGGAGGAGCGCAGCCATAGCCGGCGCCGTCCTGGCGCTGGCGTCGGCGTTGGGATGGCGATTCTGGAGGGCTTCGGTGAACGAGCGCCAGCCGCTTCCGAAGCTGATGCTGTGGGCCTGGGAGAGGCCGGAGGACCTCCGTTTCCTGAACCCGGAGGAGGCCGGCGTGGCCTACCTGGCCGGCACAGTCATACTGCGCGGCGGGGGCATCGAGGTCCGGCCGCGCCTTCAGCCGCTGCGCCTTCCTCCAGGAATCCGGCTGCTGGCGGTTGTGCGGATGGAGGCGGACGCGGAGGACCCGCCGCAGCTCGGCGAAGAGCAGCGAAACCGGGCGGCCTCGGCGATCATCCATCTCACGGACCGTGACGGCGTAATGGGGACCCAGACCGACTTCGACGCCGCCGTCTCTCAGCGGGGCTTTTACGCCGCGCTGGTGAAGGACCTGCGCGAGCGCCTTCCCCCGGGCCGGCTGCTCTCGATCACGGCGCTGGCTTCCTGGTGCCTGGGCGATGACTGGATTGCGGGGCTGCCGGCCGACGAGGCGGTGCCGATGCTGTTCCGCATGGGCCCGGACGGCGGCGAGGCGAGGGAGCGGCTGCGGCGGGGCGCGGACTTCCCGGAGCCGCTCTGCCGGAAGAGCTTCGGCGTCTCGACGGATGAGCCCCGGCCCCGCCTGCGCTACGGAAGGCGGATCTACGTTTTCCATCCGCGCGCCTGGACAGAAGCCGCGGCGGCGAACATCCTGAGGGAGGCAAGATCATGGCGATAAGAACATTCGCGGGCTTGCTTGTTTTGGCCTGCGGCGGCTGGCTGTTATTCTTCTCCCGGCCCTCGGAGGGCTGCGCGCCCTACTACCAGGCCTCGTTCGCCCTGGTGCGCGGGTCCTCCCTGGAGGAAAGCCCCCAGGAGCCCAGAGAGATCCTTTTGCCCAGCTACCGCCGGGCCTCCCTGGTGCTGGCTTATCGCTACCTCGCCGGGCTGCGGCTGGGGGGGGCGGATCTGGAACACTGGGCCAAGGCGCGGGCCACCGGTTTCGGAAGCTACTCGAGCGGTATCCAGAAATGGAGGGAGGCAAGAGCCGCGATCCAAGGCGCATCGCCGTGGGACTGGATCCCGACCTACCGGGAATACCGGGAGAGTCACTGGGGCTTCGTCAACTGCCTGGAGGATGCCTTCGGCAGCGCGGCAACGAGGCTGGAGGAGCACAGCAAGCGGTTCGGGCCGAAACACCCGGGGGTGGCGGACTGGCTGCGGGCGCAGAACATGGTGTTCCAGAATTGCGACGGGCGGAAGGACGCAATCCCCCCGCCGGCGGCGGCGGATCTGCCGCCCGAGATCCGGGCGGATCGCGCGTATCAGATTGCCGCGGCCAAGTTTTACGCCATGCGCTACCGGGAAGCCGAGGAGGATTTCCGGGCGATTGCCGGCGACACAGGCTCTCCCTGGCGGACGCTGGCGCCGTACCTGGCGGCGCGCTGCATCGTACGGAACGCCACGGCCCGGCCCACCGCGGACGACCCGGGAGAACTGGCTCGCGCCGAGGCGGAACTGCAAAGGATCCTGGCCGATGACAGCCTGCGGCAGATCCACGAGCCGGCGCGGAAACTCCTGGCCACGGTTGTGACGCGCCTGCGGCCCTTGGACCGCCTGCTGGAGGCGAGCCGCACGATTCAGGACCCGGCCCGGAGCGCGGACCTGTACCCGTCCGTCAAGGACTACACGATCGTGTTGCCGAATCTCGGGCGGAGGTCGAAGGATCTGCTGGTCCAGGCGGCCGAGGCGGACGATCTGACCGACTGGGTGCTGACCTTCGAGGGGAAGTTCGCCGAGGAGCCCGGCCGCGCACTCGCGAGATGGAAGGCCAAGGGCACGCTGCCCTGGCTGGTGGCCGCGATATCGGGCGCGCAGCCGCAAGATCCGGCCGCAGGGGAATTGGTGGCGGCGGCGGGCAAGGCGGCAGCAGACTCGCCCGCGTACCCGACGCTGCTGTTCCACAGCCTGCGCCTGCTCGCGGAGACCGACGAGGAGCAGGCGCGGGGGAGGCTGGACGCGGCGCTCGGAATGCCGCGGAGCTCTCTGTCTCCTTCGACGCGCAATGTCCTGCTGGCGATGCGGATGAAACTGGCGCGTGATCTCGATGAGTTTCTGCGGGACGCGCCGAGACTCAGAACCGGCACGGACGACGGGTCGTACTTCGACCACCCGGCAGAGACACAGGAATGGCTGTTCGACGCCGACGCGGGCAGCATCCTGAGAGAGCAGCTTCCGCTGCGGATGCTGGCGGAGGCGGCGTCGAGCCCGCGGCTTCCCGCGCGTCTGCGGCGCGAGGTGGCGCTGTCGTCCTGGACGAGGGCCGTGCTGCTGGACGACGGGGAAGCCGCTGCGACTTTGGCCAAGGAGGTGATCCGGCTGGAGCCGGCGCTGGCGGCGGAGGTTGAGCGCTATCTGAAGTCCCCCAACGAGATGGAGCGAAGGTTTAACGCGGCCTCGATGCTGCTGCGGAATCCCGGCCTGCGTCCGGCGGTCCGGTACAACCTCTTGCGGGAGGCGGCCATCAGCCGCCGGGCAATGCTGCGGGAAGACAACTGGTGGTGCCCCCCTCGCCCGGAATGGGATAACGATGGCGCGTACAGCGTTCTCCTACGCATAATCTATCCGCCGAAGCAAAGGGGCCAAGCGCGGTTTCTGGATGAGGCCAGCCGCCTCCAGGCCACACGCGAGCGGGAGCGCCTCTTGTCCTTGCCCGCGGCGCCGACCTATATCGCCTCGGGGGTTGTTAACTACGCGCGTGCCCATCCGGAGGATCCCCGGATGCCGGAACTGCTGCATCTGACGGTGATGGCGACCCGCTACGCCTGCAACACCGACAGCGAAACGGGGAAATACTCCAAGGCGGCGTTTGACCTGCTGCACCGGCGTTATCCGAAGAGTCCGTGGACGCAGAAGACCCCCTACTGGTACAAGTAGCGGGCGGGGGGCCCGCGGGGCGGAACCGGGGCCGCGGTGAATTGCTGATTGCGGGCGGATCAAGTTAAGATATGGGCTTGTTCTTCACCCGGGGCCCCCTATGGACCACATCCTCTCGATAGTTCTGTTTACGCCGCTGCTTGGCTTTCTGGTCCTGCTGTTCATTCCGTCGTCCAAGCCGAAGGCCATCAAAGTGTGGGCGAATCTCGCCAGTTTCATCGGGTTTCTGGTTTGCCTGCCGCTGGCGGCGGCGTTCGACCGCGGCAAGGATTTCCAGTTTGTCGAGAAGGCGCGATGGATTCCGTCCATCGGAGCTTCGTATCACTTGGGGATCGACGGGTACAGTCTGCTGCTCATCGTGCTGACGGGCCTGCTCGGGTTTCTGTCGATTCTGGCGAGCTGGTCGGCGATCGAGGAAAGGCTCAAGGAGTACTACGGCAGCTTTCTGCTGCTGCAAACCGGCATGTTAGGCGTTTTCATGGCGCTCGACTTCCTGCTGTTTTTCATCTTCTGGGAGCTGGTGCTGGTGCCGATGTACTTCATCATCGCCATCTGGGGCGGCCAGCGGCGGATCTACGCCGCGATCAAGTTCATCATTTACACCCTGGCCGGCTCGGTGCTGATGCTGCTGGGCATTCTGACGCTTTATTACGAGCATTTCCGGCAGCTTCACCTGCTGAGCTTCGACATCGCGCAGTTGATGAACACGCCGCTTTCGCCCTCGGTGCAGTGGTGGGTGTTCTGGGCCTTCTTCCTGGGGTTCGCCGTCAAGGTGCCGATGTTCCCGCTGCACACCTGGCTGCCGGACGCGCACACGGAAGCGCCCACGGCGGGCTCGGTGATTCTGGCGAGCGTTCTTTTGAAGATGGGGACGTACGGATTCCTGCGCTTTTCGCTGCCTCTGCTGCCGGATGCCGCCAAGGACCCCACGATCATTCAGGCAATGGCGGCACTATCCATCGTGGCCATCGTGTACGGCGCGCTGGTGTGCCTGATGCAGAAGGACTGGAAGAAGCTGATCGCCTACTCGTCGGTGAGCCACCTGGGGTTTTGCACGCTGGGCATTTTCGCCTTGAACCCGGCGGGGATCGCCGGGTCGATCCTACAGCAGGTGAACCACGGGATTTCGACGGGCATGCTGTTTTTGATCGTGGGCGTGGTGTACGAACGGCGGCACACGCGGGAGATCGCCGAATACGGCGGTCTGCTGCGGGCCATGCCGGTGTTCACGATCGTGTTCCTGATCGCCGCGCTCAGCTCGATGGGCATGCCGCCGTTGAACGGCTTCATCGGCGAGATCACGATCCTTCAGGGAGTCTTTCAGGTTTCCATCTGGTGGGCGGCGGCGGTGGTGGCGGGCATCGCGCTGGGGGCGGCGTACTTGATCTGGCTGTTCCAGCGGACGATGCTGGGCGAACCGGCGGCGAAGAACGCGGGGCTGCGCGACCTGACGCCGAGGGAGATCGCGGTGTTCGCGCCGCTGATCGTTTGCGCGTTCTGGATCGGACTCTACCCGAAGCCGTTCTTCGCGGTGATGGAGCGGCCGGTGGCGCAGATTGTGGAGCGCGTCCGTCCGGGCTATTACGCGGCGCACACTCTGCCGAACCCGCTCGGGGAGCAACGGCAGGCGCCGACGGAACCGGCTCCCGCTCCGTAAGTCTGGCTGCGGGCCGAGCATCCGTTTTCTCGAAGCGGAAGACAGAACCTGAGTGGGATACGCCGCCGGGGAAGATTTTACAGCTCTTCCCAGTCTCTCCTCTTGAGGCCTAACACGAACAGCCGTAACATTGGGAACGGCAGGGGGTGCTGTGCAGACGAGGAGGCAGGAGCAGGGCGAAGGGTAGCGCGCGAGTCCGGCTGGCTTCCGCGCGCCTGGGGTGCTTTCCGCGCGCCTGGGTCGGGCGTGAGCCATGCCGGCATTCAGCGTAGGTGGTTGACTTTCCGCCCCCTGCGGCGGATGTTGCGGGGGCGGCACCACGAGAGAAGATTACACACTGAAGCGCAGGGGGCCTCCACACTGATCGCTCCCCGTGAAACGCGGGGGGTGATCGCGACGTCAGCAAGGGAGTAACGAGGGGCGGGGATGATCTTCAGGAACAAAGCGGCGGGCGCCGGGTTGGCGGCGATGATCGTTCTGGGGTGGGCCATCTCTGCGCCATTGGGGGCGCAGATCGATCCCGGAGAGGTTTCGGCTCGAACTGGCGATTATGTTCCGAGGACGCAGCCCCGGTTCCGGACGGAGTCGGCGCTGGTGGAAGTGGGCGTGGTGGTTCGGGACCGGCAGGAGCGGTCCGTGGCGGGGCTCCGGAAGTAGGACTTTGAGATCCGCGACGAAGGCAAGCGGAGGGAGACGGTCAGCTTTTCGGTTTACACGTTTACGCCCGCCGGGGCTGACGGCGCTGCTGCGGGTGGACTTGAACCGGCTGCCGTTGCTCGCCCGTTCCGGCACCCACACACAGAAAGTCACGTTCATCGCGGCGCTGCTGGATGCGCAGGGCAACCTGGTGGCGGGGCGGGAAGGGGTGCTGGAACTGGCGCTGAAGGAGGCTACGCTGGCGCGGCTGAAGCAGGAGGGGGTGAACGTGAGGATTGGGCTGGATGCGCCGCCGGGGACATACCGGCTGCGGTTCGTGGCGGAGACGGCCGGGGGCAAACTGACTGCGACTACGCAGGAGGTGGAGGCGCGGTAGCGCCGGCCTTGAACAGAAGCGCGGACTCCTGCCGGGCCAAGAATTCGGCATGGCGACCGCGGCAGCCCGACACGAAGGCATGAAGGACACCGGAAGGTAATCTGACGGACCTGCGGCCGAAGGCAAGCGACTCGTGGCGCCGCGGCTTACGAGCGGCAGATTATTCCGGCCATGTTCCCCGCCAGCTACTTGACGATCACGGGAAGAGTCGAGAAAGCCTCATAGCCGATAAACCGCAAGGCCAACGCCGAGACAAGCGTGTTGGCCAAGCACTCGAGAGTCCCACGGTAGCCCGCCAACGAGGGAAAATCGTAACCAGAGTAATGCCCCGATGGAGGGATCTGCGGGATTGGCACTGACGCACCTGGAATGATGACCCCCTCCCTGTCTCTGGCCGCGCATGTGACCTGCGCCGGCAACAAGGGGTTGAGATTGGCGATTCCGATCCCTGTGAACATCTGGGAAGCGGCGGGAGCGAAGGCGGTTGCATCAAAGGGGATCACGAAGTTCATGTAGCCCTGGCCGGCTGGGGCGAGAGTCAAGCTCCGGATCTCGACAGGGGCTTTAGCAGGCCGGAGGCCCAGCGGGAGAAGTAGGCCAGGCGCTCCACGATGGGGAGGAGACGGCGCACGGTGCGGCCGTGAAGCAGGAGGCTGCCGGCCACCAGCACGGGGTGCGGGATGACCGTGCAACAGCGGGCGCAAATGTCGATCTCGCCGGCGCGGCCCTCGACGTGGAGCCGCCTCATGCGCCGGACTTCCTCGGAGTTCCAGATTTGGACCAGAGGCTGCCCGCCGATGCGGCCGACCGGTTTGCCGCCCAGCATGTAGCTCTGGCAGCAAGGGTAGACGTCGCCGTTGTGCTTGATGTAGAGTGGGCCGCGCCAGAGATAGTGGCAGGGGTGCGTCCAATCGGCGGGTTTGTGCAGAACCAGGGGGCGCATGAGGTTGGTCTCGTCTTCTTTGACGCGGACCTGGTCCACGCCGGGGACGGCGCGCCAGAAACGGACGAACTCTTCGACTTCCGAGGCGTTGCGCTCCATCCGCACCATCTGGACGACGATTTGAATGCCGGCGCCGCGCTCCTTCTTCATGCGGGCGAAACGCACGAAGTTGTCGCGGACGGTCTCGAAGCGGGCGCCTTTGCGGTAGAACTCGAAGCTCTCCTTTGTGGCGCCGTCGAAGCTGAGGGTGATGTGCTCCAGAGAAGAGTCGAGGATTCTGGCCGCGGTCTTCTCGTCGAGCAATGTACCGTTTGTGGAGAGGAGCGTCGAGAGGTTGTGGCGGGCGCAGTATTCGATGCGGTCGAAGATCAGGGGATCCAGGAACGGCTCACCCAATCCGATGAGCATCATGTGCTCGGCGGACCGGCCGGTTTCCTGGACGAGGCGGGCGAAGATCTCCGAAGACATATCCTCCTTGGGCTGCTTGTGGATCTCCCGGGGACACATGGGGCAATAGAGGTTGCACTTGGCGGTAGTCTCGACGATGTGCTCGACGGGCAGACCCTCCAAGACGCTCTTACCCCTCCAGTAGGCCCACAGGAGTCTGGCCCGGTTCCAGGCGCGCATGAGGTATGTGTCAATTCATTTTAGACCGGCGGGCGCGGGGACAGGCGGGAACATGACACGCAACTCGCCCGAGGACTGCGGCAAGTCCACACTGAGTCTTCCCTGCTGAAACCGCCACTGCCCGGTTCCGAGAGCGACTTCGGAGGCGGAAGCCGGTTCGTCGATGTACCACGGCTGCCGCCGGGCGGAACGGAAGAGGACGGCAGAGGGGGCCAGCCCGGTCTGGATCTCCAGTTTGCGGCCGCCTGCATAGTGGACGAGCACAGGTCCGGCGAATTTGCGCGAGCGGCGCACCAGGAGCGCAGCGGCATCGGAAGAGACAGCGCCATAGTCCTGGCCGCCTTCCTCGAAGCTCACGGCCACGAGATCCACCGTTTCGGGACGGCCGATTTCGACGGCGGCGGCTGCCGCGGGAACGGGAATCTCACGGACGGTGACGGTGAGGCTGCGGCGCGGGAGCAGCACGTTAAGAAGGGTCCATCTCTCTCCCGCTGAGAAGCCCCCGGCGACGGTCTGGAAAAGGTCCGCGACTTCCCGGCCGGCGCCATAGTAGGCCGGCACATCCGCGGGGGTGTTCCACCGGCGACGCTCGAAGGTCGTCTCGATGGGCCGCGAGGAGAACCAGTGGAGACTGAAACGGTTCTCGACGCCATCCTCGAGGAGGAGTTCCGATTCCGCCCGCAGCCTGACCTGCTGAGCGGTGTGCCAGGCGGCCCCCAGGGTGAAGACACCCTGCCGGACAGCCTGGGCGGAATCAAAGACTACCGTGTAGCCTCGCTCCAGATGCCAGACGGCGCGCGTCTGGGCGAAGCCCGCGGCGTTCATGCGGGAGCGGCCGAAGGCCGCGAGCCCCAACTCCTCGAACAGGACATCCGATGGAGCGACGGGCGCGCTGGTGAGGTCCGCCGCGGCATCCTTGAGGTGGCCGGCAGCCCGCTGGCCCGTACCCTCGCGGACAAGCAAGGCGTTGGACTGCCAGCGATGGGACTCGAGTCCGGCTTCCGGAAGCGGCACGGCGGTGTCGATCAGCCACGGCGTATCGCGCCAGATGAAAGGCCCGACGGCCTGCGCGCCGTGCAGCGCGGCGCGCGGATCATGGAGCAGATTGAACACGAAATAGGCGTCGTCTCCCTGATTCCAGCCGTCGCGGAAGACGATCCGGCCGGCGGAGTCTTGCGGCTCGGAGATGTAGACGGAGCGGCGGCGCGGCTCGGAAGCGGGCAGCGCGTCGTCGGAGAAGCGCCAGATCAGGTCCAGGAAAGGGAAGCGGAACTTCCGGTCGAGGGAAAACTCAGCCTGCCGGTTGAGGGCGAGCTTGTAACGGCCGTCTTTCAGCAGATGCGCGCCGAGAGCAAACACGGCGGCTGTGGAATCGCGGGGATCGACCGCGTCCGAAAGGGGACGAGCGCCGTTGGGGGCGAGCAGGAGGAGGTGTGACTCGAAGAACCGGCGGGCGCTCTTCGCGGGGACCTGATCCTGTCCGGCCAGCCGGGAGATCTGCCAGAGGCTGACAGCGTCCCAAGGGGATCCAGCGGCGGGGCTGTCCAAAGACCACTCGCGCCGCGCCCAGGCTGCGGCCTGCGCTTTCGCCCACGAGAGCAGCAGCGGGTCTCCGGCGGCGGGCGGGAGTCGAAGGATGACGGCGACGGAGGCCAGTTCAAGCTGCCGGGCGACGCCGTCTCCGCCGGCGGTCCGCGCAGCGCGAGCGTGAGCCCAGTCCAACAGCCAGGCATCCACTCTGCGACGCAGATCTTCGCCGACGTGCTCGCGCATCATCTCGTAGGAGCACAGAAGTTCGAGCATCGCGCCGGAAACGAGGCGCCGGACGGTTGTTTCAGAAGGCTCCACTCCCCAGCGCAAGGCGGCCAGCGTGCCCATCGCGGAAGAGTAACGATCGAGCGCGGCCTGGTCCTTGCCTGCCAGCCAGAGGACGGCGCTGTTGGTGATGTCATCCCGAAACTGGTCCAGGGCGCCGCCGGGCAGGAGGCCGGCATAGCGGACGATGCCCAGGTTCGAGCGGGCCATGCGGACGTAGTCCTGCCGGGCGCCGGTGAACTGGATGGGGGGAGGCGGAGGCGGGGGCGCCTGCGCGCCGGCGACAACAGCGGCAAGGAAGAGGAAGAGGGTTCTCATTCGTAATCCACCGAAGACCTGGCGTTCGTTGTTGGAATGGAGAGTTTGCCCGGCTTGAGCCTGCCCACGCGCGCCGTCACCCGGATCTCACCGGGCGCGGTGCGTGAGCGGACCGAGGCCAAGGTGGCCACGCCGGCAAGGACGCGCTGCGATGCCGGGCCGAGCAGGTCGCCCTCCCCCTCGACGGTGAACTGCACCGCGCCCGTAAAGTTTCCGACGGTCCGGCCTTCCGAGTCGACCACATACGCCTTGAGATAGGCGAGGTCGCGGCCATCGGCGGCCAGTTCCGCCACGTCGGCACGCAGGACCACGCGCTCGGGGGGACCTGGGGTGGAGCGGGTGTGTTCGAGGACAGCGCCGGCCTTGCGGCCAACAGCGCGGAGAGTACCCGGCTGAAAGACCAACTGCCGCCAGACGAAAGGTCCCGGGGCTTCCCGGACACCCTGGGAGACGCCGTTCAGGAAGAGTTCCACCGTATCGCAGTTGGAGTCCACCGCCACGTCGACGGCAGGCCCGGCGCGGCGGTCCGCGGCGTCGGTCAGGGAGAAGTTCCAGTGCGCGCTGGAGCGGATGCGGAGCATGGGCTGCCCGGACCAACGGCTCTGGTAGAAGTACCAGGCGTCTTTGGGATAGCGAGCCTCGTCGGCGACCCCTTCGTGAGGCTCTCCGTGGAAGTAGTCAAAGGCGTTCCAAATGGTCGAGCCGGCGATCCAGGGGCGCCGGTCATGCTCACGGAGGTTGTGCTCATGGGCGAGGGCTGCATACTCCTCGGTGTCGGTGCGGCCCGGACCGAAGTTGCCGCGCTCGACGTTGGGAGCGCCGTACTCAGTGATGAGGAAGCGGCCTTGCGGGTGCTCTCGCTTCAAGTTATCCAGGTACTCGCCGAGGCGGTAGAGGGTAGGGCCGCGGAAGTAGGCGTTGCGTCCGCTCACGTCATTGACGTCGAAGAAGGACTCGATCGTCTCGGCGATGGAGGTGAGCCGGGTGGGGTCTTCGCGTTTGGCGATGGCTTCCAGGTCGCGGCACAGGCTGAGCGTGGCAGGCAGGCGCTGGCGGGATTCGCCACCGGCGGCCTCGTTCATGGTTGCCCAGAGGATAATGGACGGGTGGTTGCGATCGCGGCGGATCATCTCCCGCATCTGCTGCCGGGCGGCCTCGTCGTAGAAGGGGTCCCCCATGCGGCCGTTTCCGAAACCGGCCACGGGGATTTCCTCCCAGACGAGGAAGCCCAGGCGATCGGCCATTTCGAGCACGACGGGATCCATGGCGATGTGCGTCGTGCGCAACCAGTTGCAGCCCATCGCCTTCAGGACGTGGAGGTCGAACGCCATTTTGGAGTTGGGCACAGCGTTGCCGGCGTAGGGGTAACCCTGGTGCATATTCGCTCCGCGGAGCTTGAGACTCTCTCCATTCAGAAAGAAACCTTTGTCGGGATCGAAGCGGAACCAGCGGAATCCCAGGGGATTCACGACGTGGTCGAGGGTCTGCTGTTCCTGAACGATGGAGGTGACCACGGTGTAGAGATACGGTGAGGCGGGCGACCAGAGGCGGGGCTGTTCAACGGGATCGGACTCCTGGATCAGGGCGCGGCCTTCGCCGGGGGCCAGGTCGAAGGGCGTTTCGATGCGCCGGACTTCTTCTTGGGCAGCATCGTAGACAACGCTGCGGAGGCGGGCGGAGCGCCGCGTCGCGCTGAGGTTCATGATTTCCGCCTGGACGCGTACCGTGCCGCGAGCCGCGCTCAAGTCCGGGGTGGCGACGAAGACGTTCTGGATGTGGAGGGGGTCGGTCTGGATGAGCCAGACGTCGCGGTAAATGCCGCCCCAGTCGTTGTAGCCTTCGGGAAGAAAAGGGATGCGGTAGCGCCAGGAGGGGGCGAAATCGACGCGGACGGCGAGGGAGTTGGGCTTGCCGGGAGGATTCAAATGCTTCGTCACATCGAGGACGAAGGTAGTGAAGGCGCCGAGGTGTTCGCCCGCGGGCTGGCCGTTGACCCAAACCTGGCACTGGATGGCGACGGCTTCGAATTCCAGCAGCACCTGGCGGCCGCGCGAGGAAGGGGGGAGAGTAAAAGACTTGCGGTACCAGTGGACGGCCTCCGGCTCGCCACGGGCCAGTTCGGAATAGGGGAGCTGGACGGGACGCCAGGCAGAGTCGTCGAAATCCGCGCGTGAAGCGCCGGGGGCATCCCAGGGGAGGTGGCGCCAGTCCTGGTTCAGGTTCGCGCGCAGCCGCTCCGCGAGGACTGGCGGAGCGGCGAGGAGCAGGAGGATGAGGAGCGATTTGGCCGGCCGGCTCATAACTGCGGCTCCGGGGAGCGGCGCTGGCGCTCCAGGTCCCTCATGGTGTCGGCAAGGTGCCGCCGCATGGCGGCGCGAGCGCCGGCCGAATCCCGGGCGGCGATCCTGTTGTAGATCTCTTCGTGTTGCGAGGTGCGGATCTTGACCACCCGCGGACCCGAGAAGGTGACCAGGCGGCTCTCCAGGAGCAACTCCTCGAGCGGCTGCAAGAGGGGCAGCAGGAGGGGGTTCTGGGCCGCCTTGGCGATGGCCGCGTGGAATCGCACGTCGGCGTAAACGTAGCCCTCCGGCTCGCCCGGCTTATGGCGCATCACTTCGAGCTCATGCTGCATGGCTTCGAGGTGCTCACCGGTGCGGCGTTCCGCGGCAAGGCCGGCGATGCCGACTTCGAGGATGGCGCGCAACTCGAGCAACTGCTCGATGCGAGCTTCACGGCGTCGCAGGAGCAGGCGCAGAAGGTCGGTGATCGTGTCGGGGTGCGGTTCCTGAACGATCGTTCCCCGGCCGCGCTCGATACGCACGAGGCCTTTGCTTTCGAGAAACTTGATGGACTCCCGGACGACAGTCCGGCTGACGCCCAACTGGCGGATCAGTTCGCGCTCGGGAGGCAGCAGAGAGTCCGGCGGCAACTCCCCGGATATGATTTTCTCCGTCAGCGACTGGACGATTTCCTTATGGAGCGCAGGACGCGGGCGAAGTTTCTGCATGGCTCATTCCTTTTCCGCCGACAGGACGAAGCGGTGAGTCCCGGCGGCAGACCAATTCAAAGATACTTTTGACGGCTCCACGGCGGCGCGCGCCGCGGGCCGGCCATCCGCGGACAGCCGGTTCCAGGCCGGCCGAATACGAGGCAACGAGACCCGCGCGGCAACTCGGGGCGGCAAGGTGAGGTCGAGGGAGAACCCGCGGGACGAGGCCTGCCAGCTCGATTTGATCTCGCCCCGAATTGTGGGAACGGTGACCGCAGCCTGCTCCAGGCCCGCGGGGTGAGGCTCGATGAGAACCCGGGAGAAGCCCGGCTCAAGCGGCTTGATTCCGGCGAACTCGGACATGAGGTCGAAGGTCGGTCCAGCGGACCAGCCATGACAGAGGCTGCTGGAGGAGTCCCAGGTCTCCCACCAAGTGGTTGCGCCGGCGTCGAGCATCCTGGACCAGCGCTCGCGGATGTAGGCCAGGGCTTCCGGGTGGCGTCCGAAGCGGTAGAGGGCGTTGAGGAGGTAGTAGGAGAAATAGGGAGAGCCGACGGGGATGACCTTGTTCGCCGGGTCGAGAATGTAGTTGAGGATGCGCTGCCCGGTGCCCTCTTCGGCGACGCCGAACAGCACGGCCAGCACGTTGGAAGGCTGACTGACGACGCTGGAGAGGCCCTGTGGAGTGCGGCAATCGGCGAAGACGCCTTTGGCGGGGTCGAAGAGGCGCTTGCGGGCAGCGAGTCTCGTTCGCCGGGCGATGCCCCTGAGACGCGCGGCTTCGGGCTTTCGGCCGAGGGCCAGGGCCATCTCCGCGGCGGTTTCCAGGGTCCCGGCATAGAGGCTGTTGAGGCTGGTCATTTCGCCGCGGTTGTCCATGGAGGTCCAATCGATAAAGACCCAGTAGTGGTCCTGGAGGTTGGCGATGAGCCCGTGCTCGTCCACCCAATTCTCGAAGAAGCCAAGAGCCTTGACGACCTTGGGGAACATCTCCGCCAGAAAGGCGCCGTCGGCGGTGTGCATGTAGTAGTCCCAGATGGAGACGATCCAGAGGAGGGTGAAGGAGGGCAAGCGGAAGCAGATGGCGGAGGGATAAACCCCGAAGGTGAGGCCGTCGCCGGTCTGGGAGTCGCCGATGAGGCGGAGGCAGCGGCGCAGCAGGGCGTGATCGGCGAAGGCGTAGGAGGCGATGAGACCTTCGACGCGGGCGTCGCCCATCCACATGGCGCGCTCACGCCAGGGGCAATCCGTGAAGGCGTCGTCCATATTGAGCTGGACGGTATAGCGGCCGACCTCCCAGATCTTGTTGAGGAGCGGGTCCGAGCAGGAGAAACTGCCCTTGAACTCGACCGGGTAGGTGGAGAAGCGCAGGCCGATGGACTCGATCTCAACCGGCGCGGTGAGCTTTCTGAAATCGGCCTGGAGGTAGCGGAAGGCCCGCTTCTCAAAGGTCATCCAGGACTGGGCGCCAGGCCGAAGGATGTAGCGGTCGGCGTTGTTTAGGCCGGCGCGGTTGGGGACGACGCGGCCGTTCTCGATCAGCTCGCTGTAGCCCAGGTCGATGACACCTTCGCCGGCGTCGCGGAGTTTGAGCACGGGGTAGCCGAAGACCTCCCGGCCGAAGTCGAAGACGACATAGGTGTCCTGCGGGGAAGGTTCAATGCGAGTGATGCGCTTGGGAGGCGGAGAGCCTTTGAGCAGGATCTCCGTCTGCTGTAAGGCGGCGATCTCGGTCTGCGGATTGCGGCGGGGCGGGACGCTCCAGTTGCGGTAGGTGAGGTCGCCGGCCGGACCAGCGTGTCCGAAGTAGAGGTTCCGGATCCTGCCGGCGAGCTGGATTCGGATTTCGAGGTCGTTGGAGCCGGCTGGAAGCTCGACTGGAGGGAGGGCGTCCTTGACCATGTAGCCGCTGTCTCCACTTTGTCTCCGGCTGGAACGGGCGATGGAGACGCCGTTGACCAGAACCTCGTAGGGCAAGGTGTAGCCGATGATGAAGCGGGCAGGGCCGGGCGAGGCGGGGACCACCTGCGCGCGGATCACGGTCTCCTTGGGCACGCCTGGAAGACCGGGACGGCCGAAGAGGGCGACGGTATCGAAGACCCATTCCTGCTCCATGGGGACAGAGTGGCCTCGTTCGATCGCCTCGACGGGCTCGATGTCCTGCTCGGCGAAGAATGGGATATCTCTGGGAACCAATTCACCCCAGGGCGCGGCGGGGGGAGGGCCAATCATCTCCGGGCGGGCCCACTGCTGGTCGTCGAAATCCGGGGAGTTCCAGCGGAGCGGCTCGAGCCGGGCATCGTAGATCTCGGGAAAGTCCGTTTGCAGACTCAGCCTGTGGGGAACGGGCTGCCAAGGCAAACCGGGGAGGACCTTCCAGGTGTGATCGGTCTGGAGCTTGAGGCTCCCGATGTCCGCCTCACAGAGAAAGGCCATGCGGCCGAGGATGTAGGAAAACGTGTTTTCACCGAGATGGTGGACGATGGCGGCGATGACGTTGCGTCCGGGCTTCAGGGCGCGGCGGACCTCTCCGCGGTAGACATCGTAGCACTGCCAGCGGGGATCGGAGCGCGCGGGGCCGAATCCGATGCGCGATCCGTTGACAAACAGGACGTAGCGCGAGTCGGCGGTGACGCGAACCTCGGTTTGGGAGGGGACTTCTGGAAGGTCGAAGGCGCGCCGTGCGTAGAAGTAAGAGTTCCGGGCATGCTGCTGGTTAAGCGAGCGGTAATTGACACCGGGCTCAAACGGAACCCAGATCCAGTTTCCGCGCCAGGCCAGCCGTCCGGGGGCGGGGGCGGCAGTAGCACGGGGCGCCGCCTGGGCGGAGGTCAGGGCAGCAGCCGCAGGTGTGGCGAGGAAGTCACGTCTTCTCATGATTTGCTCCACTGCCGGCAGGCTTCTCGGATCAGAGCAGCGAGCTCTCCGTGAGGCTCGATGCCGCAGACCTGGATGAAGGCGGCGTCCAGTCCTCCTTGCCGGATGATTGCCTGGAGCCGCTGAGCGGCGGGATCGCCTGGATAGTCGTAGCGCAGGGCGGCGCCGATACCCTGGCTCAGGGCGAGCGGCTGGATGCCGTGTTCGAGGGCCAGAGAGGCGGGACCGATCAGGCGATCGTGGCGGGCGAGTTTGCGGATGGGGTCGCGGGTGTTGCGCTCGATGGGGTCGACGATCTCGCGTTTCTGGTACTTGGCGAGAGCGGATTCGGCGAAGCGGCGCTGGTCTTCGGGATCGAAGCCGAAGGCGGCGCAGAGGGCGCGGCTGGATTCTTCGCCGGCGGCGCGGGCGAGAGAGGCCAATTCCGGGTCGTTGGCGGCATCGCTGAGCAGTTCATAGCCCTTCAAGTAGCCGGGGTAGGAGATGACCGCGTTGAGTGCATTGTAGGTGAAGAGCTTCCGCACCAGGCCGCCCTGGAAATCGTCTTTGGGGATGAGACCCCGGACTGGCGGAGGATCGCCGATGAAGGCGTTCTTGTCGGCGGGCATCTCCCACATGTCCTGGGCCTTAAGGGCGAGGGGATCCTGGGCGCGGAGTTCGCCGTCCGGCTCGACGGTGGAGCGCAGGACCATCGTTTCCACGATGCCGACGTTTTCAGAGAACCAGGCGGCTGCCCCGGGGGAGAGCCGCTGACCGATGAGGTCCCGGAGCCACCGAGCAGGCTGAAAGTAGTTTTCCGCCAGGATGATGTTGAGAGGGGTTGGGCGGCCAGCGGCGCAGGCCCTGGCGATTCCTTCCGCGAGGTGGGGCGCGATCTCGGGGAGGTTCGGGCCGCCGATGGAGACGAATACGACGTCGGCGGAGGAGACCTGACGCGCAACAGCCGGCAGATCGGCAGAGGAGAGCACACCGAAGCCGGAGATTACGTCCGATCTTTCGGGCGCCCCCATGATGTGGATCCGGTAGGAGCCGCGCGCGCGCAGTTGCGCGACCAAATCCGGCTGCCGCTCCACGAAGGTGATATGGTAGCCGGACAATTGGAGCAGGTGGGCGATGAAGCCTCTCGCGATCTTGCCGGCGCCGAACACTACCGCGTACTTGTGATGCATGACGATTCCCGATTGACGAAGTGAAGTCGATGGATCCGGTGGAAGACCGGGGCGAGCGCGGGATAGAGATCCTCGAAGATGGAGTACAGTTCCTCGTAGCGCCCGGCGGCTTCCGGCTGGGGCACGCAAGAACCGTCCGGTTTCACCAAGGCGCGGGAGGCGGATTCCGGATCCGGAAAGAGGCCAGCCCCGACAGCAGCGAGCAAGGCGGCCCCCAAAACGCCGGCGTGGGGAAACGCCGTGGCGCGGACCTCCCGGCCCAGCACGTCGGCTTTGATCTGATTCCACAGGGCGACGCGGGAGGCGCCGCCGGAGACCACCAGGGGCACGGGGCTCCCCGCGAAATTCCGGACGACAAGTTCGAAGATCTGGCGCAGGCCCAGCGCCACGCCTTCCAGGACGGCCCGCACAAAGTGCCCCCGCCGGTGGCATAGCCGGATCCCAAGGAACGCACCCGATGCATAGGGGTCCCAAATGGGGGCGCGCTCGCCGGCGAGATAGGGAAGGAAGAGAAGGCCCTCCGAGCCCGGTGGCGCCTGTTCCGCCTCGTCCAACAGGTCAGCCAAGTCCTTGCCGGAGGATTGTCGGAACCAGTCCAGCGAGCCGCCGCCACAAGAGGTGACGCCATAGAGCAAGCGCTTGCCGGGGAGGAAGGGGGCGCAAACGAGTTCCGCGGAGGAATGATTCGCAGCGGTGATGACACCGAGATGCTCACTGGTGCCCGTGATATTGAACCATTGGCCATCCGAGACGACACCGCTGCCGAGCACGGCGGCGTTGAGGTCGTTCCAGCCGGCGACAACCGGGATGCCGGGGGACAGACCGGTTTGGGCAGCGGCGGCGTGGGTGACGGAGCCGATGACTTCATGCGGGCGGGCGATCGGCGGGACGAGATGCCGCGGAAGATTGAGCTTTTCGAAGACCCGGGCCGCGACCTGGCCCTCCGCGAAGCTCACCATTCCGCGGCCGCTGGAGAGATCGCTGCGCAGTTCGCCGGTGAGGCGAAAATTGACAAAGTCCTTGGCCTGGAGCACGCGGAAGGCGTTCTCGAGGATTGCGGGCTGGTGGCGCTGGAACCAGAGCAGGCGGGGGAGCGGCCAGGTGGCGGCGGGGGGCAGGTCGATCCCGAGCTCGGCGGCGAGTTCCTCGCGGCTGATGCGAGAGCAGAGAATCGAGACCTCTTCGACAGCGCGCTGGTCCTGGAAGCCAACGGCGGGGCGCAAAGGCCGGCCCTGGGGATCGACGAATGTGAGGCTGGAAATGTGGCCAGTTACGCCCACGGCCGAGACGTCAGAGCCGCGTCCCCCGAACGTCACTTCCTGGAGAATCGCGCAGGCGGCCATCCACCAGGTTTCCGGGTCCTGCTCCTTCCAGCCGGGATTCGGTTCACGGGTGGGGTACTCCCGAGAGGAGGAAGCCACGAGGCGGCCGTCAGGACTAAACAAGCCGGCCTTTGCCGAAGAGGAGCCGATATCCATACCCAGCAGGTATTTCATGGCATCACCAGAAGATCAGATTGAGCACGATGACCGCTGCCAGAACGAGGACAGCCTGGAACTCGACAGTGCGGAACCAAGTCCGCGGCGCAGGGCCGTGATTGGCGCGGCCGGTGTACACCAGACCGGCGAGGCGATCCGGCGGGGGAGGAGGCGTCATGAGGCTGAATACGATGGTCACGACCATCGCGGCGGTCCATCCACAGATGGCTCCGTAGAAATTCGGAGCCATCTCGGTACGATATTCCAGGATGCCGAGGCGGTAAAGAAGGTAATGACCCATGGAGCCGCAGATGCCGGCGATCATTCCGTAGAAGGCGCCGGTCTTGTTGGCGCGCTTCCAGAACATGCCGAGAAAGAAGGTGGCAAAGAGCGGGGAGATAAAGAACGATGCGATGAGCTGCATGTAGTCCATCAGGTTGTCGAATCTGAGGACGATGTAAGCGGCGGCGACGCTCAGGGCCGTGCCGACAACCGTGACCGCACGGGCCATTCGCAGGTAGTGCCTGTCGGAGCGGCCGGGAGCGAGGTAGGTCTGATACAGGTCATAGGTCCAGACGGTGTTGAAGGCGGTGACGTTGCCGGCCATGCCCGACATGAAACTGGCGAGCAGGGCGGTCAGGCCGAGGCCCAGGAGGCCGGGGCCGTAGAATTTCTGCAAAAGCAAGGGCAGGGCGGCGTTGTAGTCGCCGCGCAATTGATCTCCGAAGACGGCCAGGGCGCAGAGCCCGGGCAAGGTGACCAGCGCGGGGAAGAGCATCTTGGGGACGGCGGCGACGAGGGGGGTGCGGCGGGCGGCGCTCAGAGTGCGGGCGGCCATGGCGCGCTGGACGAGAAGGAAATCGGTGCACCAATAAGCGAAGCTCATCACAAAGCCCAGCCCAAAGGTGACGGCAAACCAGTTGGCGCCGAAGGCGTTGTCGGAGGACCCCATGTGGGCCCAGGTTCGCAGGAATTCGGCGGGCAGCCGCTGGTGGAGTCCTTCCCAGCCGCCCGCGGCCTGGTAGCCGATGACGGCCAGTGGCAGGAAGCCGGCCACGATGAGGAAGAACTGGAGGACTTCGTTATAGATCGAAGAGGAAAGACCGCCCAGGAAGGTGTAGACGACAACCACTCCGGCGGAGACGAGGATGCTGAAGTTGAAAGACCAGCCGAGCATGGTCCGGAAGACAACCGCCAGGGCGAACATGTTGATGCCGGACATGAGAATGGTCATGACGGCGAAGGTGAGGGCATTGAGGGCGTGCGTGCGGTTGTCAAAGCGGAGCTTAAGGTACTCGGGGACGCTGCGGACGCGATTCTGGTAGTAGAAGGGCATCATGAAGACGCCGAGGAAGATCATGGGGGGGATGGCGCCGACCCAGTAGAAGTGATTGGTGAGCATGCCGTACTTGGCGCCGTTGGCGACCATGCCCATGATTTCCAGCGAGCCGAGATTCGCCGCCATGAAGGCGATGCCGGTCATCCACAAAGGGATGGAGCGGCCGGACAGGAGGAAGTCGCGGCTGTCGCGGATGCGGCGGCGGAGCAGGTAGCCGATGAGAAGGACGGCGGCGAAATAGGAGAGGATGATCAGCCGGTCGAGCAGGGCGAGCCGCATATTCATCGGACATCATACCTATTGGTATGACGTCTGATCAATTGTGATTCAGGTCCGGCTCGCCGTCAAGACCCCGGAAGGAAGACACCCTTGATGTAGTCCGGGGACTGGACGGAACCGGCCGAGAGAGCATGCTCGAAGTCGTCCAGGCGGAAGCGGTGGGTGATCATTGCTTCCGTGCGCAGGAGGCCGTCGCCGGCGGCGAGGAGGGCGGCCTGGTTGAAACCGGCGTTATTGCCGGCGCCGAGGAGCCGCACATTGCGTTCATGGATTTCGTCGGGCAGAAGGGCGGCATCGCGGCCTCCGAAAAAGCCCGCAAGGAGAAAGGTCCCTCCGAAGCGCGTGAGGCGAATCCCGGGGCGAAGCAGATCGGGGCTGCCGGAGGCGTCCACAACCACGTCAGTGCCATGGGGGTGATACTCGCGCGCCGCCTGCTCCAACAAGGCAGGGTCGGTGAAGGTGGCAAATGCCCCCCACCGGCGGGCGAGTTCCAGTCGTTGCGGCCGCAGGTCGAGACAAAGGATGCGGCGTGCGCCGGAGGCTCGCAGGGCCACCAGGCAGTTCAAGCCGATGGGGCCCGCCCCGAGAACCGCAGCCGTCGTGCCGATTCTGGCGCCGGCCATGGCGGCGACGGCGAGGCCGACGCCGAGGGGTTCGATGAGGGCGCCCTGCTCGAAGGAAACCGATTCGGGCAATTCGTGGAGGTTATGTACGGGGATCGTGAAATACTCGGCATAGGCGCCAGGGGCTTCGAAACCGATCTGGCGGTAGACAGGGCACCGGCGCCACTCGCCGCGGCGGCAGTATACGCACTTCAGACAGGTGATCTCGTTGTCGCCGGTGACGCGGCGTCCGATCCAGCGGCGGTCTTCGGGAGCGCCGGCGCCTTCGACGACGCCGCTCCATTCGTGGCCGGGGGTGAGGGGGCAAGCGGAGGGAATGCGGCCGTGGATCACTTCAAAATCTGTCATGCAAATGGCCGCCGCGCGGACGCGGACCAAGACCCAGCCGGGAGGAGGTTCGGGCACGGGCAGGTCGAGCAAACGGACAACGTTCGGCTTCTCAACAACGATGGCCTTCATAACGCCAGGCTCATAGCGTACTCCAGTCGCAAGCGGCACGGGGCGTACCCGCCGATGCAGGCGACAGAAAACGGTCGCCTGGGCCAGCGGAATCCTACAGGCTTTGCTCGGCCTCGGCCAGTTTGACGGATACCTTCAGAGTGCGGCCGTCGCGATAGATCGTGAGAACAACGCTGTCCCCCGGCTTCTTGCCCCGGAGGGCGCGCTCCAGTGAAGCGGTGGTGTCCACAGCCTGCCCGTCGACGGCCATGATCAGGTCGCCGCCCACCGGGATGATATAGCCATAGACGGAGACTCTCTGCCGGGCGCCGCGAATTCCGGCGGCGGCGGCGGGGGAACCAGACGGGGCGGAGACCACCAACAGGCCGCCGTCTGCCGGGAGGTCCAGGGCCTCGGCCAAAGGACCGGAGATGCCCAATACACGCACGCCAAGCGTGGGACGGCCGTAACGGCTGACCCTTTGGTAGTCGTCGAGCAGGGACTTGGCCCGGCTGATCGGCAGCGCGAATCCGATGCCCACATTGGCCGCGCCGACGATCATGGTATTGATGCCGATGACGTTTCCCTGACTGTCCAGCAGCGGCCCGCCGCTGTTGCCGGGATTGATGGCGGCGTCCGTCTGGATCAGGTCTTCCATGACGCGGCGGTCGGGCCCCGGAACGGAACGATGCAGGGAGCTGATTACTCCGGTGGTGAGCGTGCCTTCCAAGCCGAAGGGATTGCCGATGGCCAGAACCTTCTGCCCCACTTGCAGGGAGTCGGAATCACCCAGCCGCAGATACGGGAGCTTCTTCTTTGGGTTTATCTTGAGCAAGGCCAGATCGTTGTCCGGCTCCCGGTAGAGGACGGCGGCCTCGTAACGGCTGCGGTCGGCGAGGATCACGCTGACCTGGGTCCGCGGTCCGGCGACGACATGATAATTGGTGAGGATCCTGCCGTCGGGATCGATCAGGAATCCGGAACCGGCGCCCTCCTCCGGGACGAGGCGGAAGAACCAGTCTTCCCGATACTGGACGGTGCTGATGTTGACGGTGGCGTTGTTGGCGGTCTTGTAGATGTCTATGTTGTTCAGTTCATCCGTGCTCAGCCCGGCAGACCTGGCGCGGTCCGGCGCCGACCAGAGAGGCCCGCTGCCGGCGCTTGCCGCCGGAGAGTTCCGGGGGGGCCACCGGGCGACGCTCGTGACGTAAACGACACTGGCTACGATGATGATTGCCAAGATGACAGAACGGATTCTCATTGGATTCTCCGCAACGAATCAAAGACCTTCCGTACCTGCTCGAGCGTTTCCTCTCTCGAGCCTGAAGTGTCTATGACGTAGTCGGCAAGTTTTTGTTTCTCCGCAAGCGGGAACTGCCGCCGAATCCGGGCCAATGCCTCTTCCCGGTTCAGATCACCGCGCAGAACGGCTCTTTCCACCTGCTGCTCTTCACGACAAACGACCACGATCAGCTTATCGAAGCGCGTGTGGCTGCCCGCCTCTACCATAACGGCGGCTTCCACGACCAGGATGGCGGCGGGGTCTTCGGCCGATACTCGCTCCATCCATTCATTTTCACGCCGAATCACCCAGGGATGCACAAGGCGATTGAGGGCTGCCAACTGCTCGGGCTGGCCGAACACTCTCGATGCCAGTTTCTTCCGGTCGATTGATCCATCCACGTGGAGGATATCGGGGCCGAATTCCGCGACGATATCGCGGAAGGCCTCGCCGCCGGGGCTCATGACCTGACGCCCGATTTCATCCGCTTGAAGGAGGCGGCAGCCGAGGGACTCGAGCGCCCGAGCGACAAAGGTCTTGCCGGTAGCCAGGCCACCGGTAAGGCCAACTTTAAGGCTCATCCCATTCTCCGGGCGGCGATGTCGATGGTATTGACCATCAGCATGGCGATTGTGAGGGGTCCAACTCCACCGGGAACCGGCGTGTAGGCCGCCGCGCGCTCGGCAACATCGGCGGGGTGGACGTCACCCACAAGCAAGCTGCCCTGCTTGTCGAAGGCGGCGAGTCTTTCCGGGAGGCGGGCGAAGATGGCGGCAGCCTGGGCACGGTCGCTGAGTCGGTTGGTGCCGACATCGATCACGGTGGCGCCGGCCTTGATGTAATCCGCGGTGATCAGGGCGGGGCGGCCCATGGCGGCGACGAGGATATCGGCTTCGCGGCAGACGCCGGGGAGATCTGCCGTCCGGGAGTGGCAGATGGTGACTGTAGCGTGCTCGTGAAGAAGGAGGAAGGCCATGGGTTTCCCCACCAGATCGCTCCGGCCAACGACGACTGCCCGGCGGCCCGAGACAGGAATCTCGTGGCGTTTGAGGATCTGCATGATCCCCAACGGCGTGCAGGGACGCGGGCCGGGGCGGTTGGTGACCAGGTTGCCGGCGTTCAGCGGGTGGAGACCGTCGACGTCCTTTTCCGGCGATATGGCGAGCAGCACTTGCTTGGCGTCGATGTGGGGTGGCAGCGGCATCTGAACGAGAATGCCGTCGACGTCCTCGGCGGCGTTGAGTTGCTCGACGAGTGAGATCAGTTCGGCGGTCGAGATGCCGGCTGGCGGGGTCAGGCGCTGGCTGCGGATTCCGATCTCTTCGCAGGCCTTGATCTTGTTGCGGACATAAATATGGGAAGCCGGATCGTCGCCCACCAGGACGACGGTCAGACCGGGCGCGCGGCGGACGGCGGCCAGCTCGGCGACCCGCCGTTTGGACTCTTCCAGGATCTGGTTGCGGATACGGATTCCATCAAGGATCTGAGCCATTTACTGGCAGGATACCAACAGCGGCGCCTCTACCGCCGGGTTCGGAAATGGTAGACGGCGGCGCCGACGGCGACGGTAACCAGGGCGGCCAGCGAGACCTTAGGCTGGAGCAGGAAGCCGTAGACGGTCATCCAGCCTCCGACCAGGATGAAGAGGACGGGCAGCAGCGGCCAGGCGAAGCTCACGACGCGCAACTTCTGCCACTCGGGCCGGCGGCGGAAGCGGAACAGAGAACTAACGGACAGCACCGCGAAGAAGTTCAAGGTGAAGCCGATGTAGATGACGAGCTGCGGAAAGGGCGTCAGGGTCATGAGGACCGCGCAAAGACCTTGCAGGACGATGGCGGCGACGGGAGTGCGCCAGCGTGGGTCCACCTTGGCAGCCATGGGGAGGAAGGCGCCGTTCTTGGCCATGGCGTAGTAGACGCGCGGGCCGATGGTCACCATCGCGTTCACCGTGGACATGAGCGACACGGCCATCAAAGCGCTGAAAACACCGGCCACGCCCGCGCCGAAGAGCTTGGAAGCGGCGAGGGCGCCCACGGCCACCACACCTTTCATCTCTCCGAGAGGCGCCGCGTAAATGAAGAGCACATTCAAGCCCAGGTAAAGCGCGGCCACCAGACCGGCGCCGATGGCGAGGGCGGCGGGCAGTGTTCGCTCGGGACGTTTGAGCTCTTCGGCGACATAGGTCGCCGCATTCCAGCCGCTGTAAGCGACATAGATCCAGAAGAGGCTGATGATGAACTGGGCGGGGAGGGAGGAGGTGGAGGTGCGCTCGGTGGTCATCGAGAAGTGGTCCCAGCTTCCTGCGCCGATCGTAAAGCCCAGCCAGATGAAGGCCACCAGAACGAGGATCTTCAGCGCGGTGAGGACGTTCTGGATACGGGCGATGCGGCGGACTCCGAAGAAGTTGAGGATCGTGAAGAGCGCGATCAAGGCGGACGCAGCCAGTTGCGCGCCGCCGATCTTGAAGGAGAATGAGCCGGAGCCCACGGTGATCTGGGCATTCTCCTGCTTGAGCGCCGGAAAGAAATAGCCCAGGTAATCCGAGAAGGCGAGGGCGGCCGCGGCGATGGGGGCGGAAAAACCCGCGAAGAAGGAAACCCATCCGGTCATAAAGCCCCAGGTCGGGCCATAGGCGCGCGTGAGGTAGACATATTCGCCGCCGGAGCTGGGGAAATTGATGCCCAGCTCGGAGTAGCAAAAGGCGCCCACCAGGGCGAACAAGGCGCCAACCACCCAGATGATCAGAACCAGAGAGGGAGCGCCAAGGTCGCCAGCCAAAAAGCCGCTGGTAGCGAAGATGCCAGTTCCCACCATATTGGAGACGACCAGCGCCGTGGCGCTGACGATTCCCAACTGACGGAGGAGTGTGACGGTGCTTTCGGATGCAGGCTGACCGAGGACGGGATTCTTGCGAGTCACTTGGACATTGTACGCCAAGCGCAATAACATCAGATTATGGCGCCGTGGATCCTGCTCGGTTTTCCGATGGGCTTGCTGCTGTGGGCGGCGGATCCGTACCAGTCCCAGCGCGAGAGGATGGTGGCGGAGCAGATTCAGGCCCGGGGCATTCGGAATCCGGCGGTTCTTCGTGCGATGCGCGCCACGCCACGGCACCTGTTCGTGCCGGAGTCCCTACGGCCCATGGCGTATCAGGACACGCCATTGCCGATCGGGCAGGGACAGACGATCTCCCAGCCTTATATCGTGGCGTTGATGACGGAACTGATTGAGCCCAGCGGCAGCCACACGGTGCTGGAGATCGGCACCGGGTCCGGATACCAGGCGGCGGTGCTGTCGCCACTGGTCAAGCACGTGTTCACGATCGAGATTGTGCCGGAGCTGGCGCGGCAGAGCACGGAGCTTTTGCAGAAGCTGGGGTACGGCAACATCTCCGTGCGGCTGGGGGACGGCTATCGGGGATGGCCGGAGAACTCGCCCTTCGACCGCATCCTCCTGACGGCGGCGCCGCCGGAGGTTCCCAAGGCCCTGATCGACCAGTTGAAACCTGGGGGAAAGCTGGTAGCTCCGGTAGGCCGAAGCGCGCTGGACCAGGAATTGATTGTGATCGACAAAGGGGCTGACGGCAAAATCCGGCGGCGCTCCGTGATTCCGGTTCGATTTGTGCCCATGGTTCCGGGCAAGTGACTTCCGCATCAGACGAGGGCATGGCCAACAGCGGATTGCGGTATTGTGATCTGAGACGGGGTCGCGCATGATACGGACACGGCTCTTCGCCGCGATGCTGTTGTTGGGGACAGGACTATACGGGGCGGGCCCTGAGACATGGGTACCCGCGCGGTGGCCTGGAGGCCCCCTCGAGGTGGAGCGGAGGGGTTCGGTGGAGTCCTCCTTGGCGGCGATTCTGCGGAACTGGCACGAGCCCAGCCGGCTGGACTTGCTGAGCGAGACGCCCGTGAATTGCCTGCTGGTTCCGTGGGGCGGAGGCGCCACGTCCGAGGCGGAGGCGGCCCAACACAAGCGGCTCGCGCCATTCATCGCAGCCGCCAAGGCGAGGAACTTCGCGGTCGTCGGCCTGTTATATCCGGGGGCGGACGCACGCCGCGCCGTACCGGCTGCGATCAAGGCCAAGCTGGATGGACTGGCACTGGAAGGGGAACTGGCGAGCGATCGCGAGTTTGTCCGGCAACTGCGGCAGAGCTGGGGCGACCGGCCGCTGATTCCCCTGGGCGAGCGCGAAGCGCTGTCGGAGGACTCGCATTGGGCGGTATTTGGGACGAACGAGGGCGTCACGCCGAGGGTCCGGGCCACTTCGGGAGACGATGCGGTGATGGCCACCACGACCAGTGAGCCGTGGATCGACTCCAACACGTGGATGGTCCACTCGCTGCGCGCCGCGAGCGGGGGAAGACCCGTCTGGCTCGCGAACACACTGGACAAGCCTTCGGCCAAGGATTACGCGCGCGCCATCGCGGACACAGCCGTGGCGGGCGGGCATTGGGTGCTGACGCTGGACGACGCCATGATGGCGGGGCTCTGGCGCGGCGAGAGCGCCGCGATGTCCGCTGGTGACATTTCGTGCTCATCGGCATCCGCGCCTTCGGCCGTCGCATGGACGCCATCGGCTCAGCTGTGGCTCCGGTGAAGCCGCAGCGCCTGCCAGTCGTTGTGGCCGCGGCTGCCGCTTTCGGGTTCTGTGCGGCGACTTTCGAGTGCCGACCGAAGTTCACTGATGAAATCGACAGGGATCCTCTTGAACGGGGCCGGTTCGACTGTACATTGAAGACGGAGGGCTTCGCCGCGGCACAGGCGGCGTTTGCTTCGTTTGCAGCGCTAGGGGAACGCCGCCGGAGAGGGCGGAAGAGGTTTGTAATGTCGCGCGCGGTTCGCTCATGCTCCGGCATGTCCCCGGTGGTGTCGCGTTCCTCCTCCATCTCGTCTTCACGCGGCTCGAACGCCGCGCTCATCGAACGGCTGCTCGACGCCGGCTTCGCTTGCCGGGTGGGTGGCGGGATCCGCGATCG